>Ga0316197_10000634_pt1 | contig 24579 bp, 24 predicted proteins | sample OudBiesiAoxic_MG_FD_204939 | JGI IMG/M metagenome (GOLD analysis project Ga0316197, IMG submission 204939) | Coastal sediment microbial communities from Oude Bieten Haven, Netherlands - site A oxic | ecosystem: Environmental > Aquatic > Marine > Coastal > Sediment | place: Netherlands... | reverse complement strand
CATTATTCAGTGGCCTTGAAGTACGATAAAGATGGAGATAGGCCTCCTTACGTTGTTGCTAAAGGTGTCGATTTCATGGCGCTTAAAATACGTGAAGTAGCACGAGAAAATGAAGTGCCGGTTATGCAATCTCCACAATTATGCCGCGCCGTTTACCATACCACTGATATCGGTAAAGATGTGCCAGAAGAGTTATTCATTGCGATTGCCAAAATATTGGCTTATATCTATCAACTAGAGCAGTTTAGAAAGGGCAGATCCGGGCGACCTAAAGCCTTACCGACGGATATTCCTGTGCCCGATGATTTTATTTATCCCAATTAAAAATTCGATCTAGGGTTAACAATAAAAGAATATCTTTGCCTGTTATTTATCTAAACTGGTATTGTTGCAGTGTTATCACTAAAATATAAGCATAAAATTAGTTAATATGTTTGATTAATAAGCATTAATTACTGGTTATGATCAAATTTGTTCAGGCAAGTTTCTATTTTTTAGCTATTATTTATGTCTATGCTCACGAGTTAAATTCGTAAAGCTAATATCTGCTACTTGAGTTTGTTAAAGTAGGCTGAATATAAGACATATTAACACTCGCTAATACATTCATTTTTTAGGTGACGCTATCAACACTGTTTTTTCATCTCTATGGGCTAAACGCGCAATTTTCTTCGGCGGTTTAGGTACTCCAATTTTAGTGTTAGCTGCACTAGGCATGGTTATTTTACCTATGCCTACTTTACTGCTGGATATCCTATTTACTTTTAATATCGCCCTCGCATTAGTGGTTTTATTGGTATCAATTTACACTAGGCGGCCACTTGATTTTGCAGCTTTCCCAACCGTGCTACTAATTGCGACCTTACTGCGCTTGGCGTTGAACGTTGCTTCTACGCGGGTGGTATTGTTAGAAGGTCATGAAGGTGGCAATGCGGCTGGTAACGTGATCGAAGCTTTTGGTTCGGTGGTGATTGGCGGTAACTTAGCTGTTGGTTTAATTGTTTTTATCATTTTAATGATTATTAACTTTGTGGTAATTACTAAAGGTGCTGGGCGTATCTCAGAAGTAAGCGCTCGTTTTACCTTGGATGCAATGCCGGGTAAACAAATGGCCATTGATGCGGATTTAAATGCCGGATTAATTAATCAAGAGCAAGCTCGAACTCGCCGTGAAGAGGTCACCATGGAAGCCGACTTCTATGGTTCTATGGATGGTGCTAGTAAGTTTGTAAAAGGTGATGCCATCGCAGGCATCATGATCTTGTTTATCAATATCATTGGTGGCTTTATTATTGGTATGGTGCAATATGATCTACCTTTTGCTCAAGCTGCTGAAATTTATACATTATTAACCATTGGTGATGGGCTTGTTGCACAAATACCGTCATTGTTACTATCGATTGCGGCTGCGATCACTGTTACCCGTGAAAATACTGATGCAGATATGGGTAATCGAATGTTGGGGCAGATGTTTGACGACCCTAAAGCATTAATGATTACTGCTGGCATATTGTTAGTGATGGGCATTGTGCCTGGCATGCCACACCTTGCTTTTTTAACTCTAGGTGGAATTGCGGCAGGCGGTGCATATTGGCAGCTAAAGCGTTTGAAAGTTAAACAGGAAACTGCTTTAGCGATCCAAGAAAATGGTGGACCAATTAGTGATAAACCTGCGGAAGTTAAAGAGTTAGGTTGGGATGACGTGCGCAGTGTCGATACCATTGGTTTAGAAGTCGGTTATCGCCTTATTCCGCTGGTTGATAAATCACAGGGAGGGCAGTTATTAGATCGTATTAAAGGGGTACGTAAAAAACTATCACAACAAATGGGTTTTTTAATTCCTCCTGTGCATATTCGAGATAATTTAGATTTATCACCTAACAATTATAATATCTCCTTGATGGGTGTAAGCTGTGGTCAAGCAGATATATACCATGATAAAGATATGGCCATTAATCCAGGACAAGTGTTTGGACCGATTGACGGGATCACCGGAGTTGACCCCGCGTTTGGATTAGAAGCGGTTTGGATTGATGAAGTGCAGCGTGAACAAGCACAAGCATTAGGTTACACAGTAGTCGATACCGCAACCGTTGTTGCAACGCATCTTAGTCAAATATTAAGTAATCATGCCGCGCAGTTATTAGGGCATGAAGAAGCCCAAAATTTATTAGATATGCTGGCTAAGAAGCAGCCGAAATTAGTGGAAGGATTAGTACCTGAGGTATTGTCGTTAAGTACAGTTGTTAAAGTGTTACAAAGTTTATTAAACGAGAACGTTGCGATTAGAGATATTCGCTCTATTGTACAAACGTTAGTAGATTATGGGCCGCGTAGCCAAGATGCCGAAGTTTTGACGGCGGCGTGTCGAATTTCATTAAAACGTATGATTGTACAAGAAATTATCGGTAATGAGCCTGAAATCCCAGTGATAACGCTGTCTTCAGAGTTGGAGCAAATATTGCATAAGTCTATACAGGCTGGTGGATCAGATGGTGCGGGTATTGAGCCTGGGTTGGCAGAGCGTATTCAAAATTCATTAATTGAAGCGTCGCAGCAACAAGAATTGATAGGTCAACCTGCGGTATTATTAACATCAGGTGTATTACGCGGTACCTTGGCCCGATTTGTTAAAAATACAATACCGAGTCTACACATACTGTCTTATCAAGAAATTCCCGATGATAAACAGATTAAAATAATAAGCTCAATTGGGCAATAATGGTTGTAATCAATGAAAATTAAACGATTTTTTGCAAAAGATATGCGCACGGCTATGGTTGAGGTCAAAGAAGTCTTAGGCCCAGATGCTGTGATCATGTCTAATAAAAAAGTAGTAGGCGGCATTGAGATTGTGGCCGCAGTTGATTATCAATCACAAACCTCGGTTGATGTAAAAGCAGATCAAGGCGATGCACTCTCACAGTTAAAAGAAGATAGCGTGCAACTATCGTCGAAAAGCGCTGAAAAAGTACCAAAAATTAAATTACCTAATAGTATTCGTAGTAATCGTAAAGAAAACGGAGATGACTTTGCTAAATCGTTAAACTCGTTTTTTGGTAAAGTAAATGCACAGCAAAACAAGAAACCACAGCCTAAAAAACGTGATGATTTGCCTGCTTTTTCATTTCAGGAAAAAGATGAAAGAACTTCTAGCTCTTATTCATCGTCTCAACCGGCTACTTTAGCAGAGCAGCAAAATTGGAATAATCGACAAGAAGCGAGTGCACCTTTAACAAGAAATTCAGCACCCACAAATCGTGCGAGTGATAATAAAGAGATTGCCAAAATCAGTGAAGAGGTTGCTTCACTACGTAAGTTGCTAGAGCATCAGGTTTCAGGATTAATGTGGCAAGAAATTGAACGTAAAGAACCTGTTCGAGCGATGATCATTAAGTGGTTAAACAGCGCTGGTTTTTCCGATGAAATCGCAGATCACTTAGCAAGTTATGTTCCTGAAGATGCCTCTTCAAGTGAAGTACAGCACTACATTCAAGCATTATTGCAAGATAAAATATCCATAGGTCAAAATGAAATATTAGTGCAAGGCGGTGCCATTGCGCTGTTAGGGCCAACAGGAGTAGGTAAAACCACGACCATTGCAAAATTGGCTGCACAATTTGCGATTAAGTATGGCCCTGAACAAGTTGCATTAATAACAACAGATACCTATCGAATTGGCGCTCATGAACAACTGGCAACCTACGGTAAAATAATGGGCTGTGCAGTACGTGTAGCCAAAGATGCCGATGAGTTGTCACAAATTTTATACCAGTTTAGAGAAAAACGATTAGTGTTGATCGATACTGCCGGCATGGGACAGCGAGATGTGCGTCTTTCTGAACAGTTAGAAACCTTAATGAGTAGTAGCCGTGTTAATATTAAAAGTTATTTAGTGGTGCCTTCCACTGCGCAACGTAGAGTGGTAGAAGAAGCGTTACAACACTTTAAGCGTATCCCGTTATCGGGCTGTATTCTAACTAAAATAGATGAAAGTATTGGTCTAGGAGAAGTGTTAAGTGTAACCATGAAGCATGCATTGCCGATTAGTTATATCACTACTGGACAGCGTGTTCCTGAAGATATTGAAATTGCTAAAGTAGAAAATTTAATTAGCGGCACTTTATCGATGATGGAAACACAACAACAACAAGACAAACATCAATGGTATAGCAGCACTGAAGATTAATTCAAACATGGTTTTGTGTACTATATTGGTTTAACTAATTTAAAAATGATGAGTAACAATGATGATGGCAGATCAAGCAAGCGGTTTAAGAAGAATGAGAAATCAGCAGGTTAAAGTGATTGCTGTCACTGGCGGTAAAGGCGGTGTGGGTAAAACTAACGTGACACTTAATATGGCCGTGTCACTTGCTAAAATGGGTAAGCGAGTGATGGTACTCGATGCCGATTTAGGGCTCGCTAATGTCGATGTATTATTAGGGATCCGTGTTCTTAAAAATTTATCACATGTGTTGTCCGGTGAATGTACTTTAGATGAAGTGATTGTAAAAGGGCCGGAAGGCGTGATGATCATTCCTGCAACCTCTGGTACGCAATCGATGGTTGAATTAACGGATGTTGAGCATGCGGGATTGATTCAGGCTTTTAGTTCATTGCAAACCCCGATCGATGTTTTGTTAATTGATACCGCTGCAGGTATTTCCAACATGGTGGTGAGTTTTGCTCAAGCTGCTCAAGATGTATTGATGGTGGTATGTGATGAGCCGACTTCGATTACCGATGCCTATGCGTTAATTAAAATATTAAGTAAGCAAAATGGTGTTTATCGCTTTAAAATCGTCGCAAACATGGTGAGAAGCTTACGTGAAGGGCAAGACTTATTTACAAAATTAACACGTGTAACGGATCGATTCTTGGATGCTTCATTAGAGTTAGTGGCTTGTATCCCATTTGACGGCAATGTACGTCAAGCGGTAAGAAAACAAAAAACCGTGGTCGATGCCTTTCCAAAAACACCCGCTTCTCTTGCTTTTAAAGCGTTAGCAAATAGAGCTTGTGATTGGCCTGTCCCTCATCAACCCGGTGGACATCTAGAGTTTTTCATTGAAAAGCTTTTGCTTAATGATAAAGACGATACTTTGAAAGAGCTGTTATAAGTGATTAAAGCGCAGGGATACCAAACCGACACATCAGAGCTGATTGGACGACATTCAGATCTGGTGCAAAAAATTGCTTATCATTTGATGGCTAGGTTACCTGCGAGTGTACTAGTCGATGATTTAGTACAATCCGGCATGATCGGGCTATTAGAAGCTGCGCGTAATTTTGATGCCACTAAAGGCGCAAGCTTTGAAACGTTTGCGGGTATTCGTATTCGTGGTGCGATGTTAGATGAAATGCGGAAAGGTGATTGGGTTCCTCGGTCAGTGCATAAAAACAGTAGAACTATCGCCAGTGCTATTGATGCTGTTGAAAAACAAACTGGGGAAGACGCTAAAGAGATCGATGTCGCTAAGTATCTGCAAATACCATTACTTGACTATCAACAAATGTTGCAGGATGTTAATTGTGCAAGGTTGGTCGCCTATGAAGATTTAGCCAATCCAGATGATATGTTTACCCAGCCAAGTTCTTCCTTTGATAGTACTTTTGATGCTGTTGCAGATAATCAATTCACTGCTCAATTAGCGCAAATGATTGAACAGCTTCCACAACGAGAAGCATTAGTGTTATCGCTTTATTATGATGAAGAATTGAATTTAAAAGAAATAGGCTTAATTATTGAAGTCAGTGAATCACGTGTTAGCCAAATTCTTAGCCAAGCCGTACATCGACTGAAATCTAAAGTTAATCCTGATATAATGTAACCAATAAGGGGTAATTCCATGGAGTTGCTCACAATGTAAGTACCAAGCTAAAAAATAATGTAGAAATATAATGTTTTTTTCCAATTTTTATCTACTTTTATTGTAGCTAATAATAATAGGTAGATTGAAATACCAACAGGCAGATTTAAATAACAATAAGTAGATTTTTGACTTAGGGGAATGTTTTGAAAAAAGATATGAAAGTCTTGATTGTTGATGATTTTTCAACAATGAGAAGAATAATTAAAAATTTGTTAAGAGACTTGGGTTTTACCAATACCTATGAAGCCGATGACGGTCATACAGCCCTACCTATGTTAAAAAGTGGTAACTTTGATTTTGTGGTCACTGACTGGAATATGCCAATCATGCAAGGTATTGATCTTTTAAAAGAGATCCGTAAAGACCCTCAATTAAAACACCTTCCTGTTTTAATGGTAACCGCTGAAGCAAAACGAGAACAAATTATTGAAGCTGCTCAAGCTGGTGTGAATGGATATATTGTTAAACCATTTACAGCGGGTACGCTGAAAGAGAAATTAGATAAAGTATTTGAGCGTTTAGGTTAACTTTGGGGGGTTGCAGTATGGCAAATCCAATTATGCCACACATATCGCTCTCTCAAGCTAAGGCGCTTGTAGCACACTTAGAAGCTGAACAAATCACTGAAGCTAATAAGATTGTAGAGAGTATTGATTTTTCAGTTACATCCGATCAGATTATATTTGAACAAATTGGCGAACTTACGCGTGATTTGCATGAAGCTTTACTCAGTTTTAATAACGACACGCGTTTAGTTGATTTAGCAGGGCAAGATTTGCCGGATGCAAAAAACCGTCTAAATTATGTTATTGAGATGACTGATAAAGCGGCAAATACTACCATGGATGCCGTAGACTACTGTTTGCCTATTGCAGATAAATTAATTAACGATTTAGAGGCTATCACACCAAGCTGGCAAGGGTTAATGACACGTAACTTAGAATTAGGTGATTTTAAGAGGCTATGTCATTCTCTCGATGAAATTTTTGCTCATTCTAAAGTCAGTGCCGTTGATTTACGTAATAAATTAACAGAAATTTTAATGGCACAAGAGTTTCAGGATTTAACTGGGCAAATGATTAATCGAGTGATTGATTTAGTACAAGAAGTTGAATCTAAGTTGGTTGTCATATTGACTGTTTGTAGTAAAGAAAACGAATTAGCTAACTGCACAAAAACACAACATAATAACATTGAGCCTGAAGGTCCTATTATGAACGCCGAAACGCGTGAAGACGTTGTTAATGGACAAGATGACGTTGATGATTTACTTTCAAGTTTAGGATTTTAAAGGAACCGGGAAATGACATTTGAAGTAGATGAAGAGATCTTGCAAGACTTTTTAGTTGAAGCTGGGGAAATTTTAGAATTGTTATCCGAACAACTCGTTGAGTTAGAAAATAACCCCAATGATACCGAGCTGTTAAATGCTATTTTCCGAGGTTTCCACACCGTAAAAGGTGGTGCTGGCTTTCTTTCACTGACGGAGCTAGTGGAGACTTGTCACGGCGCAGAAAATGTTTTTGATGGCTTACGTCAAGGAAACCGTCAAGTTGATTCTGAATTGATGGATACAATCTTAGGCGCGTTAGATATTATTAATGACCAATTTTCTGCCGTGCAAAATGGCGAACAAATGGAAAAAGCCTCAGCATCACTTTTAGATGCATTACATCGATTAAGCAAAGCTGCTGCTACGACTGAAGTTGAGCAAGTTGCCGTTGCTTCGCCAGAAGCGATCATAGAGCCAATTCTTACAACGTCAGATAATATTAGTGATATTGATGAATTTGAGTTTGATGCACTACTAGATGAATTACACACCCAATCAGGTTCCAATGTAGAAGCTCAACCCGTTAAAAAAGAAAATGCGGATATTACTGAAGATGAGTTTGAAAATTTATTAGATGAATTGCATTCAAAACCGAACACAAATAATGAAGCACCTAAGCAAGATGCTGGCGACGATTCAGATATTAGTGATGACGAATTCGAATCATTGTTAGATGAGTTGCATGGGGTAGGTAAGCATTCATTAGCTGCAGCGGCACCTGCAGCTACTGTTGAGAGTGATAGCGATGAAATTAGTGATGATGAATTCGAAAATTTACTCGATGAATTGCATGGCAAAGGCGCGCATGGTGGTATAGCTGCAATTGATAAGGATGCTTCAGACGAGATCACTGATGATGAGTTTGAATCATTACTTGATGAGCTACACGGCTCAGTAAAAAGTACTGCGACTGAGTCAACACCGCCTGAAACAATACAGTCCACAGTCAAAGCCACACCCCAAACGCCTATTGCTAAATCTGAGCCATTAAAAAGTGAAGCTGTAAAACCGACTATAGCTAAAGAAAAAGCAGTGGCTGCAAAAGCGCCTGCCAATAAAGTAGCGCAAGCTGAGCCTACAGTGCGGGTTGATACTAGTACACTAGATGAAATCATGAATATGGTCGGTGAGCTGGTGTTAGTACGTAACCGCTTGGTGAGTTTAGAGTCAACATCCGACAATGAAGAGATGTCACGTGCGATTGCTAATTTAGCGATAGTCACCGGCGATTTACAAGGTTCAGTGATGAAGACGCGTATGCAGCCTATCAAGAAAGTATTTGGTAAATTTCCTCGCGTGGTACGAGATCTTGCTCGTCAATTAGGTAAAAATATCCACTTAGAATTAGTGGGTGAAGAAACAGACCTTGATAAAAATTTAGTAGAAGCTTTGGCCGATCCTTTGGTGCATTTGGTGCGTAATTCCGTAGACCACGGTATTGAAATGCCAGATGTACGTATGCAGTCAGGCAAAGAAACACAGGGAAGAATTTTATTATCAGCCGCCCAAGAAGGCGATCATATCTTATTAGTTATCGAAGATGATGGCGCAGGAATGGATGCTGAAAGATTAAAACAGATAGCGATCAATAAAGGCATCTTAGATCAAGATGGTGCGGATCGCATGACCGATAAAGAAGCGTATTCTTTGATTTTTGCACCTGGCTTTTCAACAAAAGCTGAAATTTCAGACATTTCTGGACGTGGTGTAGGGATGGATGTAGTTAAAACCAGTATCAGTCGCTTGAATGGAACAATTTCTATAGATTCTGCGATTGGTAAGGGGACTCGTTTAGAAATTAAAGTACCGCTCACGTTAGCTATTTTACCTACTTTGATGATAGTCATTGCGGAACAAACATTTGCTTTACCATTAACTAATGTTAATGAAATATTCCATCTCGATTTAGCTAAAACCAATGTCGTGAATGGCCAACTGACTATCGTGATTCGAGACCGTGCTATTCCTTTATTTTACTTGCGAGATTGGTTAGCGCCTAAAGCACCACGTGCTGAAAAAGGTAAAGGTTTAGGTCATGTTGTGATTGTGCAGCTTGGTACTCAATTGGTGGCTTTTGTAGTGGACGGATTGTTAGGGCAAGAAGAGGTGGTTATCAAAGCCTTAGATAAATTGTTATCAGGTACGCCAGGTATGGCGGGTGCAACCATTACAAGTGATGGTGGAATAGCTTTAATCTTAGACTTGCCAAGTTTACTAAAGCACTACACGTAAAGGAAAGTTAATGACGATTAAAGTATTAGTAGTTGATGATTCAAGTTTTTTTCGTCGACGAGTTAGTGAAATTATTAATGCATCGCCTGCATTAGAAGTGATTGCGACAGCGAATAATGGCCAAGAAGCCATCGAGATGGTGATTAAATATAAACCTGATGTTGTTACCATGGATATTGAAATGCCAGTAATGAATGGCATCACGGCAGTGCAAAAAATTATGGCATCGACACCGGTGCCTATTTTGATGTTTTCATCATTAACACACCAAGGTGCAAGTGCAACGCTAGACGCATTAGAAGCGGGTGCTTGTGATTTTCTGCCGAAAAAATTTGAAGATATTGCCAGAGATAAAGAAGAAGCAACCACATTATTACAACAACGTATTCAAACGATAGCCAGAAGAAGGGTTTATCGGGTGGCAGAGAAAACGGCTGAAGCTACGCATAGTTCTGTCTCCCATAGTGTCAATAAACCTAGTGTTGTTAGTAAACCTATTACTGCAGGGGCTGCTTCACCTTCGTTAACGGCATTACAAAGAGCAAATGAGCGTCAGCAGATCTCCGCCAAAAGTGCGTCAAATTCAAATCTGTCAAGCGCGACAGTGGCGGCAGCAAAACCTATGCGTACTAAAGCATCGGGTAAGTCATACAAGGTGTTGGCTATTGGTACTTCAACGGGGGGGCCTGTTGCATTACAAAAAATACTAACTGCATTACCTAGTGATTTTAAATTACCGATTGTGTTAATACAGCATATGCCGGGTACATTCACAAAAGCATTTGCAGAACGTTTAAATAGTAACTGTCGGATTGCGGTGAAGGAAGCTGAAAATGGTGACATATTAAGAGCAGGCTGTGCTTATTTAGCACCCGGTGGTAAACAAATGATGGTTGGGCCAAATGGGCAAATAAAAATATTAGATGGTAGTCCTGCGCTTAACTATAAACCGAGTGTTGATATTACTTTTGCTTCTTTATCAAAGTCATACGCAGATAAAGTACTGGCAATTGTGTTGACCGGTATGGGTGCAGATGGGCGAGATGGGGCTCGTTTATTAAAAGATAAAGGTGCTGAAATTTGGGCTCAAGATGAAGCAAGTTGTGTTGTCTATGGCATGCCACAAGCGGTTACCAAGGCGGGAATAGCCACGGAGTCAATTGCATTGGAGCAAGTGGCCAAACGAATTTTAGTGGAATTAAAGCATGAATAGAATAGGTATTGTTGGCTTCATTGTCATCGTATCTAGTGTGTTATTTGCACAGCTTTATCATAATGCACCGTTGAGTGGATTATTTGATCTCGCTGCTTTTTTAATTGTGTTTGGTGGTACCGTTGGCACTATTTTAATTCAATCATCTTCAAAGCAATTAAAAGATGCTAGTACACAGTTATTCACCTTATTTACACCTCCTCGTTATTCTCTAGATGAGCAAATACAAAAACTCAAGCATTGGTCTGTGTTATCTCGGCAGGAAGGGTTTTTAAGCCTCGAAAAGGAAAACCTAGAACAAAACGATAGTTTTACTCAGATTGGTATTGCTATGTTAGTGGATGGCTGTGATAAGGCTGCATTACAAGAGGTTTTGCAACAAGAAATTGAATTAGAGATGGATCAGCACGAGCGGAGTGCACAGGTTTTTGATGCGATGGGTGGATACAGTCCTACCATCGGTATTATTGGTGCAGTACTAGGCTTGATTCAAGCAATGGCATTTCTAGATCAGCCTGAATTATTGGGACAAGGCATCGCAGTTGCTTTTGTCGCAACTATTTATGGGGTTGCTTTCGCTAATTTTATGTTCCTGCCTATTGCCAATAAAATCCGTTTAAACTATCAACATCGAGCATTATTTCAAGAGATGTCGATGGTGGGATTAATTGCGATTGCCGATGGTGAAAATAGCTTATTATTAGAACGTCGATTACATGGGTATATCGCTAGAGCTGCTTACTAATGTCTAGACGCAGACCTCGTTTACATCAAAAGCAAAATAATCATATCCACCGTTGGACCGTCTCTTACGCAGATTATATGACCTTGATGTTTGCTTTATTTGTAGTGTTGTATGCGGTTTCGTTGAATAAAGAAGAAAAATACCAAGAAATTATTAGTGTAATTCAAAGTGCCAGTAAGTTTGTTCAACCTACCAATAGTGGATCTAATGCGACAGGCATATTAACTAAAAATAGTAACGATATTAAAGATAATACCGGCCCTGCATTAATTAGTGATGGTGATAATTATGCTCAGGGTTATGTTAGCGATTTGCCTTTTGAGCAACTTTCTACACAACAAATACCGGCTGAGCAGCTATCAACGCCACATGGTTATTATACTGGCAATGCCTTAAGCGAGTTACAGTTATCATTACAAGCTGAATTAGAGACAGAGTTAGAAGCAGGCGATCTAAGTGTTGATTTAAATGGTGATTGGCTAACCATTGAAATGAAAGGTCCGTTATTATTTGCAGCCGAAAGCCATACCATTTTAAATGCAGCGGAGCAGAAAATTGGACGCATTGCTGCTGTTTTAGCGCCGGCGACTAATATGATTCGATTACGTGGTTATACTGATTTAACTAACGTTTCCAACGAATTATACCTGTCAAACTGGGAGTTATCAGCATTACGTGCGATCAGTGTGTTACATGCTTTTAATGAGCGTGGTATCGTTGGAGAAAGAATGGTGATTGAAGGTTATGGGAAATTTCAGCCGATCACTGATAGTAAGGGAAAAGTAGACCCATTAAACAGTCGTCGAGTGGTTATTGCAATCTCAAAATTTGCATTATATACAGATAATTCCTTTGGCAAAGACAATATGAAATCAACGGATAAAGAACAACAAAAAATATTACGCACACCTAAACCAGATAGTGAAGAAATGCGCGAGGTTTACCTTCCTAATGGACGACTAATTATTACCACAAGGCAGGAATAACGGTGAAAGTTTGGACGATTGCAAATCAAAAAGGTGGGGTCGGAAAAACCACAACCGTCACATCCCTTGCAGGGATCTTGGTGGATCGTGGATTTCGTGTTTTATTGATTGATACGGATCCACATGCATCATTAACCAGTTACTTACAATATGATTCAGACCAATTACCGGTAAGTTTATATGATTTGTTTCAAGATCCCGCGACTACCAAGGCGGAATTAGAAAAATTAATATTGCCTACAGCAATTGATAATTTATCCTTAATTCCAGCATCAATGTCGTTAGCCACCTTAGATCGTGTATTGGGAAACCAACAAGGTATGGGACTATTTCTCTATAAACAGCTTAAATTAGTCGAAGATGATTACGATTTTGTGCTTATTGACTGCCCGCCGGTATTAGGTGTGATGATGGTCAATGCATTAGCGGCGTGTGAACGGATCTTGATCCCTGTACAAACTGAGTTCTTAGCATCGAAAGGACTACAACGTATGGTACAAACCTTAGGCATCATGCAGCAGTCGAGAGGCAAAGATTTTAACTATTGCATTATCCCTACTATGTTTGACAGGCGTACCAGTGCTTCAATCAAAACTTTAGATGAACTAAAAAAGACCTATCAAGATAAAGTATGGAATGGTGTTATTCCTATTGATACTAAATTTAGGGATGCAAGTTTAGCTCACTTGCCTATTTCACATTTTATAAAAAGTAGCCGCGGTTCTTTTGCTTATGAAACTTTATTAAATTACTTGCTACAAACTGAGCATAACTAAATGAAAAACAACAATGACGAAGCCATGAAAAACTATTTTGATTCTATGCTTCATAATGAAAAAACGACGCCAGCCCCAGAAAAATCAGATAAATCAGAAAAAAAGGCCTCGACTGAATTTGCAGAGTTACCAGGATTACCTGAAGAATTAGTGTTTTCACATGCAAGTACTAAAGAGCAACTGGATTTACAAGTATCAGAAGAAGCTGTGATACAAAAACAACCCGCAGCTGCGGATGAATGGAAAAATATTGACGTAGATAATGAGTTTCAAGCATTATTTTTTGAGCTTAATCATGTTACGTTTGCAGTGCCTTTAACTGATTTAGGTGGTATCTATCACCTTGATAAAGAACTTAATTTTTTGATGGGTAAACCTGCTTGGTTTTCTGGTGTCACAAAACATAATAATAAACTCTATAATATCGTCGATACATCATTATGGTTGCAGCTTGGTTGCAGCGCTAAGGATCTTAAGTATAGTCATTATATTCTATTGGGTAGTACCGCTTGGGGATTATCCTGTGAGAAGTTATTAGGCACTGAAAATCTTAACAAAGATCAAGTGAGGTGGCGCGATAAAAAAGGATCTCGTCCTTGGTTAGCGGGTATGGTGAAGAATAAAATGTGCGCTTTGATCCATGTACAAGAATTAATTAAGCTATTGAATCAAGGAATGGACATTCGAGGCTAGGTTAGCATGGAAATTTAAATATTTGCTACTAAACTAAATTAAAATTAATAACATTTAAGCAGAGGCAAAATGAATATAGAATCTAAAATGTCTGATAAATCATCAGAAGATGAAATTTTTCAACGTGTAACGTTTCTTTTAGACAACGAAACATATGGTATCAATGTAATGCAGGTGCAAGAAATTTTGCGTTACAGCGAAATTGCAGCAGTGCCGGGGGCCCCCGATTATGTAGTAGGGATTATCAACTTGCGCGGTAATGTGGTTACTGTTATTGATACTCGCTCTCGCTTTGGGTTAATGCCTGCAGAGATCACTGATAATAGCCGTATTGTTATTATTGAAGCAGAAAAGCAAGTGATTGGTATTTTAGTAGACAGTGTTGCTGAAGTCGTTTATTTGAAAAAATCAGAGATGGAACCAGCTCCTCATGTTGGTACTGAAGAAAGCTCTCAATTTATTCAAGGAGTTTGTAACCGTGACAATGGTTTGTTAATTTTAGTTGATTTAAACAAATTACTCAGTGATGATGAGTGGGACGAGTTAAACCTACTTTAATGACCTGTATCGAGTAACACATGTTTTTACAATATATTCCTTGGCTAGCACTTTTGTTAGCCATTATTTTTTTTATTACTATGCTTTTTTTATTTAAAAAAATGAGTAAAAAAACGCACTCTTTAGAAGTATTAGTGAAGTCTTTACTTGCACAGCAAGAAGCCCATAAAAAACAATTTATAGAGATTCATTCTGGTGCGGTAGGAATGGGGAAGAAGCTGCAGCAGTTAGATGTAGTAGTGAGAAAAACCCAAGAAAACCAAGTTAACTTAGTAGCTTCTGCACCTGAAAATAGACTTTATACACGAGCCATGAAAATGGTTGAACTTGGAGCAAGTGTTGAAGAGTTAATGACAGATTGTGAATTGCCTCGAGCTGAAGCTGAGTTGTTAGTTAATCTACACCGCAAATAACTTGGGCCAATTAAGTTGAGCAACATAATTTTAACGACATAAGCATTGTTAGTCATAAGGAAAACATTGCTAGTCATAAAAAATTGCTAGTCATAAAAAATTGCTAGTCATAATAAAAGCACAGGCGCACTACCTTAATGAAACTCAAAATGCGAGTGCCGCCTGTTCTGACTTGAAGTTAAAAGCCTTGATGATTATTTATTGACGCTGAGAGTGGATTTGAGTCGCAACATAACGTCATTACTTTTTGTTTTTCAATAAATATTGACACATTTCAATACTGTCACCCATCAATTCATTAATCTACATATCATTAACTTATATATCATTAAGCTATATAGGGACTAAAAAAGAGGTGAATACCCTCCATTCTTAAAATAATAGATTATTCATCTTAACTTCCCCATTTTTTCTTATTTTACCTGATCTCCGATAGTTACTCGCCTGCTTTTTCTATGTTAGGATCCGCTAACATTTTAATATGACATTAAATGGCATATTATGACGATTGTACTTTTTAAAGTATCACTTTTTGGTCATACTCTTGAGCGCATTATTGTTAAAGTAAAAATAATGAAATTCATTATGTTATCGCGATGAATGTTATAGCAAATATGTAAGACAGCTATGTAAGCAAGGTTAGTTTGATAAGGCGATACAGAAAAACAAGAGATGCAGCTAAATAAGGCAGATCACTTAATTATTAAGATTGCTATAAGGGTAAGTTAGAATGTTTCAGTGTAAAAACTTAACTTGTGTGCGTGAAGAGCGAGTTTTGTTCAATAATCTAAATTTTACCCTAGCTCCCGGCGAAATATTACAGGTCGAGGGACCTAATGGCGTGGGAAAAACCAGCTTATTCCGTTTACTGGTGGGGTTATCGACTCCCTATGCAGGAGAAGTGCACTGGCAACAGCAAAATATAATGTTAGACCGTGATTCTTATTATCAAAATATGCTTTATCTCGGTCATAAGTCGGGCGTGAAACCTGAATTAACCGCACTTGAAAATCTACATTATTTCCATCACTTATTTAATCCCAAGGTTAAATTCGATGCATGGGAAATTTTGACCTTAGTAGGTTTAGCGGGATATGAGAATGTACCAACGGCACAACTATCAGCCGGTCAGCAGCGTCGTGTGGCATTAGCCAGAATGTGGTTTAGTGATTGTCCGTTATGGATTTTAGATGAACCGTTTACGGCAATCGATAAAAATGGCGTACAAGTGATTGAAAAATTATTAATTAAACATGCTGAAAAGGGGGGCATGGTGATCTTAACGACTCACCAAGATTTATTGTTACCACCACAATTATATAAGAAATTAACCTTACAAAAGCCAGCGGCAGGAGAGCAATATGTTTAATGCTTTTTTGCAGATTGTACGTAAAGAATTATTAGGGGCTTTCCGCCAACAAAGTGATATTTTAAATCCGATTTGGTTTTTTGTTATTGTGGTTACGTTATTTCCACTAGGGATTGGCACCGACCCGGCTTTATTAGCTCGTATTGCACCTGGGATTATCTGGGTTGCAGCCTTGCTAGCTGCGTTACTATCCTTTGAGCGTTTATTTAAAGATGATTTCATTGACGGTTCTCTAGAGCAAATGATGTTAGCACCACAACCTTTAACCTGGTTAGTCAGTGCCAAAGTGTTTGCACACTGGCTACTAACCGGGTTGCCGATCTTATTAGTTTCTCCTTTATTAGCAGTGTTTTTATCACTACAGGAAAATACTTTCTGGGCGTTGTTTTTAACCTTGCTGATCGGCACGCCAATTTTGAGTTTACTGGGTTCAATTGGCGTTGCGTTAACTATTGGCTTACGCAAAGGCGGTGTGTTGTTAAGTTTGATTATGTTGCCTTTGAGTATTCCTATTCTAATTTTTTCAACGATGGCGATTGATGCTGCAACATTTGGTCAATCGTATATAGGTTTATTAGCATTATTAGGTGCCATGTTAGTTGCAGCAATCACGTTAGCTCCTTTTGCTATTGCTGCTTCATTAAGGGTTAGCGTTAGTTAATCTATTTGCTAAGTGTCTGCGTATAGACTGTTGTGTTTGTTAATGATCAATACTGATAACTCAATATCAGGTATTATTTAAACTTTTTTATTAATGTAAAGATCAATATAGAGATTCGATTATGTGGAAATGGTTACACCCCTATGCAAAAGCGGAAAAAAGTTATGCATTATCAGGTAAGTTAATGCCGTGGTTTTTGGCCGTTGCATTGCCTACTTTTATAGTGGGTATGATTTGGGGCTTGGCATTTGCACCAGCAGATTATCAACAGGGGGATAGCTTTAGAATTATCTACATACATGTACCCGCTGCGATGATGGCGATGGGCGCATACTCGACGATGGCGATTGCCGCTTTTATTGGCTTAGTATGGCAAATTCGTTTAGCCGAAATGACTGTTGCAGCGACCGCTCCGATTGGCGCTGTTTATACTTTTATCGCTTTATTTACTGGTGCTGCATGGGGTAAACCGATGTGGGGTGCTTGGTGGGTTTGGGATGCACGATTAACTTCAGAGTTGATTTTATTATTTGTATATCTAGGCATTATTGCTTTATACAACGCTTTTTCAGACAAAGTATTAGCTGGGCGTGCAGCCTCTATTTTAACCTTAGTTGGCGTGATTAATTTACCTATTATTCATTTCTCGGTGGTCTGGTGGAATACCTTGCATCAAGGGGCAACTATCACTAAGTTTGATCAGCCTTCGATGGCAACCGACATGTTAATTCCACTATTGATCATGATTGTCAGCTTTGCCGCTTTTTTAGGGTTTATGGTGTTATACCGTTTTCGTAACGAAATCTTGCAAAGAGAAAGTCATCGCCCATGGGTGATCGCATTAGTACAACAATCCAGTTCTTCAGTTAATAAACGAGGTTAATATGGCATTTGCATCCTGGTCCGACTTTATCGCCATGGGCGGTTATAGTTTTTATGTTTGGTTAGCTTATGGCGTGTCACTATTCAGTGTTTTGTTGTTAGTTATCAGCACAGTGGCCAAGCGTAAAAAAATATTCAAGCATGTTGAACAACGCCTACTGCGTGAACAACGTATTAAAGCAGCTGAAAATAGAGAAGGCACCCTATGAATCCAAGACGTAAAAAGCGCTTATTAATCACCTCTTCATTAATTGTCGGGTTGTCTGTCGCAATTGGTTTGACGTTATTTGCACTACAGCAAAATATTGATCTGTTTTATACACCCGATGAAATCATTAATGGTAAAAACGAAACAGGTATAAAACCAGAAGTCGGCCAGCGCTTACGCGTTGGTGGTATGGTTTTAAATGGTTCTGTACAACGTGATCCAGAAAGCTTGAAAGTGAGTTTTGATCTGATTGATAATAAAGCAGGTCAAGTCACTGTTTATTTTGATGGTATTTTACCGGATCTTTTCCGTGAAGGTCAGGGGATCGTGGCACAGGGAGTGTTAAAATCACGTAATGCTATTGATGCTTTTGAAGTCTTAGCTAAGCACGATGAGGAATACATGCCACCTGAAGTTGCTGATGCGCTGAAGGGTATGGATCATTTAAAAACACAACAATCAAACTAAAGGGTTAGATTAATGCTTCCTGAAATTGGCCAATTTTCCTTAATCTTGGCATGTATACTGTCATTACTACAAACTGTGTATCCACTTTACGGTGTTCATACGGGGCATCAAGGCGCTATTCGTAGTGCTAAAATATTTACTATTTTACAATTTGTGGCCGTCGCTACTTCCTTTGTTATTTTAAGTTACTCTTTTTTAATCAATGATTTTACCATTGGTTATATTGCGACTAACTCTAATTCCGCATTACCTTGGTATTACCGTTTATCTGCTGTGTGGGGCGCACATGAAGGCTCTTTATTACTGTGGGTCTTTTTACTATCGACTTGGAGCATTGCGGTTGCTTTAATGAGTAAACGTTTGCCGATTGAGTCGGTGGCGCGAGTGTTAGCGGTATTAGGTTTATTAGCCTTTGGTTTTTATTTGTTTGTTATTTTAACCTCTAATCCTTTTGACCGAACCTTGCCTTATTTCCCTATCGATGGCCGTGATTTAAATCCCTTATTACAGGACTTTGGCTTAGTCATACATCCACCTATGCTTTATATGGGGTACGTGGGGTTTTCTGTTGCCTTTGCTTTTGCTATTGCCGCTTTGTTAGAAGGGCGCTTAGATAGTGCTTGGGCTAAATGGTCTCGTCCTTGGACGATGGCTGCGTGGATGTTTTTAACCGTTGGTATCGCATTAGGCAGCTGGTGGGCTTATTACGAACTAGGTTGGGGCGGCTGGTGGTTTTGGGATCCAGTAGAAAACGCATCATTTATGCCATGGTTAGCCGGTACAGCCTTGATCCATTCTCTCGCGGTCAGTGAGAAACGTGGTGTGTTCAAATCATGGACAGTGTTATTAGCTTTAAGTGCGTTCTCTTTAAGTTTATTAGGCACATTTTTAGTACGCTCTGGTGTTTTGGTGTCGGTGCATGCTTTTGCTAGTGATCCTACACGTGGTCTATTTATTTTAGGCTTCTTAGTGTTAGTGATTGGCGGCTCGTTATTATTGTATGCAATTCAAGCATCAAAAGTGAAAAGCCGTGGCCGTTACCAGTTAGTGTCGCGTGAAAGTGTATTGTTGATTAATAACATACTATTAATCGCTGCTTTAATCGTGGTGTTATTAGGGACCTTGTTACCTTTAGTACATAAAGAAATTGGCCTTGGTAGTATCTCTATCGGCGAACCTTTCTTTAATCGCATGTTCACTATTCTTATTGTGCCTTTTGCTTTATTTGTGGGTGTCGGTTCATTATTCCGTTGGAAACGTCAGCAACTTAATGATCTGAAAAAACCGTTAACGATGATCCTTATTCTAAGTGCGTTATCGACCGTTATATTCTTATTTACATTTGCGCCTTCGTTAACTTGGTTAGCAGTAATGGGGACGTTTTTAGGATTCTGGATCATCGTTGGTGTGATCTATGAAATTTACCTGCGTTCAACACATCGTCATCGCTTTAGTAAAGGGGTGATGAAGTTAGGTAATAGTCATTGGGCGATGAGTTTTGGGCATTTTGGTTTAGCGGTGATGATTATCGGTATTACCATGACACAAAATTATTCAATCGAAAAAGATGTCAAATTAGCCGTGGGTGAGCATATTGCCTTTGAGCATTATGATTTTCATTTTGATCAAGTTAAACCACATAATGGGCAAAACTATACTGCCACTATGGGTGTATTTACGGTGAAAAAAGATCAACAAGCGATTGCAGTGATGGAAGCGGAAAAACGCATTTATACGGTGCAGCGTATGCCAATGACGGAAGCCGCAATTAATGCAGGTTTCACGCGTGATTTATATATCGCCATGGGAGAACAGTTACCCGATGGCGCATGGGCTGTACGTATCTATTATAAACCTTTTATCCGTTGGATCTGGTTAGGCCCATTGTTGATGGCATTCGGTGGTTTGTTAATGCTCTGTGACCGTCGTTACCGTAGTAAAAAAGACAACATTGAAAATAGTGAAAATAGTGAAAATAAACCAGCACCTGTAGGAGGCTCCGATGCTTAATAAACGTCGTGTATTAACCTTATTAGTGCCCTTTATTATATTTATCATTGGCGCTATTTTTTTAGCAACACCGTTATTAAAAGGTAGTGACCCCAGTAAATTGGACTCTGCTTTAATCGGGCAAGCTGTACCTGAGTTTACGTTGCAAGATATCTATGATGCAGATAAGCAATATGATGCGAGTATCTTCAAAGGTCAGAAAATGTTGCTTAATGTCTGGGCTACATGGTGCCCTACTTGTTATGCGGAGCACACCTATCTTAATAAATTAGCCAAACAAGGATTGTATATTGTCGGGATGAATTATAAAGATGACCGTAAAAAAGCGATTCGTTGGTTAAAAGACTTAAATGACCCTTACAAAATAAGCCTGTTTGATAAAAGTGGCATGTTAGGCATGGACTTGGGCGTTTATGGCGCACCTGAAACCTTTTTTATCGATAGCAATGGCATCATTCAATATCGTCATGTGGGCGATTTAAACGATAAAGTTTGGAATGATAAACTGCTGGCTATTTATGAGGATATGCAATGATTCAATTAAATAAAGTAAACAAATTACTGCCTTTGTTGCTCGCTGCCTGCATGATCTTATTCTCTCATACCAGTCAAGCGGCTATTGATACCTTTGAGTTTGAAAATGCGCAGCAAGAAAAAACCTTTCATGAATTAACTAAATTGTTACGTTGTCCTAAGTGTCAAAATCAAAACATTGCCGATTCCAATGCTGAGTTAGCAAAAGATTTACGCAATAAAACCTATGAGTTAGTGAAACAAGGGCAAAGCAAAGATCAAGTTGTGGATTATATGGTAGCGCGATTTGGTAATTTTGTGCGTTATGATCCGCCAGTTACGCCAGCGACAATATTTCTTTGGTTAGGCCCTCTGTTGTTTATTATATTTGGCTTATTAGTATTAATTAGACAAATTAAAAAACAACCAGCAAAAGCAAATAACTTAGATGACCAAGAACAGCAAAAGTTACAGCAGCTATTAAAACAGCATGCTAAGGATACAAAATCATGATTTTACAGTTTGTTATTGCCGCATTGTTATTATTGCTGGTATTTAGTGTGGTGATGGTAACCCATTTTATACGTGATAAAGCACAGCAGGGGCGAAATGAGGATCGCCGTAATCAGCTTAACCATGAGCTTTACGATATTCGATTGAAAGAAGTTGAAGACGACCTTAGCCAAGGTGTGGTGGTTGATAAAGAGGCAATGGTTGCTGAACTGCAATACAACCTGCTTGATGATATTGATGAAGGTAAGCAAAGTAAGCAAAATAACGCACAACATATCTGGGTACCTGGGGTTGTATTTCTGGTTTTAGCCACGGTTGCTTTGTATTGGTCAGTAGGTGCATTTCAAGAAGTGAATAACTGGCAACAAACGTTACAGCGCTATCCTGAAATACATAAAAAATTATTCGAAGAAAATGATGCACGACCTAATGAGCAAGAATTACAAGACTTAATGTTAGGGCTGCGCACACATTTAGCTAATCAACCTAATGATGCTGAAGGTTGGGTGCTATACAGCCGTTTAGGCCGTGTTTTTAAGGATAAAGAATTAGCGTTGGATGCCATTAAAAAGGCTGTAGACGTTGCACCAGAAAAGCCAGAGATAGAATTAGAATACATTGAATTAAAAATGAAAATTGGTGATGAGTATTCGCAAGCAACGGCACCTTTAATGCTTAAAAACTTCTTACAAAGATACCCTGATAATTATGATGCATGGTCAATGTACGGCTTTATGGCACTGCAACAGGAAAACTTTGCAGGAGCTGTTGAGCGTTGGCAAAAAATGTTGGGGTTAGTTGACCCTAAAAGTGAAAAAGCGATCATGCTGAGTAACAGTATTGATTATGCTAAAAAGCAATTAGCGCAACAACAATTATCACAGCAAGCAGAGGGTGTTGAGAGTGAGCAACAACTGAGCGCAAATCAAGCGACGCCAGAGGCACAAGCTTCGCCTGCTGTAGTAGGTGCTGCTTACCAAGTTAATATTACTGTTGCACAACAAGTTAGCTATACTAAAAACAGTACTTTATTTGTTTATGCACAAGCTGTGAATGGTCCGGCTATGCCGATTGCCGCAGTTAAGTTACCGGTTAATGAATTTCCTGTGAAGGTTGTTTTATCCGATGCTAATGCCATGATGCAAGGTATTAAATTAAGTGACCATAAACAGTTTATTATAAAAGCCCGTATTTCAGCTGATGGCACCGTGAATAAAACCAACGGACAATGGTCTGGTGTAAGTCAGGTCATAAAAGCAGGTCAGAAGGCGACGGTTAATATCGAGATCAATCAACAATCTTGATTGCTTACATTAACCCAACTTTAATATCTGACATTTTAATAACTGGCACTTTAATAATTGTGTAAAATAAACTCCATTACATTAAGTATATGATCAGCTACTTAGCGGAATGGGTACAATTAACATCAACAGATAACAGTATCGATGCATACTGTTATCTGTCCACTATTCAAACGACTTAACTTTTAGCCTCAATAAGGTGGGCACTTAAGTTATATCAATTATATTAAATAAGTGTGATTGGTATTTTTTCTTACAATAATTTATCTCTTACTTAATTTGTCGCAAGGTACAGCATATGCTTAAACGTTCATTTCTACTTTCTTTGTTGTTTTTGGCTAACAGCACTGTGTATGCGCAAAGTGTGCAGGGCGACAAAGAAACTTATATGAGTGACCCAATCGAACCGGTTAATCGCTTGGTGTGGGATTTTAACTATTATGTTTTAGATGGTTACATTTACAGACCGGTTACTGAAACCTATGTTGATTGGGTGCCCGACGGAGGCAGAACGGCACTTAATAACATGGTGCTTAATCTAGACGAACCTTCAAATATTGTGAATAACTTATTGCAGTTAGAGTTTAAACAAGCCACCAATGCTTTTTTTCGTTTTACTTTTAATTCAACGTTTGGCCTGTTGGGTTTATTTGATATCGCCAAATACGGTGGCATCGAACGTCGTAGAGAAAGTTTCGGCAATGTATTAGGGCATTGGTCTGTGCCGCATGGCCCTTACCTTATGGTGCCTGTGATTGGACCGCGTAGTACCAGAATATTAGTGGGTAATGTGGTGGATGGTTTGTACTTTCCTATGAGTTATTTGAACTTGTGGCAATCAGGTGTGGTATGGGGATTAAATGGCTTAGACGTACGTGAAGGTTTATTAGGTCAAGAAGCGTTAATCGACCAATCCCTAGATCCTTATACTTTTGTAAAAGAAGCTTATATACAATACGAAGCCTTTAAATTTTATTCGCAGGGAGCGAGCTCGGATGAGTTTATTAAACTGCAACAGCAAAAATCACAACGTTCACAAAAACAAACAGAACAAGAGCTGAATGATTTCTTAGATGAAATTGATTAATTGCCATGCCGTTAAATAGCAGCAGATGTTTGTTGGTTAAAATGAATTGCTTCATTATTCCTGTCAACATTTGCTCAAACACTAAAATGAGTTACTGCTACAAAACAGCCAAAAAAGCACCACATAAATGCTAGTAATATAAATATAAAAATAAAACGAAAAACTAATTTAATCAAAGACTCGGGGTTGATATGTCAGTTGCAAATTTAATTACCATTGATGGGCCAAGTGGTTCAGGTAAAGGTACCGTATGTCACATTCTAGCGAAAAAGTTAGGATGGCATTTATTAGACAGTGGCGCGCTTTATCGTATTTTAGCTTACGCCGCATTACAACAAAAAGTCGCATTAAACGACGCACAAAGATTAGCGGATTTAGCATTAACATTAGATGTTTCATTTGTCTCTAATGGTAGCGGTGTGGATACCTTATTAAGCGCTGAAAATGTCGGTGATAAGTTACGCACTGAAGTGGTTGCACAAGCTGCATCCGAGGTAGCTTCTATTGAGCTGGTACGATCAGCCCTGCTGGCACGTCAAAAAGCATTCTTACAGCAACCTGGTTTAATCGCCGATGGCCGAGACATGGGCACAGTGGTATTTCCGGAGGCTGAGGTCAAGATATTCTTAGATGCAAGCGCCGAGGAGCGAGCCCAACGCCGTTTTAATCAGTTGCAAGATAAGGGCTTTAATGTTAGCATCGCGCAAATTTTAAGCGAGATTAAAGAGCGTGATTATCG
>Ga0316197_10000633_pt1 | contig 24608 bp, 27 predicted proteins | sample OudBiesiAoxic_MG_FD_204939 | JGI IMG/M metagenome (GOLD analysis project Ga0316197, IMG submission 204939) | Coastal sediment microbial communities from Oude Bieten Haven, Netherlands - site A oxic | ecosystem: Environmental > Aquatic > Marine > Coastal > Sediment | place: Netherlands... | reverse complement strand
TCGTGGACCGGATATAAGGCGGTCTTATTTTTGATTCATGGCGTCTGCCTAAAATTATGAGGTGAATATGATTTATATCGGTAATTTTCTAGTATTAACCGATCAGGAAAAGATCCAGGAAGCTGATCGCCGCCACGGTGAGTTTAATTTAATCATTGAAGCGCCGGATGCATCTACCGCCCTCGTTTCTTTTAAAAATTGTATTGTTGCATATCGACAAAAAAAAGAATTTTTTCAGGGTGATAGCTCATTTTTTCTTATTCAGTTACTCGAGTTTGATCGGCTTCCGGCAAACAATGCCATGCTAGTCACCTATAAATCAACGATCGGTGATCCGACCCTTCCATATATCAGCTGCTTGGTGCCCGGAGAAGATACGGACAGTTGTCGAATTTATGACTGGAAAGGAAAACGTCCGCAGATCGATGGGCAGTCCGAAAACCTTTTTTTAGAATTCCGTGCCGGCGTAGAGGTTATTCCCGAACAGACCCAGGGTGAGGTGCTATAACGGTATGGACGAATCAAAGGATATGATTACCGTTCGAGTCAATGTGGATATCCCCACGGAAGCTTTAAAAATTATTGTTCAAACCGCTAAACAGATTGTCGGCCCGGACGAGAAGGGCCATTACCGCGTCGATACAGCTGACAAAGTCGGGGAAATGATATCCCGTTTTCTGCTGGACAACGACTTTAAGCGGTATGTAGACAATCCAGAAAATTATTCCGGGTGAGGTCACTGATCGTTAGGCTGCACGGTCATATTGTTCAATTTACAATCATTGTATTTTTTCTGATACCAGGACCGGATTGTTTTCAGTTAATCGGCAGCGCTTATGGACAAACTTCAGGCTTGTGGCCCCGACCGCCCGATACCGCTCAGCCGCCTGTTTTCTTCTGCCGCATCGTCCACGCCTATCCCCATGACCCAAACGCTTTTACCCAGGGCTTGGCCTTTGAAAGCGGCTACTTTTTTGAGGGGACGGGATTAAAAGGCCAATCCTCGTTGCGTAAAATCGTTCCGGAGACCGGCCTGATAGTTAAATTAAAAGCGTTGCCCCCGCGATATTTCGGTGAAGGCGTCACTGTGTTTAAAGACCGACTGATCCAGCTCACCTGGAAATCCAGGGTCGGTTTTATCTATAACAAACAATCTTTCCGAAAGCTGGGCACCTTTTCATGGCCTGGTGAGGGCTGGGGTATTACTACCAATAACATTCACCTGATTGTAAGTGATGGCTCCGATCGACTGTATTTTCTTGATCCGGAGACATTTTTTGTTACACATACGATTAAGATACGGGATCCCACAGGACCGGTTACTCAATTAAATGAGCTGGAATTCGTCGAGGGCTATATCCTGGCCAATATTTGGCAGACGGACCGAATCGTCATCATTGTTCCAGAAACAGGGCGGGTGGCGGCCTGGATTTCATTGGACGGATTGAGAAAGGGTCCTCATGAAGGTGTACCCAACGGGATCGCCTATGATCGCAAAGGGGGGCGATTGTTTGTTACCGGAAAGCGCTGGCGCAATTTGTTCGAAGTGGCGTTGGTTCCTGATGAATAATTCAAACGGGTTATAGTTTAGGTGAGAAGAATGTCATAAGGGATGCAGTTGTACCGAATACATGCGCTGCGCCTGCCGCGCGAAGCTTTTTTCCCAAATCGGTTTCATCCGGCGCTGTGGTGGTAAAACCGATACCGACAAATTTTTCCCGTGCTCGTGATGCAGCAATCATGTCATCGGGCATGTCCCCCAGATAGTATCTCTTCGCGGGGAGTGGGCCGATCTTATCCGTAATGGTATCCAACATGAAGGGGTCAGGCTTGCTAAGCAATTGTTTTTTACCATCACGTTTAAAATGTTCCCTTTCGGCAGCCAGGCAGTCATCCAGGGTCATCACGATGGTGAAATATGCTTTCAACCCGAAAGTATCGAGTGGATACAAGGCTTCAGTCCGGGGACGTCCCGTAGCGATCGCCAGTAAATTTCGCTCTGCCAAGTCCTCTAAAAACTGTTGTTCAAAAATAAGTTTTTCCAGGCTATTAAGGCCAATATCTTGATGTAGAACGGGAGGGAATCCATATGTTTCCAGAAATAACTTTTTTCCGAGGTAGATTTCCTGAAAGATCTGTTTAATAATGTTCCCGGTCCCCACATCACCTCGATAAACTTCAGTGATGAACCCATTGTCGGCCTCCGGCTTTTCAGTTAGCAGCCGGGTAAGCGGTTGGTCGACGGACCTTAAATAATTAGCCAGGGGCGTCACATCCCAGGTAGAAATGGTTTTCTGATAATTTCGCCACGGATTACCGGAATCAACCGGTGGTTGATTTACCCTGATCCGGTGGCAGAGCAACCGAATCACCCGACAGGTCAAGTCCCAGTCATTATTTAATCCGCCGGTTTGCTTGACAGCGGCCAGTTCAGTCAAAGAAAACAATGGATCGGGCAAAGCATCCCAACCAATTGCCCCGCCGAAGAAATTCCTGACCGTTTGCCGGCTGGTCTCCCGGTACGATTTCGAAACGTCGATAAGAACACCGTCCATGTCGAAAACGATTAATGCACGCGGGTTCACGTCCGAATGTATCCTTTAAATCGTGTCCCCAGCGTTGGAGATGAATTCGAATTATTTATCACTTAGAAAGGGTTTCCGGATATTTGATGAGATCTTTAAAAGCACTCCAAATTACTCAATTATGGCGGCAGACTAAAAAATTTATATCATAGAAAAATTTAATAACTTCAGACTGCTAGTTTTTTATTGTCCCACTCGGGAAATGGGAGAAAAACCCTCGCCTTTAGGCGAAGACTTTAGTTTAATTGTTGATGCTGCCGCATGGATTCAAGGGGTCAAGGGTTCAAGCAAAGGCTGGGATGGTCTTTTCACTTGACCCCTCCAACCCTTGGATCCTTGGACCCCAAGCCTTCGGCTTTAGCCGAAGGGTGTTGACTTTTCCTCACCCAAAATCTGGGATTTTCAACTTGAATTTGAACAAAAAAAGACCTTTTTCAAAGGTCTCGAGACCCTTACCAAAGCCGGTCGGCATGCATTCGGGGAAGACCGGCAGCAATGATTTTTTTGGCGGTAATGACGATGTCATAGGGCACAAACCGGGCTTCCAGAGTCTGGACCGCATCGTCATAAATAACGTATTTGGCCCGATTATCTCCGTCCCGGGGTTGGCCGACACTGCCCACGTTAAAAATATATTTGTGGGATGGATTGATCTGAAAAATTCCACGGCTAAGGCGATGGCGGCTAATCTTCTCACCGTCACTGCCAGCAGCTTCAAGGCGATGAGTATGGCCGGTAAAGCATAGCTGGTCCTTACTGGTGCTAAACGCAAGCTCAAGTCCCTCTTGGTCAACCTCAAACAGATAGGTCGTTACCGAGTCTGGGGGAAAACCATGGACGAACCGGCAGCCGTACATCACCATCGATTTTTTCATGGCTTCGATGAACGCCAGGGATTGCTTTGAGAGCAATTTTTGGGTTTTGAGTAGCGATTCCCTAGCCGCAGGATTGAACCAGTCGAGAATCTCGGGTTCCACCAGGGCCAGCTCATGATTTCCCAAAATGCTTGGGATCCCCCGATCCAGGATTCGACCGACGACTCGTTCTGAATCGGGGCCATAACCGATATTGTCGCCCAGATCGATAATCTTGTCGACCTGGCGGCTATCGATATCGGCTAACACCTGATCAAGCGCTTCAATATTACCGTGAATATCTGATATAATCGCAATCCGCATCTTAAAATCACCTACCCATGGTGAACAGGTACCAATGGACTATTTCCGGCCCGAAAAAAATGTAACCGATGGCTCCCATCGATAGGAACGGGCCGAAGGGAATGGCCTGCTTCGCCCCCTGCCCGGACCCTCGCATTGTGGCGATTCCGGTAACGGAACCCAGGACGGAACCGAAAAAAATCGTAAATAGTACGCCCACCCATCCGCAGAGTGCACCGATCATAGCCAGCAGTTTGATGTCGCCACCGCCCATTCCCTCCTTTCCGGTTATAAAGGTATAACCGACGGCTACCATCAGCAGGCTACCTCCACCGGCAAGAATGCCTATCAAGGATGCTTGCCAAGTCATCCCCGGTAATACCAAGGCAGCGACGAATGCCAGCGGAAGTCCCGGAAAGGTAATTCGGTCCGGTATGATACGATGGTCGATATCAATAAAAGTGATAACGATTAAAACGGTGATGAACACAAAATAGATCGGCGTCTCAATGGCAGGGCCAAATTTTAGGTAGGCGCACAGGGCAAAACAGCCGGTTAAAAGCTCAACCAACGGATACCGCCAGGATATACGGACACCGCAGTCCCGGCACTGCCCCTTGAGGAGCAACCACCCGATTACAGGAATATTATCGTAAATTCGAATGGCCGCCTTACAAGCTGGGCAGTGAGAGTGGGGGAAGACAATGGATTTGCCCGCGGGCAACCGATAAATACATACATTCAAGAAGCTGCCGATGCACAGGCCTAAGATGAAAATCAACATAGGGATGGCGATACCGGTTATAACCATGGCACCTGACCGTAGTTGGCTTCGCATGAAAAATCAAGGCTCATATTGTCAAACAGGGATGCTGTCTTATAATAGTGGGGCCGGAACATTCGGATGATGACCGGTACTGAACTATTTCAATTCAAATATGTAAGCCGACTGACGGGGATCAGCTCGGTAGGAGGAACCCCGAAATAACCAGGAGTTTTCATGGCCGAAACGGACAAAGATGACTTGATTGGAATTATCGAAGATAATATTGAACCGAGCCAACTGCCAACGTTGCTTCCCCTCATGCCGGTTCGTGACGTGGTGATTTTTACCGATATGCTGTTGCCCCTTTTTGTTGGGCGGGACCGCTCGGTTCGGGCTCTGGAAGAAGCCGTTGATAAAGGCGGCTATATTTTACTTTGCACACAGAAAGACCCGTCGGTGGAAGACCCTTCTTCCGATGATATTTATCGTACCGGAACAATCAGCCGTATTTTACGTGTTCTTAAATTGCCGGATGGACAGATGAAAGCCCTGGTCCAGGGATTGAGCCGTGCAAAGGTCGAACGATATACACGCAAAAGGTCATTTTTCAAGGTGAAGGTGGCGCTTATTTCCGAACCCCAAGTAAAGGAAATCAGCGTTGAGATTGAAGCATTGATGCGCAATGCCCGGGATCATTCAGAAAAAATTATGGCCTTAAGAGGTGAAATGACCAGTGAGATCCGAGGGATTCTTGATAGCATCCAAGAACCCGGGCGGCTGGCCGATGTGATTTCTTCAAACTTGCGGATGAAAATTGAAGAAGCACAAACCTTGCTTGATATCATCGACCCACTTAAACGGTTAAACAAGGTCAACGATTTGCTGCTTCGGGAGGTTGAACTTTCCTCGATTCAGGCAAAAATTCAATCGAATGTCAAAGACGAGATCTCTAAAAACCAACGGGATTATTTTTTGCGGGAGCAGATGCGGGCCATTCACCGGGAACTGGGTGATTCGGATGACAAGTCTCAAGAGATAAACGAATATAAAAGGAAGATCAAACTGGCGAAAATGCCCGCCAAGGCAAAGGATGAAGCCGAGCGGCAGTTAAAACGACTGGAACAGATGCATCCGGAATCAGCAGAATCGACGGTCGTCCGGACTTATCTTGACTGGTTGGTGGAGATGCCCTGGAGCCGGTCGTCCAAGGGTAAAATCGATATCTTGAGGGCCAAGAAAGTTCTCGATTCGGAGCATCATGGTCTGGTAAAAATCAAGGACCGGATTTTAGAATATCTGGCTGTTCGGCAACTGAACCCGAAGTTGAAGGGGGCGATCTTATGTTTTGTTGGGCCTCCGGGGGTGGGGAAGACTTCCCTGGGTCGTGCCATTGCCAAGGCTATGAAGCGAAAGTTTGTACGGATTTCGCTGGGCGGTATTCGTGACGAAGCGGAGATTCGGGGTCATCGCCGGACATATATCGGGGCCATGCCCGGACGGGTCCTCCAGGGGCTTAAGCAATGTGGCACTAATAATCCGGTTTTCATGATGGACGAGATCGACAAGCTGGGTGCTGATTTCAGAGGAGACCCGTCCTCGGCACTGTTGGAAGCGCTGGATCCGGAGCAAAATTATGCGTTTAGCGATCATTACCTCAATCTGTCTTTCGACCTGTCCAACGTGATGTTCATCCTGACAGCCAATATAACCGATACGATTCCATCGGCCCTGCTCGATCGGATGGAAGTGATTGAACTGCCCGGTTATACGGAGGAAGATAAACGGATCATTTCAGATCGATTTCTTTTGCCACGCCAGATCAGAGAAAATGGTTTGAAGAAGAGAAATCTATCCATCAGCGATAGGGCTATGACCGAAGTGATCCGAGGGTATACATCGGAAGCGGGTTTACGGAATCTGGAAAGAGAGCTGGGGGCAATTTGTCGTAAAATGGCGCGAAGAATTGCCGAAGGCCAAAAGGGGCCGTTTAAAATCACCTGCCGAAACTTGGAGAAATATTTAGGCGTGCCCAAGTATTTTCCGGAAATGAATGAAACGGAAAACCAAATCGGCCTTGCCACGGGGTTGGCCTGGACGTCCGCTGGCGGTGAAATTCTATACATTGAGGCCACCCTTATCGGTGGAAAGGGCGATCTGATTGTTACCGGGCAACTGGGAGATGTAATGCAGGAATCTGCCCGTGCGGCGCTAAGCTATGCGCGGGCCAATCTTGACAAACTCGGCATCGCCAAAAGTATTCTGGATAATTCTGATATCCATATCCATGTGCCGGCCGGAGCGATTCCGAAAGATGGGCCATCGGCTGGAATTGCAATGGCTACGGCACTGATTTCGGCTCTTTCCGGCAAGCCGGTCAACCATGAAATTGCCATGACCGGCGAAGTAACCCTGCGGGGGAGGGTTCTACCCATTGGCGGAATCAAAGAAAAGGCCATGGGTGCCTTGCGTGCCGGTATCCGAACCATCCTTATCCCCGATCTAAACCAGCGCGAATTGGCCGAGATACCGGTAAAAATCAAACGGAAGATAAAATTCATACCTATAAAGACTATGGATGACGTGATCCCTCTTGCCATAACGGGTTGTCAACAAGCGGGCGCACGGGGGCGTTTTTAACGGATCCCGAAAGATAAATCTGTGCCAATGACTATTCTTGCCGTTGATACCACCACGAGGAGCTGCAGCGCGGCGGTCGTGTCCGAATCCGGGTTACTGGCCGAGATCACCCTGGACAACGACCAAACCCATGCCAGACACCTGATGAAGATCGTCGATCAGGTGCTGGAACTGGCTGGGATTTCTTTAAATAGATTAGACGGATTTGCGGTGACGCGTGGTCCCGGATCTTTTACCGGGCTCAGGATCGGTTTAAGTTCGATTAAAGGGCTCGGCCGGGCAACCGGAAAGCCGATTGTACCCGTTTCCAGCCTTAAAGCGCTCGCCACACAGGTGGGAGCCGTTCCCATGGCGATATTTTCCTTGCTTGACGCCTACCGCAAAGAGGTCTATCTGGCTGGTTACCGATACGAAAAGGATCGTTTGAAACGGATGATCCCGGAAATGGTCGCTGGGCCGGAGAAGTTGTTGGCTATGGTTCAGGGCCCAGCCGTCTTTGTCGGTAATGGGGCCGTGAGTTATCGCCGGATGCTGATAGAAAATTTGGGTGACAGTGCATATTTTGCTCAAGATTTGCACAATACAATCCACGCGGCCACTGTGGCCCGGATCGCATTGTCGCAGCTGGAATCGGAGGGATATGATGCAGCCGAAATCAAACCAGTCTATTTGCGCAAAAGTGACGCCGAGATCAACCTCGAATAGTGATAATCTATCGGCGGTTTGCGATCAGGTCTCCGGCTTACGACCCGGTTTAGAACTTTACATTGACAATTCAACGTTCTTTGACTAATATATATAAAATTTTTAGTATGTTGATTTTACTCATGAGTGGGCTTCGTTGGGCGGCACATGATTATAGCCAAATATTGGGGATAGATGGAAAAATTTTCCTGGGCTGATTCGCCAAATCAAACGGCGTTTCCCGTCGCCAAACCCGGCTACCCGCTGATTTTCGCTGGTGCATTTATTACGGCAATTTTGGCCCTTCTGGGGATGGCGATTCCGGCGTTGATTGGTTTGGCGGCAACAATTGGTATTTGCTGGTTTTTTCGTGATCCCGATCGGGTGGTCCCAGTTGCACCGGGGGCTGTTGTTTCACCGGCGGACGGCAAAGTGATCCTTGCCCGGGTAGAGGAAGATAATCCTTACATACCTGGCCCGGCTCTAAAGATCAGTGTATTCATGAACGTTTTTAACGTGCACGTTAACCGTACTCCCCACGCAGGGGAAGTGACAGGGATTGAGTATTTTCCCGGCAAATTTTTAGCCGCTAATAAAGACGAAGCAACCGAGGCCAATGAACGCAATGTGGTGGTTATCCGGATGGAAACAGGCAGGATGATGGCCGTGGTGCAAGTGGCCGGACTCGTCGCACGCCGGATTATCTGTGGCCTTCAAACCGGGCAAACGGTGTTGCGTGGTCAGCGTTTCGGCATGATTTGTTTTGGTTCGCGCTTGGACCTGTATCTTCCGCCGGATACCGAGTTGAATGTATCCCGTGGTCAGAAAACACAAGCGGGAACAACGATATTGGGGTATCTAAAATGAGACAGAAAATAGATGGAAACAGAGCCAAACGACGTCGCGGTATTTATATTTTACCCAATGTTTTTACATCGTTGAATATTTTTTTCGGTTTCTATGCATTGATTAGCGCCATTGACGGAAAATTTACCCACGGGGCCGTGGCCATTATCATCGCCGGTGTTTTTGATCAGCTTGATGGCAAAATCGCCCGGGCCACTAATACCACCAGCACATTTGGGGTTGAATACGACTCCTTGGCGGATCTTATTTCCTTTGGGGTCGCGCCCAGTATTATGATGTACCTGTGGGCCCTGAAACCATTGGGCCGCATCGGATGGTTGGCGGCTTTTTTATTTGCGGTTTGCGGTGCCCTGCGGCTGGCCCGGTTTAACACCCAGTCCGGTTCCTCGAGCGGAGAATATTTTACAGGGTTGCCCATTCCGGCCGCAGCTGGAATGATTGCCACCACGCTTTTGTTTTACCACCGGATCAACCTAACCGAAAAGCCAAACGCCATGTTGCTGCTGGCCCTGGTATACATACTCTCGTTCCTTATGGTGAGTAGCGTTAAATACTATAGTTTTAAAAAACTCGAACTGTTTAAGAAAATGAACTTCAATGTTCTGGTAGCAATGATTTTAGTGCTAATTTTTATTGCCGCACAGCCATCGATCGCTCTTTTTCTAACCGGACTTGTTTATGTTGTTTCCGGTCCTGTCATGACACTTTGGAATTTAAAGACCATCAAAAAGAAAGAACGCCTGGCCCGCAACGCTGATACCAAGTGATCCCGACGTTAAATCGCAACGATTTATAGCAAAGACGAACATGATCCGGATCGGTTAGAGATGATGTTTAGCATCAGAATTGATTTAGGAGACTAAATTGGATAGATCGATATCTATAATGGAGAAAGAAAATGGTACCAAAAAGATATAATGTGGCTGTGGCCGGCGCCACCGGTGCTGTTGGCCAACAAATGATTTCCTGTCTGGAAGAAAGAAATTTTCCGATCAAGTCGATCAAATTACTGGCCTCTTCCCGATCCGCCGGTCGCCGCCTAAAATTTAATGACCACGAAGTAGAAGTGGAAGAACTGACAAAAGACAGTTTTGCCGACATTGATATCGCTCTGTTTTCGGCTGGTGGTGGGACAAGTAAACATTTTGCGCCTAGCGCGGCTGAACATGGTTGCGTGGTCGTGGATAATTCCAGTGCCTGGCGAATGGACCCGGACGTTCCCCTGGTGATACCGGAAGTGAATCCCCGAGCTGTTGCCGGCTATTCGAAAAAACACATTGTCGCTAATCCCAATTGTTCCACCATCCAAATGGTGGTGGCTTTAAATCCCATCCATCAGGCTTACGGGATTAAACGAGTGGTGGTGTCTACTTACCAGGCGGTGTCCGGGACGGGTTTAAAGGCAATTGAAGAACTGGCCGGACAAACCCGGGCCAAGATGGAGGGTGCCCCGGTTGAAAAATCGGTCTATCCCCATCAGATCGCTTTTAACTGCCTGCCCCATATCGATGTATTCCTGGATAACGGATATACCAAAGAAGAGATGAAGATGGTCAACGAAACTCGAAAAATCATGTCCGATGAGGAGCTTCGGGTTACCGCAACAACGGTCAGAGTGCCGGTTTTTTACGGGCATTCGGAGGCCATCAATATTGAAACTAGGCAGCCCGTCAGTGCTTCTGAAGTAGCCGTGTTGCTTGAAAAGGCTCCGGGGATCAAAGTGGTTGATGATCCTAAAAACAACGTGTATCCGTTGCCCCTCGATGCGGCTGGCAATGATCTGACCCATGTGGGTCGTATTCGGGACGACGAGTCTATCGCTAATGGTATCAATATGTGGGTCGTGGCCGATAATATCCGTAAGGGCGCCGCCACCAATGCAGTCCAAATCGCAGAGATTCTGGCGGCCGAATATTTATAGTCCGACTTCAAATCATGCTACTTTTAAACCTTAATTTTCAGGAAGATCATGGAACGGATACCGATTACGAAAGAGGGATTCATTACCCTTAAAGAAGAACTGGGAAGACTTAAGCGGGTGGAACGACCAGAAAATATCAAAGCCATTGAAGAAGCCCGGGCGCATGGCGATCTCTCGGAAAATGCTGAATTTCATGCGGCCAAGGAACGGCAAAGTTTTCTTTCCGGCCGCATCGAGGACCTCGAATATAAACTGGCCGCTGCTGATGTTATCGATACAGACAAATTACCTAAAGACCGGGCGGTATTCGGAAGCCATGTCTTATTGGAAAATATAGACACGGGCGAAGAAAGTGAATACCAATTGGTGGGTCCCGATGAGTCGGATGCAAAGAAGGGTCGCATTTCGATTGCATCGCCCTTGGGTAAAGCGCTTATAGGGAAAAAACCGTGTGACGAGCTGACCCTTCAGGTACCCAATGGGACCAGGTGTTACGAAATTGTGGAAATTAGATGATCAGTCATCCAGTCACCTGGTGAGCAGATTAACCGGCGGACTGACTTATAAACCCAGTTAATGGAATGATGGAGGCGCTGTTTTGGCACGCATAACTATTGAAGACTGTTTGAAGCGGGTTCCGAACCGATTTGCCATAGTCAATTTGGCTGCAAAACGGGTTAGACAGATTCGGGAAGGATCCGAGTATCTGGTGAGTTCTCCAAAAAATGAGGATATCGTGGTTGCCTTGCGGGAAATTGCGGCCGGTAAAGTCTCGTTTGAAAAGGAAGCCAAAGCAGAGATTGAATCCGAAGCAGAAGCAGTAGCAGAGAAAGAAGTGAGTTTAGAAGTAACCGGGGAAGGCGATGAGACTACACCATTGGAGGGTAAAAACCCAGAAGGACCGGAATGATCCAGACGCCATTTGATCTAATTTCATATTTACATTCAAGATGATACCCGGGCACCAAGAGGACGCGACCCAGGCGTACTGATGGTACGCTGAGGAAGTCCCGATGACGTAGAGAACCCCAGCCGCTTGAATACAAATTGGAATAAATATTGAAAACCTGGCTTTCCGGACCAGGATTTTTTTACTTTGGACAAACTGAATTCAACGTATAAGCGGTTGCGCCGGGCCATGGGGCAGGCCATCGGCCAGTATCAAATGATCGAGGACGGTGACCGGATTGTGGTCGGTCTCTCCGGCGGTAAGGACAGCCTGACCCTGTTATGGTTACTCAATGAGCGGTTGGGGAGGATCCCCATCGATTATGCACTTTTTCCGGTTTATATCGACCCCGGTTTCAAACCCGATTTTGCCGATGAATTAAGTATTTACCTTAAAACGGATGGACACGATCTTATTGTCGACCATACCGATTTTGGTCCCGTGGCACATTCGGCTATCAATCGGGAAAATCCCTGTTTTCTCTGTTCGCGTCGTCGCCGTCAGCGTCTGTTTGAAATTGCCGATGAGCTGGGGTGCCGGAAGGTGGCACTGGGGCACAACCAGGACGACCTGATTGAAACCTTGTTTATTAATATATGCTATGCGGGCGAGATAGCCACGATGATGCCCTGGCAGTCGTTTTTCAAAGGTGCGATGACAATCATCCGGCCTTTGGCGCATGCCCCGGAAAAAGATATCCAGCGATTCGCCGAAAAGAGCAATTTTCCGGCTTTTATCAATCCCTGCCCCAGCGCGGGTCAATCCAAGCGGCAGGAAATTAAGACGCTCCTTAACGCTTTATACCGGCAAAATCGAAAAATAAGGGGAAATATTTTCAGGGCGATGCATCATGTCAGCCCGGACTATCTTCCCCGGCCGAGTATTCCAAACGGTGGTAAAGGTACAAAATGAAAGACATCCAGAACGAGCGGGATCATCGGCAGATTCCCATTGATAAAGTAGGAATCAAGAATCTTCGCTACCCTATTGCTGTCCTCGACAAAGAAAAAGGATACCAACACACCATCGCGACCATCAATATGTATGTGGACCTACCTGGCCGAGACAAGGGAACCCATATGAGCCGATTTGTAGAAATCCTCCATTTGTTCCGACCGGAGGTTTCCCTGAAGCGTATCAGCGATGTCCTTGACCAAATGAAGCGTCATTTGACTGCCGCTTCAGCCCACATTGAGGTAACTTTTCCCTATTTCATTGAAAAAAAGGCCCCGATAAGTGGATCGCCGGGATTGATGGATTATACCTGCCGTTTTACCGGTGCCAGCGATCCCGAGGAGCCGGTGGATTTGATTTCGGAAGTTATTGTGCCGATTTCATCGGTGTGCCCATGCTCCAAGGAGATCAGCGATGCAGGTGCGCATAACCAGCGGGGAGAAGTACGCTTGGCCACGCGATTTAAACGGTTTATCTGGATCGAGGATATGATTGATCTGGTGGAATCGTGTGTATCCTGCGAGGTCTTTTCCGTATTAAAACGGGTGGATGAGAAATACGTTACCGAAACAGGCTATACCAATCCTAAATTCGTGGAAGACGTGGTTCGGGATATCGCCATAAAACTCAAGCAAGATGACAATATCACCTGGTTTTCATTAAGCGCGGAAAATTTTGAATCCATCCACAATCATAGTGCCTATGCCCATATCACCCGGGATAAACGGTGACCCGATTTTAACCCGGCCTAGGGAAGACGATTAAGCAGTAGGCGGACCACCCTTTCAGCCGATTTTCCGGGCGTATTCATCATCACCGCGAATCGATATCGCCCGCCTTCGGCCCTTTCAATATACCCGGCCCGGGTTCGGATACCATTTAACGACCCGGTTTTAAAGTACTCCCTGCCCGTATGCATCATCAGGTGTCGATTCGGTTCGAAAGCTGCCAGGACTTGGATCATGTCCCGGGCCGATATCCGATTTTGCCGTGAAATACCAGACCCCTCAGACAGGTGGAGTTCTTTAATTTCAAGTACATCGCTCGCATATGCCAGGGCTGCCTGAACGCCCTTTTGCAGATTACCGGGAGGGCCATGTATGCGGGTACCTGATGCTATCAACAGCTGGTTGGCCATATAGTTGTTCGAATGCCTGAGCAATTTTAAAATAATATCTTCCAAGGTAAACGGGGAGGCGTAACGCAGGATCAACCGGTCCGTTTCTGGAGTAATATTTCCTGTTCGCACTGAACCGTGGCATTGAATGCCCTGTTGATTCAGAAAATGAATAAAAAGATGTCCGGCATAGAGAACAATTTCGCCATGCTGATGAGAAAGAACGATCCGGCCGGCGTTGATTCCGGAAGCACGAATTTTGGATCGCACGAATGGTAACAGCGGTGTTTGCGGTTCGGCACTCACGTAACGACCGGTGCTATTTTTTTTAAATTTGACCGTATTGAAATTAACGCACAACGCGCCATTGGGTGCGTCATAGGGTTGTTGGCTGATAGAACGACCCGGAATGAGAATGGGTTGCGAAAAATAGGTATCGTCCAAGACTATATCGTTAATCCCGGAAAGCGTTCGGTTCAGTTTTTGACTGATATCGTCAATAACTTCCGAAATAAGAAGTGGGTCGCCGTATCCCCTGATCTTTAGGTTTTGATTTTTATCCAAAAAAAAGTCAGTGGGGAATCGGTAACTTGGCCCTAAATAATGCAGGGCTACCAGAGATGTGAATAGCTTTAGCGTCGAAGCAGGGATGCGCTTGGCCGTTTCATTGGCGGCAAGAATAACGGATCCGTCGGGGCCGGTCACCAATAAAGCGTCCTTTGGCCCGATAAGTGCCAATGGATTATCAGCGGCATCCGTCGGCTTTATCGGGACCGATAAAAACAGAACGGCGATGATGGTAAGAACGTAAAAAATTGAAGGAATATAGGGTGCGCGTAAGATAAGCGAGTTTCCTTATGTTTTGGATTGAATCTTTCTTACTCCGGGGATCGGGTGACTATCCTTTTTCGTACCATGACATCAGGGAATGATCAAATCTTCATGAGTTTTATCCCGGTGTAACCTAAATTTCGATCAAATGTTATGGTCCTTGGGTAACCTTGACATCAATTTGAAAGGGGTGCTTACTTATACCCTTCATTCGGGGTTAAATTGTGGGGATTCCAAGATTAAGGTGACGGGTCCGTCGTTCACCAGCGAAACCGCCATCATGGCACGAAATTTACCGGTTTCGACGGTTACGCCCTGGTTTCTTACTTGGGACACAAAATGAAGGTAGAGTTTCTCGGCTTTGTCGGGGGGGGCGGCATGAACAAAGGACGGGCGCCGTCCCCTGCTGCAATCGCTCAGCAGGGTGAACTGGGATACCACCAGCATCTGTCCGCCCGTATCCAGCAATGAGCGGCTCATTTTTTGATTGTCGTCTTCGAAAATCCGCAGGCGGATTATCTTATTGGCCAGATAGTCGGCATCCTTCGATCGGTCTCCGGTGCCTACACCAAGAAATACCAGAAGGCCGGGACCGATTTGGCCGGATATTTTCCCATCAACGGTTACTTCGCTTTGGGTTACCCTTTGAATGACGGCACGCATTGCCTAATTCCTGTATCTGATTAAGATCATCCGCAGATCCATCAGGTTGGTATTGCTTGGACCGGTCATTACCAGGTCGTCACGCCGGCCGTGTTTTTTTACCGAAACCGCCAGATCAATCGCTGAAAGACCTGCATTAAAAAAAGGCTGCCACATCCCGACGCATGTCGGTCATTCGTGCGGGAGTGATAATAGACATATTGTTTGCCATACCGGAAGTGATTGCTAAGTTGATATTGAATTGTATCTTGTTATTCGCAAAATACAAACTAAATTTTCAACCCATATCAAAGATTAATAGCTGATTGATAAAACGCCACCAGAAAAAAAAGCAGGGCCAAATGACCCTGCTCTTGATTCTACTGCTTGACGAAATACACACACCAGTATGCTAATTTATATACCGTACCATCCTAATATAAATCGAAAAATTCGTATCGGGTACGCCTCCCGGTTGGTCTCCAGCAAACGCATCCCTGATCATTCCTCTCTTATAGTCTTAGCTCACCCCATGTAGGAGTAATTCAGCAGGCAGACTGCTTTTGTCTACACTCCAGCAAAGGTAAGACCTGGCAAACTGAAATAAAGATCTCTACATACAGGCGTTCGTAAGCCCCTATGCAAATTGTTCCACAACATTAAACAAATCCGTTAAGGCAAACGGTTTAGCCAGGAAGCCATCCGCGCATAGAGCCTGTGCGATTTTTTTGTAGCGTCCGGTTCCCGACATAAGGATACATGGTTTTTGCGGGTCTTTTTTCTTTATCTTGTTCAACAACTCGAATCCATCCATCTCGGGCATATCTACATCGGTGATGACGATATCGGCGTTACCTCCGTTGCAAAGGGCCGACCATGCCTTTTTACCATCATCATAAGATGAAACATCGGTCCAGGTTAGGTTCGCTAGGGCTGTTGTAATCAAGTCGCGGCACAGTTTGTTGTCATCTACAATAGCTATTTTCTTCGGATGAGTAGCCATGTTATTTCCTCCTCCCAGAGTTTCTGGCTTGATTCCAATAAGTTTAAACAAGTGATAGACGGCTTAATGTTAAATCAATCAACCAAGGTGTAGCCGATCTTAATCACATCATTATGGGTGCCCGCCACTTCACGCCGAAGGAGATCGTAAAACATGGAGTTGACGATATATTGGACTTTGTACAGTTCCGGCTTGACATCGTTTGCGATTAATTTCTGAATGATCATTTCTTTATAATTGTTTAAATAAGCTGCCTTTAAACAGGAAATTTCCGCTTTCTGCCGAAGGTTTTTGCTTCTTGAATTTCGCAATGCGGATTTAGCATCGCAACAGGCGGTAAATCGATCGATGAGTTTCGTATAAACGGCCCTTTGTTCGTCGGCATTCATTTCCCCGCCTGCAACCGGGCCGACCCATAATATCATCGCCAAAGATACGATTGCCAATATGAAAAATGTTTTACCGCTCATCTTGCCCTCCTTAATTATGAAATGGGTTTTAATCTATTTTAATAGGTTCAATGCGCAATTATGGTGCCAAAAATGAAACGGGAAAAATAATTTATTTGAATACCTGGTAACTTACTAATAATATAAATGATAACCCATATCACCGCGATCTCTAAAAAAACGGTTTCCTCAATTTTTCGTGTCAATTAGATAGACAAATGACTTTATGGATGTAAATTTAGTTGACACCGCAACGAATTTCGCAGTATATAAACTATCGCCTTCAAGAATTCCCGAATTTAACAAAGCCGAATTTCATCATTGGAAGGAGATATGAAAAAGACAAATTTAACCAAGCGGGATATGGCGCTTATTTACGAAGTGACAACATCGCTTCATGCCATTCGGGATCTGGATGATATGCTTCGGCATGTTTTGAAGAAAATCAAGATTGTTTTTCAGATCGAGGGAGCTTCCATAGCGCTCCATAATGCTGAGGAAAGGGAATTTAATTTTATTAAAACCATTGAACCGGATGAAAGCCGCGAGTCATTCAGAACAAACCGGATATGCTTTCCGGACCATGTGGGTATTGCCGGCCAGGTGTTGCGGGAAAATCGTCCCATTGTCGTAGCGGATGCCTCCAAAGATGAACGATTCTATAAAGGTATCGATCTTCAGGAAAATTTTACCACGCGTTCTATGATCTGTGCGCCTTTGCAGACCCGAAAAGGATTTATCGGCGTGCTTTACGCAATCAATAAGGTGATGGGCGAGTTCACAAAAGAGGAAGCCCAGTTGCTGGAAATCCTTTCCGGAACCATTGCAATTGCCCTTGAAAATGCCCGGCTATACGGGGAACTTAAGCAATCTGTGACCTCTCTGGAAAATGAGAACCGGCAGCTTAGGTCAGATGCACAGACCCGGTTCAACCTGCAAGGAATCGTCGGATCGAGTTCGACCATGCGACGTTTTTTTCTTTTATTGGAAAAAGTGATCGAGACTAGGACTTCTGTTTTAATTCAGGGCGAAACCGGAACCGGCAAGGAGCTTATCGCCAAAGTCATCCACTATATGGGACCACTCAAAGATAGACCTTTTGTGGTGGAAAATTGTGGCGCTTTTGCTGAAAACCTTTTGGAAAGCGAGCTTTTCGGTCATGTTAAGGGCGCCTTTACCGGTGCAGTAAAGGATAAAAAAGGGCTCTTTGAATTGGGTAGCGGTGGAACGGTTTTCCTAGACGAGATTAGCGAAACCTCACCGGCCATGCAGGTCAAGCTCCTGCGGGTACTTCAGGAAGGACAAATTCGGCCAGTGGGGGGAGATCATACTATCGATATCGATATACGGCTGATTGCTTCGACCAATTTGGATCTTGAAGCCGAAGTAAGGGAGGGAAAATTTCGTCAGGACCTATTTTACCGGATCAATGTTTTCCCCATTGTCATTCCTCCCCTGCGGGAAAGAAGCGAAGATATTTCTCTTTTAGCCGCGCACTTTCTAAACCGATTTACCGAAAAAATGAACAGTCCGGTTACCGGGTTTACCCCCCGAGTGCTGGAATACTTGTCACGATTTGACTGGCCGGGGAACGTGCGGGAACTGGAAAATGAGATCGAGCGTGCTGTCACTCTGGCGGGAGCGGAAAGCAAGGTTAAAATGAACCACTTGTCGGAGAAAATTACGGCGGCGGGAAGACAGGCCCTCCCATTCAACGTCACCCAGTTACCACTCAAGGAGGCGACCGAACAGATAGAACGGCAAATGGTTGCCAAAGCCCTGAACCAAGCGGATGGCAATCGCTCTCAGGCTGCCAGTTTACTCGGCCTCAGTCGTCAAGGTTTGCTTAACAAGATCGAGCGTTACAACATTAAAATATAAAACCCGAGATGTTCCGATCAGATTCCATTATCGCACAAGTTCACAGGAATTGTACACTGTCCGACGCCCACCATGCCGGCCGTTACTCGGTGTGTGGTTTAGCTTTAAGGCTGAGGGATCTCTACAAATGGGAAAACCGGTTGGATCCATGGGTGGAGGAAGATTCAGGTGAGATCCTGAAGTGGATTGGAGAAAAAGAAGAAAAGTGGGAAAACCTTGAGGGGGGGGAATTTGAGAATATATCCTTTAAAGATCAACGATACGGTCCTTTTGAAAGCGAGGAAATCAACGAAATATTGTCACGTGAGGGCCTTTACTATGGCGCCGGATATGCCCGAAGTTTAAAACCCACCTTTTTTCTGGCCATTCTGGAACAAACACTGGAAGTGGATGGTCACACCGTTCAGATTCTTGGGAGGGAGTTGGCACGCGATCTATCTACCTTGCCGGCACTTTCCCAAAACGGGCAGATCATCATTCGGAAAGATGCGGGGAAATACTATTTCTGGGATCAGCTCTTTTTCATCAAACAGTCGGGAAAGTCGGCTCTGGAATTTGCTCTAAAAAGCCATGGGATTAACGTACGGGACACCAAAATGCTGCAAAAAAACTTGTCCCGCATATTCGACGCCGAGATCGATACCTATATTTACCATGAATTGGGAGAAATTCAGGATACGGTTTTTAACAGGGATCAGTGGCGGGAAATAATAGCCGCCTTTGCGGGGACGCCGATTGAGCTATTGGCCCGGACGGTAAAGGACCTTTTGGCCGACACGAGCGAACACGGGCTGCTAAGACATGTTATCACGGAAGGTAAGATGACCTCACTGGCGTTTTACGCGGCATTTATCGATGGTTTGGCAAAAGAGCTGTTCCCTGAAATCAGACACGCTTTTTCTGATTTCACTCAATTTCGTAATTGGGAAGCGATTTCCCAGGCAGTTCAGGTTGGCCGAAACAAGGCCCTGCGCTATGCTGAAACATTAAGCCGCATTTATAAGACGGGAAAATCGAAGAATGATCTTGGCTGGGCGGAGGCAGAGATGAAAAAACGCCTTCTGGTTCCTCTGGGTGTGAAAAATTAACACAACATCATTTTACGGTCACATTTAACTTTCTATCTCAAGACCATCCATAAATCACATTTACCCATTTGAAATTCTGGGTCGATAAGCAGCGGGAGATCTCATTCCGGAGGTAGTGAGGGCTTATCTGTCTTCGATTTTTTCAAGTCAAGCATTGGCGAGGGCAAATATGGCTGAATCTATTTTGTCATTTCACATTTAACCTGTTGCGGCCGCTACCATCGCCTGTACGTTCTCCAGCTTGGCATTGGCTGGAATATCGCAACCGGACTGGAGGATAAACCCATTTGGCCCCAGTGCTCTTATCAGTTTCGAACAATAATCGTAAACTTCGTCCGGTGTCTGCAAATACAGCATGGACGCCGGGACATCGCCCATGATGCACAAATGATCTTTCAGAGCACTTTTGGCCTTGAAAATATCGGTTTCCCCGTCAAGGGCCAGGATGCATTTACCCCTGGGGAGTTCTTTGAACCGTTTGAGTTCACGGGTCCAGTCCGAATCTAGATGGAGGAGGGCGATGAGGCCGGCGTCGACGACTTCATAGACCAGTTTTCGAAAATAGGGCCATACGAACCGATTCCACATGGTGGGGGATAGCAGGCAGGGAGCGGCCCGCCAGCCGCCGACCCATACAAGGGGATAGCCAAGTTTCTTAGCGCGTCGAATTATCTTCCCTGCCAGATGGGGCACGATCGCATCCATGACGGCTTCAATCTTGTCCGGTATCTCGATTAGATCCAGAAAAAATTCAGCCATGGAGCGGGCACCGCATAAAAGTTCAATTGGTGTGGTAACATCGCCCGCGCTCAACACGGGAACGCCTTTGTCCCGCCATTTCCCCTTGACGTCAACGGGTTTTCGTTTAGGCGGGAAAAATTCATCCGGTACATCATTTACAATGTGTTCACGCATGAATCGGTCAAAGAATTCGGGCCATCCGATATTTAGCAAACGGTCATAGCCATCCCGCTTCATTAGTTCGGTTTCAGCCACCTGCCACATTTCGTTGTTAGGCAAGTCAACGCCAGGCACACGAACTTTGGACATAAAGTCATAGCAGAGGCCATACGGCCAGAATGATCCGTAATTAATCGCATCACCTCCGCCGATTAATTGAAACGCTTGGATCATGGTGTCAAGGTTCTTTACTGGTGATCCCAGAAACTCAGCCATCGGTGTCCAGGTGACATAAGCGGCAAAGCCGGAATATTCCAAAACAACCGGCACTCGGTCCGGCTCCTCCAGGGCCACTGCTTTTAAAATTCTGGTTAAGCGCTTAGCGTACACTTTTTTTCGCCGGTCATTGATAATTTCAAACGTTATTCATTTTTTCTTCCCACTCGAAGTCTTTACCGGTGACAATATCTTCCATGCGCCGAATACGGTGATCGAGATTATCGTATCGACGCCGAATCCCTCGGGCCGTGCGATGACGGGAGTCGACATAACCGTCGTAGAAATCCCGTTCGGCTTCACTTTCAAAAGGGCGAACCGGTTCGGGCTTCATCACCAGGGCGGCCACGATGTAAATGCCTATCATTGGCCAGATCCCGCTAATCATCAATACGACAACCACCATAAAACGAGTCCAAAACACACTGAAATCGAAATACTCCCCAAATCCGCGACATACCCCAAATATGACCCCGCGCCGGGAGCGGTACAATCCGCGCGTTCGTTTGTATCGCTTCATTCGTCTTTTCCTTTTTCTTTATGATCCATCAGAATTGTCTCCAGGGCCTCGACCCGTTTTTCCATACGGGACAGTCCCCGAAAAATCTCCTGCATCATTTTGGCCTCTTCGGCTTCATTTTTGCGGCTTTGCCGAGATATCCCACCGTGGCGAGTTCGAATCACGGTAAGGATCGTCCCGCCGACGATCGCCAGGGCAAGAACAAGACTTCCAAAAACAATGCCTACAATGTAAACCGGTGTCATTTTTGACCTTGCTCCATTATATTCGCGTTTTCTTTCCTGATGGATTTCAATTCATCCAGTTCCTTTTCGATTTCATCGTCGTACAATGTTTCGAACGCTTCTTCAAGAGCTGGTTTCCGTCCGTAATTGACCAGGTCGGCCTCCGCCTCCATACGTTCAATTCTATTTTCGAGGTCATCGAATTTAGCGATGGTTTCGTAACTGTCTACCCGACGGATCTCCTCCTGAGCCTTGCGCTTGCCCAGCGCCCGGATATGGCGTTGGGCGAGTACCCGTTGTTTCTCCCGGGCCTTGGTCAGCTTCTCATCAAGCTGACGGATGTCATCCTGATATTGGGCGACCAGGGTCTCGTGATCGACACGTTCGGACTCCAAGGACTGGGCCATTCGGGTAAAGCGGCGTTTTTCCTGGAGCGCTTCACGGGCCAAATTATCGCGCGCTTTTTCAACGGCCAGCTGTGCTCGGTCTCCCCAAAGAATTTCGCGGGAACGGGCTTCGTCGATCTGGCGCTGAATTTTTTTACGGTTGGCCATTACCCCTGCACAAGCCGCTTTCAGCTCGACCAGGGTATCTTCCATCTCCCGGATCATCAAGCGTATCAGCTTCTCGGGATCTTCGGCCCGGTCCAGCATGGCATTGATATTGGAACTGATAATATCTCGAAATCGAGTAAATACACCCATTGTTCGTCCTCCCTTTTTGACGGGTTGTTTCATTCACCTGTTTTGGTTGATGAGCATGAACCATGCCAGATTGGTTTGTTTTTTAATAACCAACTGATATTGAAAGCCATAAACATCATAAGACTGGGTTGACGGGTTAATATTAAAATGGTATATTATGCCAAAAATTAGTAAAAATAACTTAATACAGGTGTAATTGTGTCATACTTTGTTAAAAATGATGTGGAGAATAATACACCCGTCGCTTCATCCGGGGTCACAATGGAGGCGCTGGGTCAGTCAGATACGTTTCTGGGATTTCAGGAACAGATCGCAAAAGTCGCGCCCATCGATCGGCCTGTACTAATCATCGGCGAACGCGGCACGGGAAAGGAATTAGCTGCCACCCGTCTACATTACCTGTCCGGGCGGTGGGAAGGGGCTCTGGTTACGATCAACTGTGCCGCACTTCCGCCGTCTCTAATGGAAACGGAACTTTTCGGCCACGAAAAAGGCGCTTTTACCGGTGCTGTCCAGCGCCGACAGGGACGGTTTGAAGCAGCTGATAGCGGTACCCTTTTTCTTGATGAAATCGGGAATATCCCAATGGAGGCCCAGGAAAAGATTCTGCGGGTAGTGGAATACGGTGCTTTCGTGCGGGTCGGCGGAACACGCCCCGTGGAAGTGGATGTGCGGGTGATCGGTGCCACAAATGCGGATTTACCGGCATTGGCAAAAGACAACCGATTCAAACAGGATTTGCTGGATCGGCTTTCATTTGAAGTGTTGTTTCTTCCCCCGCTTCGGGAGAGGCATGGCGATATCCTTTTTCTTGCCGATCATTTTGCCCGCCGCATGGCCTACGAAATGAAGATGGAAGAGATGCCTTCGTTCAGCCCCGGGGCGGCCAGTACCTTGGAAGGTCACCCCTGGCCGGGGAACATCCGTGAATTGAAAAACGTGGTGGAGCGGGCCGTTTACCGGTCGGCAACCCCTCGCATCAAATCCATCAACCTGGACCCGTTTCAGTCGCCTTATGAGGCTGAAAAAATAAGACCAACCCTACTTGGAACGGCGAAGGAAGAAATGACTGGTAAGGATTCGGAGATTCCCGACTTCGACCAGTTACCGCTGAAAGATGCTGTTAAAAGTTTGGAAATTAAAATGATTAAACGCGCGCTGAAAAACGCCCGTTATCATCAAAAAAAGGCCGCCGGTCTGCTGGGGTTGACTTATGACCAATTTCGGGGACTGCTCCGCAAGTATTCAGTGGAAATTTCGCTCGGTTGAATGTAAAAAGAGCATAGAAGTTGTTAATTTAGGTTTAATTCAAGTCATGGGCTAGTATGGTCTTTAACAACCAATTGCCTGAAAAGGTGGTGAGGTTATCCTGTATCTGTGCCACAGGTCGCCACCTTCCCGTGGATTTTATGTTATCGCAACCTTTTAGCCTTGTGGAATATTAAATTTCGAGTAATCTTCTTGAGATCATTAGGGTACGATTATCTCAATCAATCACCAGTATTATGTCCGTAAGATAGCCACAAGATTTTGTGGAAACCGCGTATATTTAGGAGGCATATACACTGATACTTCCTTGGTCCAGATGTCATTGATAATTAATTTCGTGAATTATGCATAAAATACGCATAAGCGTGATAATTAGCATCAAAGTCGGCTAAAAAGGATATATGTTAACAATGGTTAACTTTAGTTAAACTGTTTAATGAGAAAATGGTAGTTTATAGCAGATTTGCCATTTTTACCGGTTGTAGGATAAAAGACGGCTATCCGTATAATGTATAAGTTATGTTGCAGGGGCACACTGGCGGTGTTCAACACGCTCATTCGAACTTCAACCATAAAGGAGGATACTGATGGCAGTTCATACATTTTTTAACGTAATTACATTTCCTGATGGTGACGACAGCGCAGTCTTCAAAGCGTGGCAGGCGATCGGAAAATTTATGACGCAGCAGCCAGGTTTTGTTGGTTCCACGCTTTACAGAAACCGTCGAAACCCAAAAATGTTGATCAACAAGGGACGTTACGAATCCCAAGAGGCCTTCATGGCATGTATCCAAAATGCGGAATTCCAACAGCTCTCGCAAATCTTGACAGACCTGGGCGTCGAACGAATTGCTGGTTTGTACGACGAGGTGGAAGAATTTGGAGAGGGTGGAAATTAATTCCTTCCGAAATTTACAAGGAACGCCTGGCAACATAACAAGGCAAATTAACTCGGACTGGGAAAAGCCGCGCCGCTTTGCTCTGCGACTTTTCCCAACCGGTTATTTGCGACGTTTTCGACTGATGACTTCTCCAACACATCAGCAAAAATAAGCTCTCATAAAAATCTGTGATGTCCAATTTTGTGCACGCAGAAATTCAACAAATATTATCGTTCGAACCTGGCTCTGGTTCAACGTTGAGAGGGGGTGCGAAATGCATAAGCCCTTCCGGGTAAGGTCTAG
>Ga0316197_10000632_pt1 | contig 24637 bp, 20 predicted proteins | sample OudBiesiAoxic_MG_FD_204939 | JGI IMG/M metagenome (GOLD analysis project Ga0316197, IMG submission 204939) | Coastal sediment microbial communities from Oude Bieten Haven, Netherlands - site A oxic | ecosystem: Environmental > Aquatic > Marine > Coastal > Sediment | place: Netherlands... | reverse complement strand
AGGTCAAGGGCCCCGACCTCCGCCCACCTAGTAACCAGTTCCGCCCGCCAATCCAGGAACCAGGAATCAGTAAACAGTGGGTTGATCGGCGCCTCGAAAATGGGTGGATGGGAGCTTCTGGTTACTGGTCACTGGATACTGGTTACTTGCTCCAGCTTGGCCTACACGTTGAAGAGGAACTCGACCACATCGCCGTCGCAGATCTCGTGATTGCGGCCAACGGTGCGCACCCGGCCTCGGCTCTGAATTTCGTGCAGATTCCCGGCCTCGATAAGCTCGTCCGCCGACGCTACCTTGGCGCGGATGAATCCCTTCTCCATGTCCGTGTGGATCTTGCCCGCGGCAGTCGCGGCCGGTGTACCGCCAGGAATCTCCCAGGCCTGCAGCTTGCTCTTGGCAATCGTGTAGAAGGCGACCAGACCGAGGAGGTCGAAGGCAGAACGCACCACTCGAACGAGCCCGCTCTCGGCGAGCCCGAGCTCGTCCATAAATTCCGCTCGTTCGTCGGAATCGAGCTCGGCAAGCTCGAACTCGAGCTCCACGTCGACCCCAAGGAGGCGGGTGTCGGCTTCTCTTTCTGTGAGCGCAGTGACTCTTTGTTCGTCGCCTTCACCGGAGACGTTGGCGATGTAAAGCACCGGTTTGCCGGAGAGCAGGCCGGCCGCCTTGAGCTCTCGCAGGTCATGGTCGTTGAGCCCACATTGGCGAAGTGGCTGACCGCGTTCGAGGGCCTCCCGCCACGTCGTCATCCGCCGCTTTTCGTTCTCATGTTTTGCCGGATACGTCTGCCAGTCTCGCTTCCGCTTCTCCATCGCGCGGCCGAGGACCTCGAGGTCGGCGAGCATGAGCTCTGTGTCGATCACTTCGGCGTCGCGCACCGGGTCGACGTCTGAGAAAACGTGCGCAACGTCCGCCTTGGCGAAGCAGCGGATGACATGGACGATGGCATCGACCTGCCTGATCTCGCCGAGGAATTGGTTGCCAAGCCCCTCGCCCTTGCTGGCGCCTTCGACCAGACCTGCGATGTCAATGAAACGGATCGTGGCCGGGGTGGACTTCTCCGGCGACAGCACCTGCCCGAGGGCTTCGAGCCGGGCGTCCGGCACCGGCACCACGCCGATGTTCGGGTTGATCGTCGTGAAGGGGTAGTTCGAGATCTCGGCGCCACCCGCGGTGAGGGCGTTAAAGAGTGTCGATTTGCCGACGTTGGGCAGCCCGACGATTCCTACTGAGAGCATTACCGGATTGTACTCCGAAATGGGTTGGAATGAACGGTTGCGGACCCGCTCCCGTAGACGTTGAACCAAGGCGTGGGTCTGTTCAAAAGGCTACCGCAATTTGCGACAGGGGCGACGGTTCCCTTTTTGTGCTGTTTGAGCATTACCTCAATTGACCAATTACCGAAAAATGGTATTCTCGTTTCCAGATCGGAAAAATTTCACTATGTTGTCTCGTTGGACGACCACCGTTCATGATACTGGGCATTCGCTCTCCGGGGTGGATCGACTGCCACATCGGAGGACGCCCGTCCGATGAAGGGTTTCACTCGTTCCGGGGGGAAACGGGAAGATCTTCAGCTGGTCGACGGTTCGAAGGTCGCCGTTATCGGCGGCGGACCGGCCGGTTCCTTCGTCAGTTATTTCCTCCTTGAAATGGCTGAGAGGAGCGGTCTCGAGCTTGATGTCGAGATCTTCGAACCGCGCGATTTCTCGTGTGTGGCGCCAAAGGGCTGCAACATGTGTGGTGGGATCATCTCCGAGACGTTGGTCCAGAACTTGGCCGCAGAGGGAATCAACCTCCCCTCGACGATCGTTCAGCGAGGGATCGAATCATACATGCTGCATATGGACGTCGGCAGCGTGCGCATCGAGACCCCTGTTCAGGAAAAGAGGATTGGATCCGTTTATCGGGGGGCCGGTCCTCGTGATTTGAAGAACAGTAAGTGGGGGAGCTTCGACAACCACATCGAAAAGCTGACGGTGGCCAAAGGCGCTCGCGTGACCCGGGAACGGGTGGTCGACGTGTCCCTGAATGGTGGTCGGCCGAAGATCGCCATCAAGGGTGGGCAACCGGAACCATACGACCTGTTGGTGGTGGCTGTCGGCGTCAACTCGGCAGTGCTCAAGCTTTTTACCGAGAATGGACAGGGCTACAGACGCCCCCAAACAACCAAGACCTTCATTACCGAGTACTATCTCGGGGAAGAGACAATCGAAAAGACTCTGGGCGATTCGATGCATGTCTTCCTCCTCAATATCCCGAGGCTGGAATTTGCGGCGATCATCCCAAAGGGTGACTATGCGAGTGTTTGCCTACTCGGCGAGTCGATCGACAAGGAGCTCGTGAAGGCATTCCTTGACTCCCCGCAGGTCAAAGCCTGTATGCCGGACGACTGGTCCTCAGATCCTCGATCCTGTCAGTGCTCGCCCAAGATCAGTCTAGGGGCGGCGAACCGACCGTTTGCAGACCGTCTTGTCTTTGTCGGCGATTGCGGCGTGACCCGGCTGTACAAGGACGGCATCGGTGCGGCATACCGAACTGCGAAGGCGTGCGCCACTACGGCGGTATTCGAGGGAATCTCAGAGGCGGCCTTCCGTCGACACTATTGGCCAGTGTGCAGGTCGATCAGCATCGACAACTCGATCGGCAAGCTGAGCTTTGCCGTGACACGGCAGATACAGAAGTGGCAATTCGCTCGCCGGGCCTTACTCCGCATGACGGAAAAAGAACAGGAAGACGCAGGTCGGCGGCGAGACATGAGCCAGGTTCTGTGGGACATGTTTACGGGAAGCGCACCCTATCAGGATATCGTCACTCTTGCCATGCATCCCCGGTTTCTGGCTCGGCTGACGTGGGAAATGGCGGTTTCTGCGTTACCGTTCTCACGGGCGGAGAATTGAAGGGGAGGTCGATGGGGAAGGGAGACCTGGGGAAGAGCTACAGCGACGGCGAGGTTATCACCCGACAGGGGGATGTCGGCAATTGCATGTACGTCATTCAGCAGGGCAAAGTCCAGGTCCTGGTGGAAAGGGACGGTGTCGAAACACCGTTGCGGGTGGCAAACGAGGGCGAGTTCTTGGGGGAGATGGCGATCTTCGATCATGAAGAGCGCTCGGCCACCCTCCGCTCATTGGGTGAAGCGCGACTCCTCACCATCGACAAGAAGAATTTTCTCAAGAGGATTCACAAAGACCCTTCGCTCGCCGTTGGCCTGGTAAGGACGATGTCGAAAAGGGTGCGAGATCTCAGCGACGAGGTCGCGCGGCTGAAAGGCAACGTCGAACGAGAGTGAGCAGAAATCGATGAGCGAGGGAACAAGGAAGACCAGCTATTGTGCGCCGCCGGCAACGAGCCACCCCAGAAAAAGGCTGGTGGCTGACGACGGACTCGGCGAGGGTGCCAGCTTCACGTTCTTTGATCACATCGAGATCGGCCGCTACAAGGAGGGCGGAGACACTCCGGGTTTGCTCCTTGTCAGCGACCCCACGGTATCCTCCCGCCATTGCGTCATCACGCAGAATCCGGATGGGCGCTGTTTTGTCCGAGACACCAGTCGCAACGGAACACGACTGAATGGACGCCGCTTGTCACCGAATCTCAAGACTGAATTGAGAATCGGCCAGATACTGTCGATTGGAAAGGGGTTCGAGCTCCGCCTCGACGGCGAGGCGCCGGATCGATTCTCGATTGAGCAGGAGCCCACGGATGGCACGCTTGGTGACTCGAATTCCGTACCGGTCACGGTACTCGTAGGAGACATCCGCGATTACACCGGCCTCGTTCGACGTGTCGCTTTATCCGAAGTCCAGGGCTCCGTCGGGCGTGTGTTCGAACGGCTCGAGCGCGGGGTGGTAAAGCTCGGCGGCACCCTCAAGGAATTCCAGGGCGATGCGATCTTCGCCTTTTGGGAAGCTGGCTCAGAGGAGAATCATGCCATCGCCGCGTGCCGGGCTGCATTAGTTCTCGAGCGCCTGGTCGGAGAAATGGCGGATGATCGTTCGATCTGGCAGGTCAGTGGTTTTCCCCTGCACATGGATTGGGCGCTCGCCACCGGGTTGGTCACGATTTCCGGTTATGGGAGCGAGGGCGCGCTGGGACTGTCGATGATTGGCGAGACCGTTGTTCTGGCTTTTCGGATCGAGAAGTTCGCGGATGAGTCCACCGGACCAATCATTGCCTGCCCAGTCACAATGAAGATGGCCTCCGAGTCATTCGAATTCAAGGATGTTGGTTCAAAGAAAGCGGAAGGATTCCAAGAATTTCATACACTTTTTTCGCTGGTGAAAGAGAAGAAGTGACGTAGCTGGACGTGCGGGACCGTTCGGCGTACATTGTTTGCGGTGTGAAACCTTCTGGAAATCGCAACAGCAGCGGGTCTTCAGGGCCTCATAAAATCGGTCATTTCGAGATCCTCGGAAGACTCGGGGCGGGCGGTATGGGGGTGGTCTATCGGGCCCGTGACACAGTGTTGGAGCGAGAGGTAGCGCTCAAGCTCATTCGCACCGAGGTTGCCGGCGAGGACGAACTCCGCCACCGCTTTCTGCGTGAGGCTCGACTAGCCGCCGCCATTAATCATCCCGGTGTTGCCACCCTCTACGAGGCCGGCGAGGTCGAACCGGACGGCGAGGGTTCTCCCCAGCTATTCCTGGCCTCGGAGCTTGTTGAGGGGCAGAGCCTGGAGGAGATCCTGGGCGACGGGCCGCTGCCCATTGAACGGGTGATCGATCTTGGCATTCAGTTGACCGAGGCCTTGGCGGCGGCTCACGAACTCGGAATCGTCCATCGCGACATCAAGCCATCGAATCTCATGGTGACGCCGGGGGGGCAGCTCAAGGTGCTGGACTTCGGTGTGGCAAAAAGGTTCGAGTGGGTTGGACAGGCGGTTGACGAAGCCGCGACCATGACCTACACCACACGCGGTGCGGTCGTCGGAACACCGGCTTACATGGCCCCGGAGCAGGTCGCAGGCAGCACCGCAGATGGCCGTACCGATGTCCACGCCGCCGGGTGCGTCTTGTATCAGATGCTGACCGGCAACGCACCCTTTGGTTCGGGCTCGCCGTCGGAGGTCATGCGCCGAGTAATCGTGACGCCTCCGGAACCACTGCGCACGATTCGCACGGAGGTGCCTCGGGCTCTTGCCGAAGTGGTCGAGAAGGCTCTCGCCAAAGAGCCGGGAGACCGTTACCAGACATCCGGAGATCTGGGAGGTGCGCTCCAAGCGGCTGCTGATTCGACTGGAGTCAGGGAGGCGATGCGAGGGCTCGGACGCGGGGTGCCCAAGCGAGTCGGTCTGGTGGCGGTGTTGGTTCTGGTGGTTGTGATCTCGATGTTCGCCGGGCGCAAGTTGCTCGGAACCGCCATCGCCTTTGACGAGCGGGACTGGCTTTTGGTCGCTGACGTCGTCAACGAGACCGGCGATGAGGGCTTTACCCTCGCCCTCAAGAGTGCGCTCGAGACCGACCTCAGACAGTCCCGCCACGTCAACGTTTTCAATGCAGGCCAGGTCCGGAACACCCTCGAGAGAATGCGGCGGGAATCGACCAGTGAAATTGATCTCGAAACTGGGCTGGAGGTCTGCCGTTTCGCCGGTGTTCGGGCTCTCCTGGTACCGCAGATCAATGCAATGGGAGATGTTTATATCCTGCAGGCGAGCCTGGTGGATCCCACCACCGGTCATACGGCGGACCGGATCCGGCTCACCGCTCAGGGGCGCGATGAGGTGTTGCTCGAAACCATCGACGCACTCACCAGACGGGTTCGGCGTGGGCTCGGCGAATCCTTGAGTTCGATCGCCGAAACCGACCCACCGCTGGTTCAATACACGACCTCGTCGTGGGAGGCTCAACGGCTCCTCGCGTTGGGTTCGAAGGAGTGGGCGGCCGGGCGAGTTACAGAAGCTGAACGATGCTTCGAGCTAGCCCTTGAGGAGGACCCACACTTCGCCACCGCCCGTGGATCGTTGGGCCTCCTCTGGATTCAGTTCCTTCGTCGTCCCGAGGAGGGTCGCCAGATGCTCACCCAGGCGCTCGAAGATGCCAGCGAGGTTTCGCGCCGCGAGTACCTGATGATCCGCGCCGTCAACAATCAATTCGTCGAAGGCAATCTCGAGGAGGCCCTTGCCGACTATCGACTGATCAGCGAACTCTATCCGGACGCTGCGGCACCGTACAACAACAGCGGCAGAATCCTCGATGGTCAGGGTCGGTACGAAGAGGCCGTCCGTATGTACGAACGAGCCCTCGAGGTCGACCCGCGGTCGATCACACCGCTGTGGAATTTATGGACCGCGTATCTGCAAAGATTGCACCAACCACAGCACGCGGAAAATGTCGCCACGCAGCTCGTGGCGTACGCGCTCGAGTCACCATGGTCCCGCCATGCTTTGGCCTGGACATATGTTGCGCTCCGAAGATTTGACGAGGCGGAAGAAGGGATGCGGGCCGTTCTCGAGGTCGATCCGAAAAACGGTTACGCCACGCCAAATCTGGCGCACTTGCTCTACCGACGAGGGGCATATGAGGAGGCGATCAAGATTTATCGCTCGATGTGGGAGCGATCCCGCGGCGGCGAACAGGTTGCATCCGGTCTCCACGACACCCTTTGCCTGGGACTCGCACTCCAGGGAGCGGGCCAGCGCGACGAAGCCCGCCTGGTGATTGAAGGCGAATTGGCCCTTTTTGACGGACAGTTATCCCAGGACGTCGCGAATCTCGCGCGCCGCGCATGTTTGCTCGCGGCACTGGGGAAGAGCCGAGAGGCGCAGGCGCAAGCTCGCGAGGTCGAGGAGCAAGAGCTCGACGATCTGTATCCTCTGTACCTTTTGGCCCAGGCCTACGCGCTCATGGGCGAACCCAATCGAGCGGTGGCGCTGCTGGAACGGGTCTATGAGGCCGGGCACGACGACCCTTACTACATCCTTGTTGACCCGCCTCTGCGAGGGCTTCAGGAGCGGCCGGAGATTGACGAGTTGGCGCCGTACTGAGGGCTTGATGGGTTCGTCTGTTCGAAGCTGAAAACCGTTCATCGCTGCGACTGGTCACTGGGCGGCAGGTGGGTAGCCACAAGCGAACACCAGGGCCGCGACAAACTCGAGTCTGGTGCGCAGGGCCTCCGGTTCTTCATCGAGTCGCGGGGTTCGCGGCGACCACCTGACGTCGACCCTTTCCGGGCGCACACGAATGCTCTCGAAGTTTTCGCTCGCCGTGAGCACATGCATCGCGTCGCGAACAGCCTCTGTCCCGAAGACCGAACGCAGACTACCCTCGTCATCCGCGGAAAATCGAAAGTGCTCGTCGAGCTCACGGTCACCGATCTCGAAATCTTTGAGAAGACCAAATTGAGCCAACATCCGTGTTCCGGGCTTCGTTACCTCAGCGGACCATTGGTGAGGTGACGTGATCGCGAGCCGCAGAGTGGAGCCGCCCCGATCGTGCTGGGAGGGGTACTGAATCTGGTAGCGGCACGAGTAGCCGCGAAAGAGCCCGTTCACGGCGCTGCCGAGGACTCCCGCGGCCTCCGATGTGCCGAGTTCGAAAGCGACCCCCAATTTTTCGGCCCGCTGCCGGCCCTTTTTCGCGAGCATAAACAGCACCATCGCCAGACCGCCGGCCAAAATGGCGACGACGAGGGCGAGTTTGACGATTTCAGTATCCATATGCGTGGACAATTCTAACCCGTTGTTTACAATGCTGGCCCATGTATGATCTCGAGAAACTTCGTAGCAAATTAGACAAAGTCGACCGACGCCTGCTCGAGGTGCTTGGTGAGCGGCTGCAAACGGTGGCGGAGATCGCCCGGGTCAAAGCACAGGGGCTCTCGTTTCTCCGCGATCATGAGAGGGAGTCCGAGCTTTTGGAACGGATCGATGGTTGGGCCCGTGAGCTCGGGCTGGATGAGTTCCGCACCCATGAGATCTATCGAGAGATCATTGCAATGTCGCTCAAGGCTCAGGAAGAGGCGTTGCTCAAAAGGGAGCAGGTTGAACGTTCTGCGCGGGGCGCCCTCCGAGTCGCCTTTCAGGGCATCGAGGGCTCGTATAGCCAGCTGGCCGCCCGAAAGTACTTTGCAGCACGGGCCGATGCGATGGAGTTCGTGGGTACTCGTTCATTTGCCGAGGCGTTGGCAATGGCCGAGAGCGGTGAGGTTGGCTACGCCTTTCTTCCCGTGGAGAACACCACCGCCGGTTCGATCAACCAGACCTATGATCTCCTCCGCCAGACTGCGCTTGCCGTTGTCGGTGAAGAGGTATTGCACGTGCGCCACCGTCTGCTCGGTCTTGCCGGCGCCAGAGAGGAGAACCTGCGCCGCGTCCTCTCCCACCCGCAGGCGCTGGCCCAATGCGCGCGTTTCCTGGGCTCGCTCGAAGATGTTGAACTGGTGGCCTTTGTGGACACCGCGGCATCGGCCAGAGAGGTGAGCGAATCAGACGATCTCTCGCAGGCAGCCATCGCCAGCGCCGAAGCGGGCGAAATGTACGGCCTCACGGTCCTTCGCGAAAACATCGCCGATCAGGAGGAGAACTGGACCCGCTTCGTTGTCATCTCGGGCCTCGAGATCGAACTCGACCCGCGGATTCCCGCCAAAACCTCGCTGGTCTTCACCACCCCTCACCGTGAGGGTGCGCTCGCCCACTGTCTCCATCTGCTGGCCAAGCACAGCGTCAATTTGACAAAGCTCGAATCACGCCCGGTTCCGAGGCGGCCATGGGAGTATCTCTTCTACGCAGACATCGAAGGGTCGGTGGTGTCTGACGATGTGGCGCTGGCGGTTGCAGAGCTGCGCCGCGAGTGTCCCTACCTGCGGGTGCTCGGGAGTTACCCCGCGCGCACAACGGCGGCCGGTGCCGTCGACAGGTACTCGGAGGACCCCGGTTGATAAGGGTAAGTCAACTCGTCATCTACCCAATCAAGTCGTGTCGTGGAATCGAGGTCGACTTGGCGACGGTAGGTACCACGGGTTTCGAGTTTGACCGGCGGTGGATGCTGATCGGTGAAGACGGCAGGTTCCTCAGCCAACGTGAGCACCATCTGCTGGCCCTGGTTCGGGTGCAAATTGACGAAAACAGACTCCGTCTCGAGGCGCCGGGTTTGTCGCCTCTTGAAGTGGGGCTCGAAGGAGCGGTCGGGCCGGCCTGCCGGGTTCAGGTTTGGGACGACGAATGCGCTGCGGTTGCTGAAGGAGAAGATGCGGCGAGGTGGTTCTCCAAGCACCTCGGCTATTCAGCGCGGTTGGTCCGCATGGCGAGCGACAATGCGCGTCCCCTCGGATCTTCGACCGCACAGCCCGGCGACCATGTGTCGTTCGCCGATGGCTTCCCCTTTTTACTCCTTTCCGCGGCCTCTCTCGACGGGCTCAATCGGCGGCTCTCGCTGCCCGTGCCGATGGACAGGTTTCGGCCCAATATCGTCATCGAGGGATGCGAACCTCATGCCGAGGATGTTTGGAGCCGGGTCCGTATTGGCGAGGTGGAATTCAGGTTCGTCAAGCCTTGTGCCCGGTGCGTCGTCACAACCGTCGATCAGGCAACCGGTGAACGGAAGCGCGAACCACTGCGCACCCTCTCGACCTACCGTACCGTGGACGGCCAGGTTCTATTCGGGCAGAACCTGGTTCATGAGGGCCGGGGCGTTGTCCGCATTGGAGACCCGGTCGATGTGCTGGATAGGGCCAGGGATGCTTGATCGATCTGCGACAGTTGTTAGAATAGCTGGATGCAAGACCGGACAATGACCGACCCGAGGATCTCGATGGTCACCCGGGCGGGGTGGGTGGGGCTCGTCTGCAACCTGCTGCTGGCTGTATTCAAGGGAGCGGCCGGGATTTTCGGACACAGCCAGGCTGTGATCGCGGACGCCATACATAGCCTTAGCGATATTGTCACCGACATCGCCGTGATCTTCGGCGCTAAATTCTGGTCAGCCCCTGCCGACGAGGACCACCCGCACGGCCACGGCCGCATCGAGACGCTGATCACGGTCTTGATCGGGGTCGCCCTTTTTTCGGTCGCGATTGGCCTTGGAGTGCGCGCGATCCACGGCCTGCGGGAAGGTCCTGCCGTTGCCCCGTCCGGGGTCGCCCTCGTTGCCGCACTCACGTCGATAGTCGTTAAAGAGATCCTCTACCGTTGGACCGCCATGGTGGGCCGTAAGGCGAATTCGCCGGCCTTGGTGGCCAACGCATGGCACCACCGTTCGGATGCGTTCTCCTCGGTCCCTGCGGCGTTGGCTGTGGCAGCGGCGCTGATCGATCCCGAGTGGGCTGTGGTGGATCGCGTCGGCGCGATCGTGGTGTGCATTTTCATCCTCCAGGCCGCATGGCGCATCCTCCGCCCTGCGGTCGACCAGCTGATCGATGCCGGGGCGCCTGCGGCCGACCGTAGGCGGATCGAAAAGCTCGCGCTGCGGGTCGATGGTGTGGAAGACGCACACGCGGTTCGTACCCGTTACGTCGGTTCGGATCTGGCTGTGGACCTGCACATCGAGGTCGACGGCGGGCTCAGTGTCGCTGAGGGCCATGTCATTGCGGTTGCCGTCCGTCGCAAGCTTCTCGAGGAAGGACCGAACGTCAACGACGCCCTGGTCCAGATCGAGCCACATCGCTTGCCAACCCGCCACTGATGTAAATTGGCCGAGTGAACTCTTCAATCATGGACTGGTCGTCGAACTCGACCGCCGGTGGGTTTTCCAAACCGGCGCTTGTCATCTGGCTGCTGATGGTGGTGCTGACTGTCGGTTACGGCATCGGCGGTTATGGTTTGATCGAACCCGACGAGGGCCGCAATGCCGAGGTCGCGCGCGAGATGGCCGCCACCAATAACTATGTTCTTCCCCATCTCAATGGTCTCCCGTACCTCGATAAACCGGTGCTTTTCTTCGCCGCGGTGGCAGCCGCGATCGAGATCTTCGGGGTCAATGAATTCGCGGCTCGCCTGGCGTCCCTGTTGCTCGGTCTTGCGACGGCGGCTCTCACCGGATGGTTTGCCCTTCGATTCTGGGGCCGCGACTCGGCCGTGGTTGCCGCGACTGCGACCGCTACGGCGCCTCTCGCGCTGGGTTTGTCGCGGATCGTGATCATGGACACGATGCTGAGCTTCTTCGTCGTGCTCGCGCTGGTCTGTTTTTTCTTCGCTGTTGAAAATTGGACTTCGAGTCCTTCGGAAGCGCCGATCCGATGGCGCTGGTTCTCGTGGACTCTGATCGCCTGGGTGGCGATGGGCTTGGGCGTGTTGACCAAAGGGCCGGTGGCATTCGCAGTGCCGCTCCTGGTGGCTGCTCCATACGCCATCTGGCGCCGTGCCTCACTTGCTGTGTGGCACCCGCTCGGTCCGGTGCTGATGTTCGCTGTTGCCCTGCCGTGGGTGTGGGCAGTGTCCCGTGAGATTCCCAACTTTCTCCAGTACGTCGTTGTTACCGAGACGTGGGCACGGATGACGACTGATGAGCTTCGACGCACCGAGCCCTTGTGGTTCTTTCTGCCCGTCCTGTTGGCGGGGACCTTTCCATGGTCGATCGTAGCCCTGTCGAACCTCGGATCGAAGAGCACTCCACAAGGTGCGGCCGATCGTCGACTCCGCATATACCTCCTGCTGTGGCTTGTGGTGCCGCTCATTTTCTTTTCGCTTTCGCGCGGCAAACAAGAGCAGTACATGTTGCCGCTGGTGCCGGTGGTGGCATTGCTGGTCGCGAGCCGGTGGAATGGTCGCCCGAGGGGTGTCGGCGTAGGCGGCGCCATTTGGGGAATTCTGGGGTTGGCAATGTTGATTGTCGCCGCCCTCGGCGTGCCGGGCCTTGACACCGACAGAGTGTCGACGGAGGTCGCAACACGGACCGCGATCGGGTTTGGCATCGCGGCGTTGGCCGGGGCCGTCATTGCATGGTTTGGCGCCTCGGGTCGGCGGCAACTCGCGGTGATTGGTCTGGCATTGCCTTTGATGGCCTTTCCGGTGGTCAGCGCCGGGTTGTTGGAGTCGGTGGCGGCTGACCGTTCGGCGCGTGGATTGGCGGTGGAAATTGAACGCCATTTAACCCCGGATACTGAGCTTTTGTGGATCGAGTCCTACGCGTCGGGGGTCTCGTTCTATCTCGAACGGCCGATCCCGGTGGCGACCCCTGATGGCGATGAGCTCAGGAGCAACTACATACTCCGCAACGCGGAGGTTTTCTTTGACGATGACGGCCTGTTACGGCCGTTGGCGGCGGCAGAACGGTCGGTCTCGGATTGCGACGGGAACCAGATCTTTCTGCTCAGCACGAAGAGTCGGGACCTCGGCGACGCCATCGAGGCCTCCGGAGTGCCACCGCTGTTGGAAAACCGGCGCTGGCTGGCATTTGGCCCTGACTGCATTCCTGCAGAGGATCTCGCGGTTGAAGGGGTCGTCGATGGAGAGGTGGGTGAATAATGGTCGGGGTTCGAGAATACGCAAGCGTCGCGCGCGCGCCGTTCCTGTTGCTGCCGCCGACCCTGGTAGCCGCCGGCGCCGCTGCCGCAGCTTGGGATGGCGCGTTTTTCTGGGCGCGAACCCTGCTCGCCCTGATCGGTCTGGTCGCGCTCCACATGGCGGTCAACATTCTCAACGAGTGGAGCGATATGCGTACCGGCATCGATCTCGAAACCCAACGCACCCCGTTCTCCGGGGGCAGCGGCACGCTACCGGCCGGCGGCATGGGCTCGAAAGCAGCGCTGGTCTTCGGTCTCATATGTTCCGGCGTAGGCCTCATGATCGGGCTATGGTTCCTGTGGAAAGTAGGCTGGATTCTGTTGCCGATCATGCTCGCCGGAGCGGTGGCGGTATTGACCTATACGGATGTACTGGCGCGGATCGGTGTTGGGGAGATCGCGGCCGGTTTTGGGCTCGGCGCCGGCCCGGTCATCGGTGCAGCGTTGGTGCAGAGCGGTAGCTGGAGCGATGCTGCTGTGGCTGCCTCGATCCCGGCATTTTTCATGACCTTCAATCTTCTTCTTTTGAATGAGTTCCCTGATGAGGAGGCGGATCAAGGGGGCGGACGACGCAACCTCGTCATCCTCCTGGGGCGCAGAACTGCGGCGTGGATCTATGTCGCCGCGGGCCTCGCGACACCTGCGGCAGTCATCGTCGCGGTCGTCGTCGGTGCGCTGCCTGCGCTGTGCTTGGTTGCGGTCTTGCCGTCGCTTCTGCTGGTGAAACCGGTGCAGTGGGCCACGAGTGATCCCTCACAACCGGTTCCAATCCCTGCTCTGGGAGCCAATGTGGTCTGGAACCTGGCGACGAATACTCTTGTTGCGCTCACGCTCATTGTTGCGATGTTCCTGAGAAATTAAGGATCTAATTATCTGTAGGCGGGTCCTGAAGGACCCGTCTGCGGCGGACTTCCATTCGACGGGTAGCTTGGAGTCAGCGCCCTTCGTCACAACCACAAAGATACAAAGTCACAAAGAAACCCACAAAGAAATCCCTTCGTGTTGTGCTTTGTGTCTTCGTGCCTTCGTGGTTGCGGTTTTCTGCCTTCGAAGCGAGCTAGGGCCTGCCTTCCTCGAAGAGTTCGAAGAACACACTATGATCACTTTCTAGCGCAGCGAGCATTTTTGATTCCTGGTTTCTGAACGAGGCTCAGTAAACAGCTAGCTACCCTCAATACGCCTCTGCTACGCGCTTCTGGCTCCGTACCGCACCACTCGATTCCGGCCCTTGTTTTTTGCCCTGTACAGCGCTCGATCTGCAGCACGCAGGACAGCGTTGCTGTCGCCGGCACGGGCGGAGGGACCGGCAAAACCGATACTCACTGAGACGCTGATCAGTCTTGGGGGCCGCGACGACTTGCGGGGTGGGTCGGGCTTTTTGCGCGGACGGCTGGTAGAACGGATCGCAAATCGGCGATCGGAAATCGCCGTGCAGATTAATTCAAGATGTTCGCTCGCTGCGCTCGGAGTGATTCCTGGAAAGACAATCGTAAATTCTTCGCCACCATAGCGATAAGCCTTGCCACCACCGCCGACATTTTGCAGCTCAGCAGCAATCATGCGCAGGGCCTGGTCGCCGGCGGCGTGGCCATGACGATCGTTGAACCGCTTGAAGTGATCTACGTCGACCATCGCGATCGTGTAGTTGCCGTCAAGCGTACGGAGCGCCTCCTCGAGGGCGCGCCGCCCGGGAAGGCTGGTGAGCTCGTCGTGATATGCGAGGCGATAGGAGTCTTCTACCAGGCCAAGAAGCAGAACGAGCTGCGCTGCCGCGAAGGCGAGTGAAGCGGCGTGGGGACCCTTCCAGGCGAGGAGGGCGAGCGCCGAGGCCGCCGTGACCCAGAGCAACGATCCTTCGAAGGTGCTATGACGAGCCGCATAGGCGAGGGCGATGAAAGCGCCGGCGATGAGAAATACCAGGCGTCCGAGATCAGGTGAGGTCAAGAACTCGCTGATGCTGGAAATCAGTCCACCGTCGCGGATTGACGGTTGGACCCTGCCGATGGCGGCGATGAGCCAGCTCTGAACCACGACCGCCCCGAGGAGGGCGAGGATTAAGGGATGATTGATCGGGCGCTCCGGCAACAGAGAGAGCGCGGCCAGGGTGACCGGCAACAGAATGGCAAGGGTGGCGAGGCCGGCTTCCGACGGCGCTTCGGCCAGAGGGCCCCGAACCAGGAAGTTGGCGAGCGCGAGCGTCACTGCCGCGACAACCAGGCGGCCGCGGCGGAATCTCCAGCCGAGAACCAGCAGCAGCACCGCCAGCACCTCTGCAAGGACATCGGTGATTGGACGTTGAGCGACAGGTAGCCCGGAGAGGCCAACCAACCAGGCCACCAACACCGGCAACCCGCCGGCGGCCAACGTGATAGTGCCGGCTCCCTTCATCTCTTAATTGTAGATGTAGCGAAGACCCACGGTGCCTTCGTTGCTCTGCAGCCGGCACGTAGACCACCCGTTCCCGTTCCCGAATCGCTACCCGAATCCAGCTCGGTATATTTTAACGTTAGGAATTTTCCAATTCCGCGAGCACGTTCGGCGAACGTAAAGAGACGCCATGCCATCGGGTGCGGGTATGGGTGCGGGAACAAAAGAGCATGGTAGAGAGGAGCAGGAGTGGTGGGGGCACCCTCAGCGTCGCCAACGTACCGCGGGTATGAGCTTGTCTCCTTTGCGGGTCGACCACACCATGTTCTCGTCGTCCGGGAAGCTGAGCTCGTAGGTGATTACCTCGTTGATGGTGTTGATCTCAATTCGCGATTGACTGAGCAGCTTGTACGATGCCCATTCGTCACCCCCGAGGCTGATGAATGTCTCGGAAAAGGAGTAAGTGTCGGTGTTGGCGAAATTCATTTCGACTTTGTGCCAGTCGCCCCGGATCCTGACATTGTTGTTGGAGAGGACTGCGACGTAATCGCGGTTGGACCACAACCACCACCCGGCGCCCGCCAGAACGATGATCACGATCAGGCGGGTCAAATATTTTTTCATCCGCTTTCGCCCCCTGCGGCCGAAGGAACCGCCACCCTGTTATACACAATGAGTCCAATCACGGTCGTGACGGCGAGCACCGCGAACAGCACCCACATTGCGTCGGGCCGATCGACACCGTGCGGTCCGAAGTGCTGGTAGGCGACTCCCGAGAGGAGACCGCCGAAGAGGTTGCCGAGAGCAACGCACCAGTAGAAATACCCCATGTACATGCCCACCTTTTCGGGAGGGGCAATGCGTCCCGCGTATTCTTTGGAACGTGGACTGGCCAGCATTTCGCCGATCGAAAATACGAAAATAGCCGTGACCACGACCCAGCCGGTGGCGCCGGCGAGGTAAATGAGGAAGCTGACTACTGTAACCGTTACACCGAGAATGATGCTCGTGATGGGAGACCGCTTGCGTACCAGGTACGCGATGAGAAGCTGGAAACAGATGATGCCGAAGGCATTGAGATTGATGATGTACTCGGGTTTGATCTGGCCGTTTTCGAGCAGCGCCCTGCTCCAACTGGTGATGTCGGCGCCGAACGCGCCGGCGACGCTGGTAACAGCAGCCATCAGATCCGAAGTGTCGACATAATCCCGGATGTACTCGGGCAAAGTCATGAATATCTGGTTGAAAGATGTCCAGAAACCAGCCATCAGAAGCAGGAACACCAGATAACGGCCTTCGCCGACCCTCATCGGTTGCAGCGGCCACGGAGCGGTCTGGTCCTTGTGAGCGGCGCGAAGAACCACGTCGAAAAGCAGATTGAAAACCAGCCACGCTCCAGATAAGGCGGCCACGAGGGAGAAGCTCCACCACTTGGAACCCATGACCAGCATGATCAGCAGGCCCGCTATCAGCAGGAAGAACCGAACGTTGCCGACGACCTCGGTCATACCGGAGAAGACCTCGCGGAGACTTCGCTTACTCTCTGCTTCGGCGTCTCGCGGCGGCTCGCGGTAGAAGGCGAGGCAGGTCAGACCCATGACGAAGATCCAGCCCGCCGAAGCCCAGAAAACGTATTTCCAGTCCCAGCCCCGTACGACGCCGGCGACGATTGGTCCGAGAAAACCGCCGATGTTGACCACCATATAAAAGATGCCGAAGCCGATCGAACCGTTCTCCTCGGTGGTCGTCTTGACCACCGTAGAGATCACAACCGGTTTGAACATTCCATGGCCGACGGCGACCAGGAAATACACACCGAGGAAACCCCAAAATGTGCGAGGGGCTGCAAGTAGGATGTAGGCTGGCGCCATGACGACCACTGACGACAGGAACATCCGCTTGTAGCCGAATCGATCGGCCAACGCGCCGAAGACGGCAGGGAAGAGATACAGGAAAAAGGTCGCCAGACCCTGGATCACGCCGCGGTCCTCGGAGGTGAATCCGAGACCGCCGGAAGCGACACTGTTGGTGAGATAGAGCGTGGAGACAGCGTAAAAGCCGTACCACCCCATGCGCTCGAAGTTCTCCATCAGGTTGACGATCCAGAAGGACTGCGGGAACTGTCGCCAGATCGGTGTTTTCTCGGTCACGCTCTGATCTCCTTGGTTTTCTTCGGCTCTTCACCGTACGGGCGTCCTCTGAGGGTGTCAATCAGGCCGCGGTGAGATGGTGACAGAAGGGGGTGTAACCTGACTGGCGGAATCGACGAACGATAGACGAAATGGCCCGAACAAAATAATGGTGACCTTTCTCTCTTTCTTCCTGTGGCTGATGACTGATGTTCACCCGGTGAAGGTAGCGGTCGATCCAGGGGTGGCATCGGTCGAGATCCTCCTCGATGGCGAGAGCATCGGTTTCGTTCATGAGCCTGATTGGGAGGTCAAGTGCGACTTCGGTAGACATTTACGTCCCCACGAGTTGGTAGCAGTGGCAAGAGATGAGGCGGGCAGCGAGCTTGGGAGAGCCGTCCAGCTTGTCAATCTGCCGCGCGCCGAGGCCGAAGTCGAGATCGTTTTTGACGGCGAGTCCCCTGAAGCCCCGACAGCACTGCGGGTGATCACCGAAAGCGCTGAGCGTCTCGAGCCACTCGCCGTTTTCGTCACCTTTGACGGCCTCATGTTGCGCGAGGACGGTCATGGTCGATTTCCGTTGCCAACCTACGATCCCGGTCAAATGCACATCGTCAGCGCCGAGGGCTATTTCCCGGAGGGAGTTACCGCTCGGAGGGATATTACGTTCGGCGGGGCCTTCGGAGGCATGGTGGCCACCGAGCTGACCGCGGTGCCGGTGATTCTGGACAAGAGACGAGATTTGGCGACCGGAGATTTCCGGGGTTTGCTGAGCGCCCGCGGTGTGGCCGTGCGGGTGCCTGTAGTGGAACGCCCTGGCGCCCGGGTCTATATGGTGAGGGATCACGGGGTGTGGCCGTCGCTGCGGAGCGTTGGCCGAGTGATGGATCGGCGAGACGAGGAGTTGAGAGGAGTGCGGAAGGGAGAACTCACGCGGGTCCTTCAGGAATCTCGGATCAGCGAGGAGATCCCACCGGATGAGGACAGGTTCTATCTGGTTGTTCCCAATCCCACCAGTTCGCGCGGTCTGGCGTTGTTTCCCGTTCTTCAGCCATTCGCCATCAAACGAACGGGAATGCCGTGGCTGACGACCCACTTGGTCAGCCAGCGAGCCGCGGTGCAGGGTCAACGCCTGGCTGAGGCAGTGGCGGTGGCGGGGCTGCGCGCCGCGGCGGATGGCTGTCCAAGAGCCGTTGTGCTGGTTGTTGGTGAAGACGTTGTGGACACCAGTGGATATGATCCGCTGGCGGTGCGCGAATACTTGCGGGCCCTTCGTGTGCCACTGGTAGTGTGGTCAACACAACGAAATGGGTCGCCGGGTCCCTGGGGAGAGGCCGAGAGGACCGCCGCTTTGAGCGGCATCGAAAAGGCTTCGGGCCGCCTCCTCAAGGACCTCGGAAGACAGTGGATTGTCTGGGTTGAAGGACGTCATCTGCCACACGAGATCGAGCTGGCCGACAACGACAAGGGCATCCGCCTCGCGGAATAGCTCTCACACACTCACCAGATCTCGATTCTCGATACTAGATACTCGATCCACCCACCCACCCAGAGCTCCAAACGCGCTGGGAGAAAAGCACGTTCCACATAGGAGCGCCAGGTGCCATCTTTTGCATTGTTGGAGGTTCGTAGACGAAGTCATTCCATCGCTGAGGCCAACAATGCTAAAGGTGGCTCCTCATACTCAGGGGCGTTAACGAGCACACCAACCAACAATGCGAAGGATGGCTCCTTATGCGCCCATCTGCTTGATCTGCGGTTCCTCCCTGTCGCACCTTGCATCTCGCATCCCCACGCTCTCACCTGAGCAGCGCGGTAGCGATCTCTCTCAGCTCTTCTTCGAATTTGATCCGAAAGATTTCGAGATCGGGATCTTCGAAGGCCCTTTCAAGCGATGCTGGCGGATTTGCCGCCCATGACAGGGCGCCCACCACGACTTCGAGCTGAAGCAGGAAACGAAGGGCACGGGACGCGGAGAGGTTTGCCACTCGCCTCGAGAGGGCTGATGCCAGAGTCGAGACCTTTCCGTGGTGCCGACGCCTGAAAGCAACCATGGTCGCGGCGTCGATGTTGTGGCCCAGGGTGGAGTGGAGGAGGCCGTGGAGATGGATCAGGTTGGGCTTCGCGGCGAGGGTCGAGGCGATGACCCGCGCTGCGGCTGCGGGCTCGACTGTGCCCGCGCCGTGATCTGCCAGAGCCTGCAGCTCCGCATACCAGGCACCGAGCCGATCCTCGTACAGCGACAGAAAGAGCGCCTCCTTTGTACGGAAGTAGAGATAGAGAGTTCCCTTGGCGACACCGCTCCGTTCTGCGATCCGGTCCATTGTGATGTCTGAGAAGGACCATCCCTCGAGCAACTCGGCTGTTGCAGCCAATATCTGTAGACCGCGAGCCTCCTTCGCGCTGGGATTGGTTGCTCGGCGTTCACTCACGGCGATTCACGTCTATTGTGACCATAAGTCAGTTATAAATGACTAAAGGTCATTTTTCAACCACATCGGTGTTGCGGAAGTGAATCGCGTTTGTTGGAGCGCATCCACAGCAGGGAGAGGTAGACTATGAATGACGGTTCATTCATTTGGAGGCAGCATGCCGGAGAGCGAAAAGAGTCGCGAGCTGACGTCACGTGAGCAAAAGCGGAACCGGATCCTACGCGCCGCGATCGAGGTCTTCGCCTCGAAAGGCTATTTTGCTGCGAGGATGACCGATGTTGCGTCGGCGGCGGAGGTGGCGGACGGCACCTTGTATCTCTACTTCGAGGGCAAAGAGCATCTGTTGATGTCGATCTTCGACGATGTCCTGGGCCGATTCATCGAGCGACTCGACACGGAAATCGCGGCCATAGAAGTTCCAATCGAGAAGCTGAGCGTCATGATCCGCCTGCACCTGGAAACCCTCGGTCGCGACCACGCTTTAGCCAACGTATTGCAGATTGAAACCCGTCATTCACGGCGATTCATGAGCCTTTTCACCCGTGGTAAACTCGGCGAGTATTTGAATCGGGTGCGCGACATCATTGTGGAGGGCCAAGAGTTGGGTGTGTTCCGAGGAGACATCAGTCCCGGACTCGCAACAAATTTGGTCTTCGGAGCTGTCGATGAGCTCGTCACGAGCTGGCTGTTGGCTGACCGACCCGGTGATCTGCTACGCCACCACCGGCCGCTTGTCAGCATGCTCACAGACGGAATCGCACCCTGTAGCCATCACGGGGGGAAGCAACCATGACCGAGAAAAACGTCCTCGATCTGTACCGCCACGAATTTGAGAGTTCAAAAGAAGAGCATTACTTCCACTACACCCTTGACGGCTTCACCACTCAGAGCACTTCCGAGTTTTTTGGCCGTACCGCGGGTCTCGCGGTAGGTCTGGAGAAGCTCGGTGTCGGCCGCGGTGACCGGGTCATGCTGCTCACCGACAACCGACCGGAGTGGCACATGGTCGACCTCGCCACTATCGATCTTGGGGCCGCCGATGTGCCGGTCTACGGAACCCTGACCCCATCTCAGATTTCGTACCAGATCAAGGACTCGGGCTCCAAAATTGCGATTGCCGAAAACGCTGACCAGATGGCGAGGTTCCTTCAGATCCGTAACGAATGTCCCGATCTCACTCATCTGATCCAGATCGAGGGCCCGTGTGCTGCCGGCGTGCTGCCGATCGCGGAGGTCATTGACTCGGGCCAGTCGGGCGACGCAGAAGATCTCTTCTGGCAGCGTGCGGAAAAGATCAGGGCCGAAGATGTCCTGACCCTGATTTACACGTCCGGCACGACCGGCAATCCCAAGGGCGTCACCCTCACTCATGAAAACCTGGTACAAAACGTCCTGCCATCCGCCGAGCGTGCTCCGGTCAGTCCCGAAGATTTCTGCCTCGAGTTTCTGCCCCTCTGTCACGTATTCGAGAGGATGCTGGGTTACCTCTATATGTACCGCGGTGTTACCAAGGCCTACTGCTCCGTTTACCACGTAGGCGATTTGATAGCCACCATCAAGCCCACCGTCTTTGCGAGCGTTCCCAGGATCTACGAAAAGGTCTATGACAAGGTCATGGACAAGGTGAACAACGCACCACCAATCCGCCGCGCCCTCTTCAATTGGGCGCTCGGGGTCGGCCGCAAGACCTACCCTGAGCAGCTCGCTGGCAAGACGCCAGGAGGATTTTCGTACGGGCTCGCGAACAAGCTGGTGCTTTCCAAGGTCCGGGAGGCCCTTGGCGGCAGGTTGCGCTTCTGTGTCTCCGGCGGCGCACCTCTTCCGTTATTCACCAACGAGTTTTTCCACTCGATCGGCATCCGGATCCTCGAGGGCTATGGACTCACCGAGACCTCGCCAGTGATCTCGGTCAATGGCTTTGCGGGTGGCAAGAGCCGACTTGGCACTGTCGGGCAGGCCATCTCGAACGTCGAGGCGAAGATTGCCGAGGACGGCGAGCTCTGCGTCAAGGGTCCGTCGGTCATGAAGGGCTACTGGAACCTCCCCGACAAGACGGCCGAAGTCTTTGACTCCGACGGCTTCTTCCTCACCGGCGACATCGCTGAGATCGATGGCGATGGTTTCATCCGGATCACCGACCGCAAGAAGGACCTGATTGTCACAGCTGGCGGCAAGAACATCGCTCCGCAGCCGATCGAGGCCGAGCTCAAACGCTCGTCGCTGGTCGACAACGCGGTCATCATTGGTGACCGCCGACCCTTCCTGGTGGTGTTGCTCTCGCCCAACACCGAGGCACTCGAAGCGTGGGCCGAAAACGAAAGCATCCCCTATGAGTCGACCGAGGAGATTACGCGTCACCCGAAGCTCGTGGAAGCGTTCGCTGCGGTCGTCGAGAACACGAACGAAAACCTCGCGAGCTACGAGCAGATCAAAAAGCACAGCGTGCTGCCCCTGATGTTGTCCATCGAAGACGGGACTCTGACGCCGACCCTGAAGGTCAAACGTCGGGTTGTGGAGAAGCAATACCTGGACCTCATCGAGGGCCTCTACGAAGGTTAGCTCTTAGCTATTAGCCGTTGGCTATGAGCTCGGGCTCACGCAAAATCCTCGGCCGATCCTTTGTGAGCGGGCCTTTCAAAGGGCGCGCCTACAGGTCATCTCCTGGAAGAAATCGAACCCTAGGTCGCTTCGACGGCGGAAAACCGCAAACACGAAGGCACGAAGACACAAAGCACCCCACGAAAGGATTTCTTTGTGGGTTCCTTCGTGACTTTGTGCCTTTGTGGTTGTGACGAAAGGCGCTGACTTCCGGTTACTCGTCGAATGGAAGCTCTCTGTAGGTGGATTCGAGGCCCGCCAACGAATGCCTCAACGCCCTGCGATGAGCCCAGATGTTCTTCTTTGCGATCTTGGCGTTCTTAGCGGTTCAAAAAGGGCGGGTGGAAGATAGTTGAACGTGTTGGATTCAGCAGTCGTTCTGCAAGCGTTCGACGACCAACAACGTTGCATCGTCATGCAGCGTGGCGCCATCGGTAAAGGCCTCGACAGCCTCGAGAATCGCATCACATAGCTTCTCGGCGGTCGGCTCCACGAGCTTGGCGGTGACCTCGGCCAGGCGCTCCACACCAAACTCCTCGTCATCCGAGTCCTCGGCCTCGGTGAAGCCATCGGTGAAGAGAGCCACCAGCTCACCCGGTTCGATCCTGGCGACAGACTCTGAATAACTCGCCATTTCGAGAATTCCAAGCGGCAGGCCGCTGCTGTTGATCTCCTCGATAGTCCCGCCCCGACGTCGAATAAGCACCGGGAGGTGGCCGGCGTTGACCGCCCGGAGCCCACCTTCTGGATCGATACTGACCATGGCAAAGGTGGCAAATCGATTGTCGGCTGTGGCTCCGGAGAGATAAGAGTTGATGCGACCTGCGACCTCCGAAAGGTCGCCGGATCTACCAGCCATCAAACGGACTCCGGCGTGGACGCCGGAAGCGATCATGCCCGCCCCCACACCTTTGCCGGAGACGTCGGTGACGGTGGCTATCAGCACATTGTCCCGGACCAATACGTCGTAGGTGTCGCCTGCGACCTGACGGCTCGATGAAGAACGGACGGCAAGGCGGTAGCCCTCGAAATCCGGAAACTTTTGTGGGTGGAGGTGCGATTGGATGACCGCCGCCATCTCGAGTTCGCGCTTGAGCCGCTCGCGCTCGAGGGACTCCTGTGTCAGTCTCACGTACTCCATCGCGACTGTGACCTGGACCGCGAAGAGCTCGAGCAGACGCACGTCGTTGGCTGCAAAGGGTTCGGTGCCTGCTCGGGCCTCTTTGTCGCTCGCAACCAAAAATCCGAGAGTGCCGGCATCGGTCTTCAGAGGCAGCGCAACAAGGTCGTCAGTGTAGATTCCCTGATGCCAGGCGGGTTCTATATCTTTTTGCTCGAGGCGGGCCGGTCCGAAGCCCCCGACGATGGAGGCGGATAGTGGCGAATCACCGAAATAAAGGTGGGCCGAACGGACCCCGAGCAGGGCAACCAGGTGGCTGATCAGCTCCTCGGCCAGGGTCTCGGTGTCGAGAATGCCGCCGATGCCGGTAGCGATGGAACGAATTGCCTCGAGCTCCCAAAGGTGGAAGCGCTCATCGAAACGACTGCGCTTGAGCTCCTCTCGGAGCTGCCATGCCCGAAGACCGATCCGGGTTGCGTTGAGAGCTGACTCGTCGAGCCGATCCAGATGGAGAAGCCGCAGACACCACTGCCCCTCGTCCCCACCAAACGGAATCTCGCTCCAGCCTTCGGTAGCTTCCTCGACCTGTGCGGAAACCGTACGCGGCCAGCGGGCCATTGCTTTATCGCTTTTCTTCAGGACCCCGGCTCGCGATCCCGTCTCCTCGACCACTACCCGAAGGATCTCCTCGGGAAGGTCGGGGCCGGCGTGACCGCTGAGCGCGACATCCGCTAAGCGCAGTAAATCAGACAGAGACATCTCCTGCGATCGCAGCTTGAGCCGCCTCGCGATCCGAATACACGGATGCATACTGCACGAGTCCCATGATCTCAAAGGTCTTCGAGATCGTTGGTGTCAAGTTGCAGAAGGCGAGTTGGCCCTTTTCGTCCATCAGCTTCTCGAGAATCTCGAGCAGAATCGATACGCCGATCGAGTTGATGATTCGAGTCCCGTCAAGGTCTATGAGCAGGGTCTTGCAGCCCTGGTCCATCAGATTGTTTGCCGCATCGGCGATCGCCTGTCCACCCTCGTTATTGATGTACCCCGATGCGGCAACAAGACCAAAGCCGTCAGAAAGGAGATCCTGCGATATTTTGATCCGCTCTTCGTTCATGGTGCACTCTCCACGTACTTGCGCATTGAAACCTGGGTCATTCCAGGTCCCGATCGGATCTGCACCTCGTCCATCAGCTCGCGGATCAGCGTCAGGCCCCAGCCTCGCTTCATCGTACTCCCAAGAACCCGCGACGCGCTGTTCTGCGGTGCCACTGCCGGATCGAAACCTTCACCGTGATCCTCGACCTCGATCACGAGGCAGGGCCTCGACTCTTGATTGTCGCTCCTCAGGCGGACCGTGAACGGTCCACCACCGTGTTCCATGGCGTTTAGGCAAGCCTCAACCATGGCGACACTTGCGGCCTCAACTTGGGTTTGATGCATCCCGAGCGCACCGCCCAGGGTCTCTACGGCTTTCGCCGCCACCAACTCCACGTTGGGCACCACCGGAAGGTGCAACACCACCTCCATGATGAGCCTACAACTGTAGCAGAACT
>Ga0316197_10000630_pt1 | contig 24639 bp, 17 predicted proteins | sample OudBiesiAoxic_MG_FD_204939 | JGI IMG/M metagenome (GOLD analysis project Ga0316197, IMG submission 204939) | Coastal sediment microbial communities from Oude Bieten Haven, Netherlands - site A oxic | ecosystem: Environmental > Aquatic > Marine > Coastal > Sediment | place: Netherlands... | reverse complement strand
GTTCAGTGAAAAATCTGTTGCGTATTTCCACGTCTTGTTCCTATGTTGTCCTTGGGCTGTCACAGGCGGTGACAGCCCAACGCACTACGTGAGGGGCGGACCATGGGCAAATTGGGCAATGCAAGGCGGAAATTCGTTCGAGTCGGTCTGGCGGCCGGACTGCTGGGCGGCGTACTCGTCGGGGTGGCGTCATCGCCGGTCGAGGCGGTACGGGAGCCCGGGACCGGGAAGAACAACCCCGATCTCGCCGCGTCCTGTGGAACCGACGTGATCCTCGTGCTGGACGAGTCGGGTTCGATTGCCAGCGCCGGCGCAATCGGCCAGGTCGAGTCTGCGGTCGTCGCGTTCGTCGATGGGCTGAACGGCACTGGGTCGAGGATGCGTATCGTCGAGTTCGCGACGAATGCTCGCGATGCCACGCTCGAACCCGCTCCCAACGGCAACGCCGCATTCCAGGAGGTGAACGACGCGTTCGCCACCAAGGTGGACACGTACCTCGCCGCCGGCGGCGAGGCAGGGTTGTCATACAACTACAACCCGGGCGTCGGAAGTGGGCAACAGAACACGAACTGGGAGGCGGGCTTGTTCGAGGCCGCCAACCCGGCCGCACAGCCGCCCATCGGCACCGGAACCGGCGCCCCGCTCGTCGTCTTCATCACCGACGGCAACCCGAATACGATCGGTACTGCCGGCACGTCGACCCCGAACAACGGCGGGGGGTCGAACGCATCACGCGATGCCGCAATCGAGGAGATTGAGGCACTGCAGGGCGCGGGAAACCACGTCCTGTCAGTCGCTGTGGGTAACGCGTTCAGCGACGGCGCCGCCTACGAGCGGCTGAAGAACATCACCGAGCCGAACACGACGTACCTCGATGTGTGGGAGGGAACCGGGCCGCTCGACATTCGCAAGACCGATGTGGTCGGTGTGCAGAGCTTCGACGCTCTCGAGAACGCACTGCGCGAAGTGGTCTTCGCGCTGTGCGCGCCGTCGGTGTCGATCAACAAGGTCAACCAGGCCGGCGCCGCAGTCCCGAATTGGCCCTTCTCGCTGTCCGTGGAAGAACTGACCGATCCGGCTGGTGGTAATCCGGTCGGAAGCGAGCCTTTCGTGTGGGTCACGCCCAGCGCTGGCTCGACCACTGCCCCGTCGACCGAGTCGCGGACCACCGACGTCACAGGCAAAGCACTGTTCCAGTGGACGCCGAACTCGCTGGCGGATCCGAAACCGTGGAGTTCGGAGATCAGCTTCAGTGAGCAGTTGCTCCCGCAATGGCAGATCGACCCCAGCACGTACGCCCCGGACAACGACAATTGCTCGGTCAAGCGGCTCGGCGTGCCCGACTTCACCGTCGACATCGTCAAGACGACTCCGGCCGGTGAGCCGGACCTCGGTCCGGTGGCCCCAGGGGCAGAGGTGTTCTTCAAGCTGCAGGACAACGACGCGCAGAACACCGACAACGACTTCATCATCAGCAAGGCCGACATCGTCAGCTGCACCGTCAAGAACATCGAGCCGGTCACGGTCCGGGTCGTCAAGCAGATCGACCCCGACACCGACCCGGGTCGCTTCGACCTGTCGATCAACGGTGCGGTCAAGGCCACCGACGTCGGCGACAACGGCGGCGGTGCCACCACCGACACTGTGGTCGCCGTCGGCTCCACGGTCACCGTGGCCGAGGCTGCCAACAGCACGACCAATGCGACGAACGTTGACGACTACGGCAGCGTGCTGTCGTGCCCCGGCGCGACGCTGGACGTCAACACAGGAATCAGCGGTGAATTCACCGCACCGCTGACTTCGGCAGGCGAGATCATCACCTGCACGTTCACCAACTCCCGCACGACCGCAGACCTCACGGTCGACAAGACCTGGGTGAATGCAGTTGTCGACGATGCCGTCTCGATCTCCATCGATGGCATCAACGACGACACCGGCTCGTCGGTTGCCGAAACGACCAGCGAAACCGACGCCGATGTTGCGGGAACCGTCGTCTACGCCGGCGAGACCGTCACACTTGACGAGACGTTCACCACTGGCGCTGCGGCGAACTACACCGAGACCCTCGCGTGTTTCTCCGGCCCGCAGGACACGCCCCTGGCTGTGGCTGCGGACGGCAGTTTCACGGTGCCGAGCGATCCGCAGGACATCAGCTGTACCTTCACCAACACCCGCAACTCGGCCACACTCACGCTCGAGAAGGCGTGGGTCAACGGCGAGACGGACGACACGGCGGTCATCGGCATCGACGGTGTCAACGACGGCTTGAACACGGCGACTGCCACCGGCGTCGCCGGCACGCAGGTCAGCCCCGACACGGCCACCGCAACGGTGTTTGCGGGCGAAACGGTGACTCTCTCCGAGGTTCTCGGAGCGACCAACCAGGCCACCTACCAGTCGACGCTCGACTGTGGGGGCAACGACATCACCCTCACTGGTCTCAGCGGCACGTACGACGTGCCGAGTGATCCTGATGCCTTCACATGTCGTTTCACGAACGCTGCGGACCGCGGCACGATCGTGATCGTCAAGAACGCCGAAGGCGGCGTCGGAACGTTCGACTACACGGGTGACTGGGCGGCTGTCGCTACCGACGGTTTCCAGATCACGACTGCTGGAACGGACCCCACCACGACCGGAAGCGTCACCTACACCGGTGTCCTGACCGGCTCGTACGCCGTCGCCGAGACCGATCCGAACCCGGCATGGGACCTCGCTTCGCTCGTCTGCAACGACAGCGACGCCCAGGGCACGGCTTCGACCCCGAATCCTGCGGCTCAGCAGCTGGGTGGAACGATCAACCTCGACGCCGGTGAAACCGTCACCTGTAGGTTCAACAACACGAAGCGTGGCTCGATCACGATCGTCAAGGACGTCACGAACACGGCGAACGGCCTCAGCCCGAACGTCTTCGACTTCGGCGGCGACCTCGGCACGTTCGAACTGGCCGACAACGGCGTCGCAGATGCGAACACCAGCACCTTCGGCAACCTCGTCGCCGACGAGTACACGGTCACCGAGACCGATGCAAACGCCAACGGCTTCAGCCTCGACTCGATCAACTGTGGCAACGCCAGCGTTGCGCCTGTCACCGATGGTGTGACCATCACGCTCGGCGTCGCCGGGTCGGTCACCTGCACCTTCGTCAACGAGGCGGAGGGCGATCTGTCGATCACCAAGACGGCGAAAGCCAATCAGCCGGTCTCGCTGGGTGGCGACTCGTTCAGCGTCACGTACGACGTCGTGGTGACCAACGACGGTCCCGGTGCGACCACCTATGACCTGTCCGACACTCCTGACTTCGGGACGGGTGCAGATGTCACGGCCATCGAGGTCACGCTCCCGGGCGGGTCGACACTGGTTCCGGCACTGCCCGCGGCCGGTGGCGACATCGTGACGAGCGATGCCATCGCTGGTGGAGCGTCCGAGACCTACACGGTCGCGGTCACGTTCGACGTCGATCCGACGATGACGAAGACCGATCGCACCTGTGTTGCCGGTACCGCTGGTCTGGGCACGTACAACTCGGCCACGGTCACCTTCGATGGTGGGGCCGATTCGGACAACGATTGTGTGACCATCCCTGATCCGACGCCGACGATCACCAAGACGCTCGTTGGCACCCAGCCGGTGGCCGTCGACGGTGACACCTTCACCGTCGAGTACGACATCACGGTCGCCAACCCCGGACCGGGCCAGACCACCTACACCCTGACCGACACCCCGGACTTCGGTCCGGGCGCCACGATCACTGGCATCGCGGTCGAACTTCCGGGCGGCGCACTGCTCGACCCGGTTCTGCCAAACGCCGGCGGAGTGATCGTCACCGACGATCCGATCGACGGAGCGACCTCGGAGACCTACACGGTCACCGCGACCTTCGATGTCGCAGCCACGATGACCGCGACCGACCGGCTCTGCCTGGCCGAGACGCCTGATCGTGGAGCGTTCAACGCCGCCAGTATCGCCTTCCCGGGTGGAACCGACAGCGACAACGCTTGCGCCGACATCCCGATGCCGAACATCACGACGACGAAGAGCGTCGTGGCGGCCCCGGCCCAGCCGGTCCAGGTCGGAACAGGCTTCCAGTACACCGTCGACTACACGGTCACCGTCACCAACGGTGGTACCGGCGTTGGTACCTACACCCTGGTCGACGCACCGTCCTTCGGTGACGGCACCACGATCAACTCGATCGAGCTGATCGATCCTGTTCCTGCATCGGCCAACGGGGCCTTTGGCCTCGGCGACCTCGCGATCGTGAAGGATGCAGCAACGCTGCTCCCGAACGAGACCGAGACGTTCACCGTACGTGCCACCTTCACCGTTGCCGCCGGCACCACCGCCGGCGAGCGGGATTGTGACGACACCAACGACCCGGCAACGGGCACGTTGAACTCGGTGACCGTGACCCCGAACATCGGCGATCCGGACACCGATGATGCGTGTGCTCCGATCCCTGATCCGAACGTCACGGTGACGAAGGCTGTTGCCTCCGGCCCGACGTACGATTCGGTCACCGATTCGTACACGATTTCCTACGACGTGGTCGTCACCAACTCGGGCAGCGGCCCGGGCACGTACGACCTGGTCGAGACGCCGACCTTCGGCGCCGGTACGACGATCACCTCGGTGACGCTCGATGGAGCGCCCGCCGGTCCTCCGATCGTCAACCCGCTCCTCGACGATCAGCCGATCGCAGCTGGTGGTGTCGACACCTACGTCGTCGCAATCGGCTTCACGGTCGACGGTTCGGCCACGTCGACCGCACGTGATTGCACGTTGCTGCCCGGCGAGGGCGGAACCGGCACACTCAACACGGTCACGGTGACTCCGAACATCGGGGCTCCCGATGACGATGACGCCTGTGGTCAGATCCCGAGCCCGGGTATCGGTGTCGTGAAGACGGCGACCGCCGACCCCGTGCAGGTGGGCACGACCAACCAGTACACGGTCGACTACACCATCACGGTCACGAACACCGGCCCGGCGGCTGGTACCTACACCCTCGTCGATCAGCCGAAGTTCGGTGCCGGCACGACGCTCGACTCGATCGAGGTCATCGCTGCGAGTCCGACTGCGGCGAACCCGGCCTTCGGTCTCGGCGATCTGGCGATCGTGAAGACACCTGCCGATCTGCTCGCTGGAGCTTCCGACGAGTTCACGATCCGGGCAACGTTCACTGTTGCTCCGGGTATGGCGGCCGACCAGCGTGACTGCACGCTCGGTACCGATCCTGGAACGGGCACGTTCAACGAAGCGACGGTGACACCGAACATCGGCGACCCGTCGTCCGACACCGGATGCCGTCCCATCCCGAATCCGAACATCGACGTGGAGAAGACGGCCACGACCGACCCGACGTACAACTCGGTGACGGACACGTACTCGATCTCCTACGAGGTGGTTGTCACGAACACGGGGGGGCCGGGCACGTACGACGTGGCCGAGAACCCGACCTTCGGTGGCGGCACGACGATCACTGGCATCACTCTCGACGGAGCGCGTGTCGCTCTTCCGGTGGTGAACCCGATCGTCGACGATGCGCCCATTGCTTCGGGTGCGACCGTGACCTACGTGGTCGCGATCGAGTTCGAGGTCGCTGGTTCGGCCTCGACGACCGATCGTGACTGCACGCTCGATCCCGCCGAGAGCGGGACGGGCACGTTGAACACGGTCACGGTCACGCCGAACATCGGTGATCCCGTTGACGGCTCCGATTGCACGCCCATCGGCAACCCCGACATCGAGATCGTCAAGACCCTGACGGACGGGCCGACGCAGACCGCGCCGGGCAGTTCGACCTGGACGGCGACCTATGAGTTGCAGATCGACAACAACGGTGCCTTCGGCGGGTCCTACGACCTCACCGACGACACCGGCTTTGCGACAGGTCTGACGATCACCGACCAGCAGGCGACGAGCGCCGACATCACGATCAATGGCGACTTCAACGCCGACGTGGCCAACACGTCGATCGCAACCGGTGTGGACATCGCCCCGGGTGAGCGTGACATCGTCACCGTGGTGGTCACGTTCGAGTACACCGGTCAGGTCGCTCCGGATGATCGGATCTGTGGAGATCCGGCAGGGCCCGGCGACGCGACATACAACTCGGCAACGGCCACGCCGAACATCGGCACGCCTGTGAGCGACGATGCGTGTGGCCCCGTGCCCGATTCGGGTGTGAGCGTCGACAAGACCGTCAGTTCCGGTCCGGTCGACAACCTCGATGGCACGTTCACGATCGTGTACGAGATCGACGTCACCAATGCCGACACCGCCGGTGCTGGTGAGTACGACTTGGCTGACGAGGCGACGTTCAGTCCCGGTGTCACGATCGAGTCGCAGGCGGTCACCAACACCGCTCCGGGCTCGATTGTCACCGATGCGACGTTCCCGACGTCGGGCACGATCGTGGCCGGTGAAACGATTCTGCCTGGCGCATCCCACACCTATGAGGTGACGGTTGTGGCTCGGCTCGAGGTCGACACCACGACGACCTACGAGGAGTGCTCGTCGACGACGGGCGCTGCTGGTGAGGGTCTGTTCAACCGGGCGTCGCTGACCGTTGACGGTGAGACGACGACCGACGACGTCTGCGCAGACATCCCCGGCGATCTCATGATCGAGAAGTCCGATGGCGACGTCGAACTTGCGATCGGCGATGGTCCGTTCGACTACCAGTTGAAGGTCACCAATGTTGGTGGCGCCTCGACCGGCAGCCCGGTGATCGTCACCGACGTCCTGCCTGACGAGTTCCGGTGGGTCGACTTCCCCGACACTGCGGGCGAGTTCCCGTTCTGCACCCAGGCCGACCAGGTGCTCACGTGTGAGATCGATTCGACGCTCGTTGATGCGGGTGGCGAGTCGACCGACTTCCTCGTCTCGGCCGAGATGCGAGACGGCATCGCGGAGAGCATCGACGGCTACGAGAACCTGAGCTATGTCAACAGCCCCAGTGACCCGGCCCCGAGCTCGCCGTCGTGTGAGCCGCAGGCCGTCTCCAGTGCTTCGTCCTCCGACGCTCTCATCGTCGGGTTCGCCACACCGACGAACAACGTGGCGTGTGATCGCACGCCCGTCCGTCCGAGCGGGATCGAACCGATCGAGCCGCCGACGACGCCGCCGACCACGGCGCCGCCCACGACGCTTCCAACGCCGACTGTGCCGCCGGAAGGGTTGCCGAAGACCGGTTCGTCGGGCTCGATGAACACGCTGGGTCTCGCAGCGCTGCTGCTCGGTCTCGGTGTGGGACTCACGCTCGTGGTGCGGCGCCGGCAGCAACAAGCCTGACGCTGATCCGCCTGCGGCGTCAGGTTCGATAGATCGCCGTCAACCGAGGCTCCGACGCACCATCCGGTGCGGGAGCCCGGTGGCGGCGGTCTCGAACTCGGCGCCGACAACGGAGAAGCCCGCTCGCTCGTAGAAGCCGACCGCGGTCACGCGGGCGTTGGCCCAAACGACTTCGTCGTCACGCGCTCGACACCGCTCGATCCCTGCTTCCAGCAGTCGTGATCCGAGTCCTCGCCCTTCCAGCGCGGGATCGGTGGCCATCCCGCGTAGCTGAGTGGCCTGTACCGCCGGATCGACCGGGTCCGGGCGGTGCATCCAGGTCGAGACCGCGACCACGACTCCTGCGCGATCGCGGATCCCGAGGTGGAACGTTCCGGTGTCGTCGTCGCCGACCCACTCGACGGCTGCGGCGGGATCCCCAGTACGCAGCACGCGCCTTCGCAAGTCATGGGTTTCGGCGGCGCTGATCCGGACCGGAGTCATCGCACTCGTTGGATCTCGTCGAGGAGCACGGTCCGGTCCGCGATCGCGGCCGCTTCGTCCAGGTCGTGGGTGACGAGCAGCGCCGTTGCGTCGGTCTCGTGGAGCAGCTCGGTGAGCTCGCCGACGAGCTGATCATGGAGCTCACGATCGAGGCCGGTGAGCGGTTCGTCGAGCAGCACAACCGACGGTTCGGTCACCAGTGTGCGAGCCAAGGCGACACGTTTCGCTTCGCCGCCCGAGAGCTCGGTCACCAAGCGCGGCCCGAATCCGTCGAGCCCCACCCGTGCCAACCAGGCAGCAGCGCGTGCGGAGCGGTCGGTGCGGCCGACGCCGGCCATCTTGAGTCCGAACGCGACGTTGTCGAGCGTCGAACGGTGCGGGAACAGTTGATTGTCCTGGAACACCATGCCGATACCACGCCGGTGTGTCGGGGTGTCGGTCACGTCGACCCCGTCGATCCGAACAGTGCCACGGTCGGGAGCAATGATGCCGGCGACGACTCGGAGCAGCGTGCTTTTGCCGCCGCCCGACGGTCCGAGAAGTGCGACGACCTCGCTCGCCGCGGCGGTCAGTTCGGCGCCGCGTAACACCGGGGTGTCATCGAACGACACGTCGATGTCGCTGAGCTCGAGCTCAGCGCCGCGCATCGACGCCACCCATCCGATCGATCACCATCACGAGACCGATGGTCGCAGCCGCGAGGATGGTCGCGAGCGCATACCCCTTCGTCTGGAGGAGCGATCCGGTGCGGCCGAGGAGCTGTTCGATTGCGATCGGCAGCGTCTCGCCGCCACTGCGCGACAGAAAGCTCGTCGCTCCGAACTCTCCGAGTGAGATTGCCGCAGCGAGCGCGGCGCCGACTGCGAGCGGACGCCACAGATACGGCACGACCACTTCACTCCATGCCCGGGCCGGCGTCGCGCCAAGTGTCGCGGCGGCGAGCGACAGCTGCGGGTCGACGGATCGGAGGACCCCGAGCGTCGATCGGACGACGAACGGCACGGCAACCAGGGCATGCCCGACCGGCACGATCCACCAGGTCGATCGCCAGTCATACGGCGCGGTGTCGAACGTGATCAACATGCCGAAGCCGATGGTCACTGCGGACGTGCCGATCGGGAGCAGTAACCCCGCGTCGAGCACGCGTCCCGCTCGTCCGGACGCGGCAATTCCGAGGCTGGCCAGCGCGCCGATGACGGTGGCGAGAAGGGTGGTCCACGCGGCGGTCTGCAACGAGTTGATGAGCGCATCGAGCGGATCGAGGCCGAGCGTGATCCCGGGTCGGATCTCGGCAGACCCGAGGTCGGTCCATGCGGTGAACGTCCACCCGGTCGGTGTCGACAGCGACTTGACGACGAGCGCAACCAGCGGGCTGACGGCGACCGATGCGGTGATGCCGGCGACGAGGCCGACGATGAGACGGTCCCGTGGGGTGCGTGGCTTCTGTGGGCGCGCAAGCGGCCGCAGTTCGAGCGCTCGAGAGTGTCGACGCGCGGACCGTGCCGACCAGACCGCGAGCAGCCCGAGGACGACGAGCTGCAGCAGGGCGAGCACGGCCGCCTGGTCGACCTGGCCGAGCTGCGTCGCCCGCCGCCACACTTCGACCTCGATCGTGCGGGTGCCGGGCGCGCCGAGGACCCGGATCACGCCGAACGACGTGAACGTGAACAGGAAGATGATCGCTGCCGCCGCGGTGACGGCGGGGCGGATCAGCGGGAGGGTGATCTCGCGGAACACGACCAACGGTGACGCGCCGAGTGTGGCGGCTGCGTCTTCCATGTCGGCGGGGAGATGCTCCCAGACCGTGCCGACGGTGCGGACCACGACCGCGAGGTTGAACACGATGTGCGCGCCGATCACCGCCCACACCGTTCGGTCGAGCGAGTCGGGAAGCAACGCCAGGAACGCAGCGCCCATCACGACCGTCGGCAACACGAACACGGCAGTGAGCAGGCTGAGGAGGAGTCGTCTCCCGGCGAAGTCGAACCTCGCGATCACCCAGGCCGGGACGAGACCGACGACGATCGTCAGCAACGTCGACACGACCGCCTGCCAGGTGGTGAACCAGACGATCGACCAGGTCCGCGACCGGCCGATCACCGTGCGGACCGACTCCGCTCCGACGGCCTCGACGACGAGGTTCACGAACGGCCAGGCGTAGAAGACGACGAGGCCCATGACCGGTCCGACGACCAGCGCGCCGATGAGCCACCTCGGTAGCCGGTTCATCTCAGCCGATGACGAGATCGGTCCACTCGTCGATCCAGGTTTCACGGTTGGCGTCGATGGTCGACGGGTCGAGCTCACGGCTCGTCTCGGGGATCACCGCGTACTCCTGGAACACCGGGTCGAGTTCGACTTCGCCGTTGGCAGGGAAGACGAACACGTCGAGCGGGAGCGCTGCCTGGAACTCGGGCGTGAGGAGGAAGTCGACGAGCTGGCGCGCCTCGTCGGGCTGGTCGGTGCCAGCGAGCACCCCGGCGAACTCGACCTGGCGATAGCAGGTCGACTCGACGACGCCGGTCGGTGCGGCGTCGAGTTCGGTCTCGGCGAACAGGACCTCGAACGGAGGGCTCGAGCCGTAGCTGACGACGAGCGGCCGGTCGCCCCCGGCGTAGCTGAACCGCTCGTAGTACGCCGCGGTCCATCCATCGACGACCTGCACGCCGTTGTCGACGAGGTCCGACCAGTACGCCTGCCAGCCGTCGGCGCCGAACTCGTCGATCGTTGCGAGCAGGAATGCGAGCCCGGGTGACGACGAAGCAGGATTCTGGACGACGAGCAGATCCTGGTACGCCGGATCGGTGAGGTCATCCAACGTCGCTGGCGGTTCGAGGCCGAGTCGGTCGAGCGCCGCGATGTCGTAGTTGATGCATACATCGCCGAGGTCGACCGGGGTGGCCTCGCCGTTCGGCGCGAGGTCTGTGAGCGCGGCCGGAACGGCGTCGAGGCCCGCAGCGGTGTACGGCTCGAAGATCTCCGAGTCGATGGCCCGCGACAGGAACGTGCTGTCGATGCCCCACATCACGTCGCCCTCGGGATTGCCGGCTGAGAGTTCGGCTTTGGAGAGCATCGTGCCGGTGTCGCCGGCGATCAGGATCTCGACATCGATCCCGGTCTGCTCGGCGAACTCGCCGAGCAATTCGTTCACTCGGGTCCCCTCCGACGGAAACGACTCGTACGCGACGAGCGTGATCGTCTCCTCGGTGCTCTGGGCGGGTGCGGTTGTCTCGGCAGGATCCATAGTCGCGGTGTCGGCCGAGGTGTCGTCGGACCCGGCGCACGCGGCGGCGATGAGGGCGGTTGCCGCAGCCAGCGCGGCGAGGCGTGTGGGCGGGGTCACGCGGGGGGCGGACATGTCAGTGCTCCTCGACCAGGCTGTCGGTTGGGGTGTTTGCAGATGGGTCGGGGCGGGGGACGTTGAAGACGGTGAGGACACCAGACGACACGGTGATCGCCACGACGCCGCCGGGGTCGGTGACCTCGTTGCTCACGCCGAGGCCGACGACGGGTTCGAGGCGTTGCTTCTCGAGTGGCCACCGCACGCCGGAGATGCCGACACCGTCGCACTTCGGCCCGATTGTGAGCAGCGACAGGGTCGACCCCGGTTCGAGGTGGAGTTCACGTCGCCCGGGACCGTGGATGACGTCGACGTGGTGGCCGTTCCACCAACCGTCGAGGAGTGGGACGTTGGTGAGGTGGCGGGCAGCGAGCGCGCCGATCGCGGCGATCGTGTGGTCGAGGCGGTCGCCGCCACCGATCATCGTCAGCCGTTCGGGTTGCATGTCAGCAGCGAACGCAAGCGCGAGTTCGGTGTCGGTCTGCGTCTTGTCGGTCGGATGGCGGGCGACCGTTGCGTGGGCTTCGGCCCAGGCGAGCCCATCCTGGCTGACCGAGTCGAGGTCGCCGATGAGGCCCGACGGGCGGAGTCCGGCCTCGAGGGCTGCGTCGAGTCCGCTGTCGACGCCGAGCACGATGGCCGACGAGGGGATCATCGCGACGATGCGGGGGGCGAGCGGTGTCGCTCCGGTGACGATGACGATGTGTTCGTTCATTCTCGACTTCCTACGCCGGCATGATCCGGGTCAGGTTCTCGGGTCGGTGACGGCGTGTCACCCTCTCAGCCTGCCGTTCCGCAGACTCCCCGTCGGGTTGAATCGTCACCCTAGCGTCTTGACCGCCAACGCACCGATCGAAGCGATCAACATCCCGACCACGGCGAGGTCGAAGCCGTGCGCCGACACACGATTGCGGAGCCATGCGCCGACCGGGATCGATCCGAGGACGGGGATGCAGGCCAGCAGCGACGCGCCCATCCGGCCCGCCAACTCGCCCGATCCCGCGAGCACGAGGAACTGCGTCGTTCCGGTGATGAGGAAGAGTGATGTGACGGAGAAGATGTGGGCGCCGCGGGGGAGTCGGTAGCTGTGGATCCACGAGCCGACGATCGGTCCACTGATCCCGATCGCTCCCTGGAACGCACCTGCCACCGCGCCGACTGCCGGCGCGAGGCGGCGTGATTTCTCGGGCCCGACCTGCAGGTCGGGCTTGGCGAAGAAGCTGATGACGTAGCCCAGGATCGCGATGATCAACAGGATCACCAGCGGCTCCTCCGGCAGTGACACGAACGCGATCGATCCCACGATCGCACCGGCGACTCCGGTCAGCGCGAGGACCGGCAGATCACGTGTCTCGCGCACGTGGCTGCGCTCCCGGTACGCGAGCACACCGTTGGCGAGCATGTTCGGGAAGGCGATGGTCACGACCGCATCGTCGAGGTCGACGAAAAGCGCGGCGATCGGAATCGCAATGAGCGGCAATCCCATACCGGTCACCGCCTTGGCGATCGCCCCGATGATGATGGCGATCAACACGATCATCAGCTCGGTTCCGGTCATCGTCGGTGACCCTACGGCCTGGGCTTCAGGCGGCGCGGATGGTCGGTGGCCCCGTGTTGCGGATGGTTCCATCGGGCATGGCGACGGTCAGCCCTCGGTGCGGCCCGAGTGCGATCGGCCAGCCGTCGTGGTGGAGCTTGCAGCGATCGAAGTCGACGCTGCAGCCAGGAATTGCACAGCAGCGGTACAGCCTGCGCAGTGCTCGGCGCTGATCCCGATTCGCCAACCGTGAGTTTCGACCGAGATTCAGGTTGCCCGGCGCATACAGCACGACTCCGTTGCGTATGACGACGGCGTGCACATCCGCTGCGCCCGCCAACGCTGCAAGCACTCTGCTCGGGACCTCGACCGGGATGGCCGCCTCGATCACTTCACGGCTGCGGGACGGATGAGCACGCGCCGGGCGATCCGCCCGACTACGTCCTCCAACTCCATGTCACCATCATCGCAAGGGGGTACTTCAGCGTCGTTTGGTGTCTCTGAGCTGGTGGTTCGTTCGCGCCTGCAAGGATGGCGGCATGTCGGGAACGTGTCTGATCGTCGGCTCCGGCCGCGCCGGCGGATCATTCCACGCTGCGCTCAGCGTGATCGGTTGGACCTGCGAACTCGGGTCGAGTCGGTCCGCAACGCTTCCGAACCTCGCCGATGTCGACCTCGTCCTGTTGACGGTTCCGGACGCCGCCATCGCCGAGGTGGCCGCCGCGATGCCACCGACGGACGCAGTCATCGCGCACGTGTCGGGAGCGTGCGATCTCGACGTCCTCGCACCGCACGACCGAGTCGGCTCGATCCACCCGCTGATGTCGTTGCCCGACCCCGAGACCGGCAGCCGCCGCCTCCTCGACCACTGCACGTTCGCCGTCGATGGCGACCCACTGATGACCGAACTCGCGACCGCGCTCGGCGGCGTCGCGATCGAGGTCCCCGGACCGAAGCGGGCGCTGTATCACGCCACCGCAGCGATCGCCGCCAACCACCTCACGGCCCTGTGCGCCCAGGTCGAGTCGCTCGCCACCGTGGTCGGGGTCCCCGTCGCCGCCTACTGGACGCTGATGTCAACCACGCTCGACAACATCGCCGATGTCGGCCCAGCCGCCGCCCTCACCGGCCCCGCCGCCCGCGGCGACTGGGACACCATTCGCACCCATCTCGCCGCCCTCCCCACCGACGATGACCGCCACCTCTACCTCGCCCTCTGCGAACACGCCGCCCACCTCGCCGGTCGAGCGCTTGACACCGACCTTGACCCCGGCGAGTTCGTTTGATGAACTGAGTGAGTTCAACAAACAGACCTGGAGAGCCCGCCATGACCGACACCGAGACCACCCTGCCGCAGAACGACGAGTGGCATCAGACGGCGTGCATCCTCTGCTCGATCAACTGCGGCGTCGAGGTCAAGCTCGACGGTCCGACGATCAAGCGGGTCCGGGGCGACAAGGCCCACCCGGCGAGCGAGGGCTACACCTGTGAGAAGGCCCTCCGACTCGACCACTACCAGAACGGCTCCCACCGCCTCACCAGCCCGATGCGGCGTCGGCCCGACGGCTCGTTCGAAGCGGTCGACTGGGACACCGCCATTGCCGAAGTCGCAGCACGCTTCCAGGACGTGATCGACGAGCACGGCGGCGAGAAGATCCTCTTCTACGGCGGCGGTGGTCAGGGCAATCACCTTGGCGGGGGCTACGGCTCGGCCACCCGGTCCGCCCTCGGTATCAAGTACACCTCCAACGCGCTCGCCCAGGAGAAGACCGGTGAGTTCTGGGTCGACGGGCAACTCTTCGGCAAGTCGAGCTGCCACACCACCGGCGACTACCACCACGCCGAGGTCTCGGTCTTCTGGGGCAAGAACCCGTGGCAGTCCCACGGGTTCCCCCAGGCCCGTCGCGTCCTCAAGTCGATCGCCAACGACCCCGATCGTACGATGATCGTCGTCGACCCCCGCCGCACCGAGTCGGCCGACCTCGCCGACATCCACCTCCGTCCGCTGCCCGGCGGCGACGCCCACCTCCTCGCCGCGCTCCTGAAGATTCTCGCCACCGAGTACGCGGCGACCTCGTGGCTCGCCGACAACGCGAACGGCGTCGATGAACTCCGCGCGCATCTCGACGCGGTCGACATCGCCGAGTCGTGCACGAAGGCGGGTGTGTCCGAAGCGCAGGTTCGCGAGGCCGCCGACGTGATCGGTCGTGCGACCGGTGGCGTCTCGATCTTCGAAGATCTCGGCATCCAGATGGCGCCGCACTCGACGCTCAACAGCTACCTCGAGAAGCTCGTCGTCCTCCTGACCGGCAACTTCGGCGTCAAGGGTGGCATGAACCTCCACACCCGGTTCGCCTCGCTCGGTAGCGGCGGAGGCCCGCGCAAGCCGGGCGGTGGCGAGCCGTCCACTCCCGTCACCGGGCATCGGCTCGTCACCGGCCTCGTCCCGTGCAACGTCATCCCCGAGGAGATCATCGGCGACCATCCCGACCGGTTCCGGGCGATGCTCGTCGAGTCGGGCAATCCGGTCCACTCGCTCGCCGACAGCCAGGCGATGCGCGAGGCCCTGCGCCAACTCGAGTTCGTCTGCGTCATCGACGTCGCGATGACCGAAACCGCACGCGAAGCCGACTACGTCCTCCCCGGTGCCTCCCAGTTCGAGAAGTGGGAGTGCACGTTCTTCAACCTCGAGTTCCCGAGCAACTACTTCCACCTCCGCCGCCCGGTGTTCGCACCGCTCGACGGCACGCTCCCCGAGTACGAGATCCACTCCCGCCTCTGCCGTGCGCTCGGCGCCTACGACGACGAGCGCCTCGCGCCGCTCACGGCCGCCGCCGAAGCAGGCCGCACCGAGTACACCGAGGCGCTGTTCCGGTTCATGGTCGACAACCCCGACCTGGGCAAGCTGCTCCCGATCGTCCTCTACGAGACCCTCGGCCCGACGTTGACCACACCTGATGGCACCGATGCCGCCGGAGCGGCGGCGGTGTGGGGGCTCTCCCAGCAGGCCGCCGGATTCTGGGATGCATCGATTCGCCGCGCCGGCATCGGCGACCCCGATGGCGGCGACCAGCTCGGCGATGTGCTCTTCGATCACATCCTTGCCAACCCGTCCGGGGTCATCTTCTCCACCGACGACTACGACGAGACGATGAAGCGTCTGCTCACGCCCGACGGCAAGGTCAATCTGGTCATCCCGGCCCTGCTGGAAGAGTTCGACGCTCTCGCTGCCGAGCCCACGCCCGTCGCATCCGACGACGCGTACCCGTTCGTTCTCGCTGCCGGCGAGCGTCGCTCGTCGACCGCCAACACCATCTATCGCGACCCGTCGTGGCGCAAGCTCGACAAGCACGGCGCCCTTCGTCTCTCGCCCGGCGACGCCGACCGCCTCGGTCTGACCGACGGCGACCGGGCGCGGGTGAGCACCAAGCGCGGCGATGGCGTGGCGTTCGTCGAGATCACCGACACGATGCGCGACGGCCACGTCTCGCTCCCGAACGGTTTCGGACTGGAGGGATACCCGAGTGGAGCATCCGACTCGGTCGGTGTGGCACCGAACGAGCTCACGTCCAAGGACGACCGCGACTGGTTCGCCGGGACGCCGTTCCACAAGCACGTGCGGGCAAGGATCGAGCCCGTCGGGAGCGATGCCTGATGCGTCGCACCCGCTTCGACGACGCCCCTTGCCCGATCGCACGAACGACCGATCTGATCGGCGACTGGTGGACGCCGATCGTGATGCGCGAGGCGTTCCGCGGTGCTCGCCGGTTCGGTGATTTCGTCGACGCGCTCGACATCCCCAAAGCGGTCCTCGCCGCTCGACTCAAACGACTCGTCGACGACGGCATGCTCGACAAGGTCGAGTACCAGCAGCAACCGACCCGATACGAGTATCGCCTCACCGACAAGGGGCGCGAGTTCTGGAGCGTCCTCGCCGCAATGTGGCGATGGGGGAGCGACTGGTTGTGGGACGGGGAGGAACCCCCGCTCGCACTGAAGGATCGCGAGACGGGCGACGTCGTCGAGCCGCTCGTCGTGGACGCGGCCACCGGCGAACCGCTCGACGTCCGAAACCTCCGCATGGGTCACAACCCCGCGCTCCGGCGACGTGAGTGACGCTTACTGGCCGGGGAGCTGCTCGCGGTACGTCGCGAGGTCGAAGTAGTCCCGCCACATCGTGATCTTGCCGTCGTGCACCTCCCACACGCCGGTGACCGGCATGTCGACCCACCCGAACGGCATCTCGAACCGGTCGAGCCGCTCGTTGAACACGATCGGCCCGTCCGCCGCCTGGCGGTACACGATCCACTCGACGGTGCTCGCTGCTCCCAACATCGGCTCGAGCAGACCCCGGATCTCTTCGGGGCCGTTGACCTTGCCCATCGGCACGTTGTCGTATTCGCACGCGTCGCCGACGAGCGCGATCGCCGCGTCGAAGTCCTTCGACTCGAGTGCTTCGATGAAAGCGGTCACGGTCTCCGAAGGTGTCATCTCCCCACCGTACGCGAATGCTCCCGTGGTGGGCCTGTGCGACACTCTGCGATGTGGCTCCTGCGACCCCGCCCGTACTGATTGCACAACTCACCGACACCCACGTCGTGGCGTGGAACACCGAGGCCGAGTTGTATGTCGACAACAACGAGCGCGCGGCCAGCGCAGTCGCGTTACTCAACGCGGAGTCTCCTGCGCCGGCCGCGGTGGTGCTGACCGGCGACCTGGTCAACGACGCCCACCCCGATGAGTATGCAGCGCTCTCCGAGCTCCTTGCTCCGCTCGAGATTCCGATGCTCCCGTTGCCTGGCAACCACGATGATCGTGCGCTCGTGCGCGCGACGTTCGGCGACTTCGACTGGTCTGACACCGAGCACCTCAGCTGGGTGCGCATCGTCGACGGTGTCAGGGTCGTCGGGCTCGACTCGACCCGTCCCGGCAGTGACGGCGGCGAGTTCGACGCCGCACGGGCTGAGTGGCTCGCGTCCGCCCTCGCAGTCCCACACGCCGGTGCGACCCTTCTGGCGATGCATCATCCCCCGTTCGTCACCGGGATCGAGTGGATGGACCGCGCCGGGTTCGTCGGGCTCGACGTGCTGGTGGAGATCATCTCGAGTTCCTCGATCGACCGGATCATCTGCGGCCACATGCACCGCTCGATCGGCTCGTCGGTCCGCGGCGTCGCCGTACAGGTCGCGATGTCGACAGTGCAACACGTGGCACTCGACCTTTCGCCGGTCGCCACCGTCTCGCTCGTACGCGACCCCGTCGGATATCAGATGCACCGCATCGACGGGACGAATGTTGTCACCCACTCGCGCTACATGGATACCGGGGAGCAGCCCTTCGAACCCGATTGGGCTGCCGACTACGCCTGAGGAAGCAGGAACGCGCCCTCGGACTCGATCTGCGACGCGACTCGGATGAGCAGGTCCTCACGCCCATAGGCGGCGACGAGCTGTACGCCAACGGGTAGGCCGTCGTCGGTGATGTGCAGCGGCAGGCTGATCGCCGGCTGACCGCTCGTGTTGAACGGCGGCGTGAACGACACGAACTCGGCCGCCCGTTTCATTCCCGCCATCGGGTCGTCCGGCGTGGCATCGTGCTCGCCGATCCGCACCGGCGGCTCGGACAAGGTCGGCGTGACCAGCAGGTCCCAGCCGTCGGCCCACCACGACTGCATCTTTCGGCGGTATTCGTTGATCGCCCCGAAGGCAGCTGCGAGGTCGGTGGCGGTCATGTGCCTGGCGAACTCGCTCATCGCCCAGTTGACCGGCTCGACCTCGTCCTCGGTCAGGTCCCGGCCGATCATCCTCCCCATCGTCTGGATCCCGAGCGACATGTTCGTGGCCCAGATCGCCATGAACCGGTTCGAGAACGATGCATCCTCCAGCACCGCCGGATGTGCCTCGCTGACCTCGTGGCCGAGGTGTTCGAGCACCGAGGCGCCGTGGCGACCGGCGGTCTCGCACTCCGGATCGAGTGCGCCGCCGAGCGGATGACGCGCCAGCAATCCGATCCGCAGACGACCGGGATCGGCACCCACCTCATCCGTGTACGGCCGGCTCGGAGCCGGAGCGATGACGTTGTCGCCCACGCCGGGGCCGCACACGGCGTCGAGCAGGCTGGCGGTGTCCCGCATCGACCGCGTCACGGCGAAGTTGACGCTGAGACCCGACTCGTCGCGATCGGGCCCCATCGTGATCCGACCCTGTGACGGCTTCAGGCCGATCAGGCCACAGCACGACGCCGGGATCCGGATCGAACCACCGCCGTCGGAGGCATTGGCGATCGGGACCAATCCGGCGGCAACCGCTGCTGCTGCGCCACCCGATGAGCCGCCCGGGGTGTGATCGGTCGACCACGGGTTGCGCGTGGGCCCGAACGACAGCGGCTCGGTAACCGGGAGCGAGCCGAGTTCGGGGCTGTTCGTTCGGCCGAGGCTGATCAGCCCCGCATCGCGAAAGCGGCTGACGAGCGTCGTGTCATACGTCGAGATCGGCATCTCCGCCTGGAGCCCAGCGTTGCCGTTCGTCATCGGGTGTCCGACCGAGTGTGCCCACAGGTCTTTCAGCAACGTGGGGACTCCGGCGAACAGCGGGACACGCTCGCCCCGCGCCAGGCGGCCGTCGACATCGGCCGCCGCGACCCGCGCATCGTCGTACCATCGGACGACGACCGAGTTCAGCGGCGCGTCGAACTCCTCGATTCGCTCGATGGCCGCCTCGACGAGGTCGGTCGCCGACACCTCGCCGCCTGCGACCAATTCGGCCTGGGCGCTGGCGTCGAGCCACCGGGTGGACTGCGCAATCGATGACGTCATGGATCAGTTCCTAGCACTGTGACAACAGTCGCACGAATGTGTGGAATCGATGCGCGGGCCGCTGGTTTCATTTAGCACTACATCTGCGGCGTTCGACTTGCACGCGCCGCGCCCATCGACTGGACCCCCATGGACCTCGACGTCTCCACCACCGCCAAATTCCAACCGGCACCCGCAACCGACCTCCCTGACCTCCCCGAGGTGTCGGAGCCGACGCCCGGCCCCGAGCCCGAGGGGACACGGCCGCGCCCGCGCCGTTCGATCATCACGACCATTGCGACCACCGCGAGTCGTCGCTGGAAGGCGACCCTCGCGTTCTTCATCGTCGTGGTGCTCGCCGGCGGCTACTCGTTCGGCTTCGGCCTCGATCGGGAGGGCTTTCCGCCGATCAACACGCCGATCTCGATCGTCACCGGCACCTACTTCGTCGACGACATCGACCAGGTCGACGCGGATGTCACTCAACCGCTGCTCGACGCCTTCGCGGATGTCGAGGGTGTCGTCTCCACCGAGGCGCAGGCCCGACCGAGCTCGTTCGTGGTCGTCGTCGAATTCGAGGACTCACTGGGCTCCGACGAGGGGACCCAGCGCCTCGTCGACCTCGGTGTGGACCTCGGTGACGACGTCACGTCGGCGCTCACGATCGATTACCGGGCGGTCAACGCCGCGAAGTTCGTCAACCAGTTCGACGTGCTCGTGTCCGTGGTCGGCCCTGCCGACGCCACCCCAGCCGATCTCCAGGAACAGGCCGGCATCCTCGCCATTGGGCTGCAGGAGACATCGCAGGTCGAGGTCGCCGAAGTCCGTGACCTGATCACCGAATCAGGGGATGAGTCTCGGGTCACCCGGTTCACCCGGGTCGCGCTCGACTCCAGCGGCTACGAGGAGGCGATCTCGGTCGGCCTGATCAGAGCAGAATCCTCGGATCTCGACGTCTTGGAATTCACCGACTTCGTGAACGGCGAGATTGCCGACAACCCGCTCGACGATGGCTACGCGGCGGTCATCACGGCCGACTTCGCAACGGGGGTCGACCGGCAGCTCTCCTCGCTCACCGGCAACCTACTGACGGGGCTGCTCGCCGTCGCTCTCGTCAGCCTGCTGTTGATCGGCTGGCGGGTCGCGATGATCACCGCTGGCTTCATGGGCATCGTGATGCTCGGCGCGCTCACCGGACTGTGGGCGGTCGGTTTCACCCTCAACACGATCACGCTCTTCGGGCTGATCCTCACGTTGGGCCTGCTCGTCGACGACGCGATCGTCATTTCCGAATCGATCGACGCCAACCGTGACGATCCTGACCCCACCGTCGAGGGAGACGAGTCCCTCGGCGTCGTCAAACGGGCGATCGACCGAGTCGGGAGTGCCTCGTTCGCGGGCACGTTGACAACCGTGGTGGTCTTTTCGCCGATGCTGTTCGTCGGCGGAATCCTCGGCGAGTTCATTCGCCCGATCCCGACGACGGTGATCATCACGTTGCTGATGTCGTTCCTTTTCTCGATCGTGTTCATCCCCGCGATCGGCCGTGTCTTCATTCTGCGGGGCAGCGGGAAGCAGAACCCGATCATTCGGGCCGAGAAGTCGGCGGCCCGCGCGGTCGGCCGCCTCGCGGCCTACCCGTCCGGCAACGGTTGGTCGGGCCGGTTCGTCGGCGTCGGCCTTGCGTTGGTCGCCGTGTTCGCCATCGGTGCGGGCATGGTCACCGCGGGCGGACTCGGCTTCAGCATCTTCCCGGCGGGCAAGGACTCCGTCGGCATGTCGGTGGTCGCCGAGTTCCCGCCCGGTACGACGATCGAAGAGGCCCAGGAGCGTTCGGCGGAGATCGACGACGTGGTGGTGTCGGTGCTCGGTGACGACCTCGATCGGTCGCAGTACGTTCGCGGCAACGAGCGCGTGATCGACACGTTCATCGATCTCAGTCCGATCGATTCCCGATCGACGACGGCGCCGCAGTTCGTCGAGCAGATCGAAGCCGGTGTCGCGGAGATCGAGGGCGTCCGGGTGACGGTCGGTCAGTCGGAGAATGGTCCGCCGCCGGTCGAATTCCCATTCGCAGCGCAGATCACGGTCGACCCCGACACCGTCGAGGAGGGTCAGGCATTCGCCGTGGTGCTCCGCGACGACCTGATCGGTCGTCAGCTGACCGTTGGCAGCTCGGACGTGACCATCACCGAGGCGATCGTCGGAACCGACGGCGAGATCTACCGGATCGACGGCCAACAGGTGATCGAGGTTCGTGCCCAGTACGACGAGGACAGTGGCCTGACCGGAATCCTCAACGCAACCGAGGACTACGTAGCAGGGGAGTTCGACAGCGATGCGCTGAGCGCGGCGGGCTTGGCCCCCGATGCGCTGACGTTCGACTTCGGCCTCGAGTCGGACAACCAGGACGACTTCGCGGCGCTCGGGCTGGCCGGATTGGTCGCCCTGGTGCTGATGCTGCTGCTGATCACGGTGCAGTTCCGCTCGCTGGCACAGTCGTTGTTGATCTTCCTCGCAGTGCCGTTCAGCTTCTTCGGTGTCTTCACCGCCCTGTCGGCAACCGACAATCCCCTCAGCTTTCTCGCCGTCGTCGGATTCATTGCCCTGATCGGTGTCGCCGTCAACAACACGATCCTGCTCGTCGACGCGGCGAATCAGGAGCGACGCAACGGTGCGACAGCAGGAGAGGCGATCGGGTCGGCGGTCACGTCCCGATTCCGGCCGCTGGTGGCCACGACGATCACCACCGTTGTCGGGCTGTATCCGCTCTCGATCAGCGACCCCTTCTGGGAGTCGCTCGGTTTCACGCTGATGGGCGGCCTCGTCAGCTCGACGATCCTCGTGCTGATCAGCTTCCCCGCGTTCTATCTGGCGCTCGAAGCGGTCCGCACGCCGGTGCGCAATGCGGTGCGCCGTCGACGCGGTCGCCCCGAGGTCGCCTGAGTCGTCAGGCTGCTGCCGCCAAGCCCCGGGGTCGGACCTCGGCACCGTCGCGTTCGACGACCGTGCCGACCGAATACGCCAAGCAGATGACCTCGATGTTCTCGACGTGTTCGTCGATGATCTCGCCGACGAGATCATCGGGAGCGTCGTCGGGAAGCAGGTCGCTCCAGCCAGCCCGCTCGAGGTAGTCCCGGACGACCTCGCGGAGCGTGTCGGGTTCGAGATGCGGCAGGTCGACGATCATCGCCGTGGTCGTCGCCTTGCTGCTCGCCAGACCGGAGAAGCCGCGCGAGCAGCCGCATTGCGGGCTCGCGCACTCGGTCAGCACGGCGAGGACGAGTTCGCCCTCGACGGTCCAGCTGTAGTCGCCCACCCTGGTGCCCTGCAGTTCGTTGGTTGCCACGAGTACTCGCATGCTTCCAGCCAAGCAAGGGGGTACTTCAGAGTTCGGTAACCTCGGTTCATGGGACTGTTGAACACCCGCAATCTCCGCAAGGCCAAGGACCTCCTCGAGAAGAATCGCCACAAGGTCGGCGACGTCGTCGAGAAGGCCGGCGGCACCCTGGACAAGGTCAGCAAGGGGAAGACGACGTCGGTGACGGCCAAGGCCTCCGACGCTGCCAAGAAGTACTCAGAGGGCGCCGTACCCAAGTACGGGACCGAGATCCACATCGACGACGAGACCAGCCGAACGATGAGCGCCGAAGACGCCCAGGTCCGTCAGGCCCAGGCCACCGAAGGCGCAGCGAACGCCGTCAAGGGCGCGGCCGATGCGCTCACGAACATGATGAACAAGGCCACCGCCAAGGCCGAGGAACAGAATCGGGCCAAAAGGACCGAGAGCTGAGCTATACCTCGGCGGTCGCGGCGTACTCCACTCGCCCGTCGGCGTGGCGTGCGAATCGGGTGTCGTCGTGGCCGTGTGTCGGGTCGGGCCCGTCCCACGGCCAGCCACCGAATTGGGTCGCCCGGTAGTCGGCGAACGCCTGGACGATCTCGTCCTCGGTGTTCATCACGAACGGCCCCTGCTGGGCCACGGGCTCGGCGATCGGTCGACCCTGCATCACCAGAAGTTCGGTCGGGCCGGCGCTCGACAGCATGAGGTCCTGTGTTGGGTCGACCACTGCGCCGGTCGAACCACCGACCCGTTCGCCGCCCACGGTGATCCCGTCACCCTGGAACACGTACAGCACGCGAGCGACATCCGCGCCGGCTGCGGGCATCGTCCAGGAAGATCCCGGGTCGAGGACGACGTGCCACAGCGCCACGTCGGAGCCGGGGTGCGACGCGTACGACGCGGGTGGGGCCGACGGAGGGACGGAGTCGCCGAGTGAACCTGCGATCACCGTCACTGTCACTCCGTCGTCCTCGTGGCGCGGGATCTCGTGATCCCACAGCATGGTGAAGTGGGCATCGACCATCTTGTCGGCCGCCGGCAGATTCATCCAGATCTGGAACAGCTCGAGCGTGTTCGGTCCCGTCTCGTCGAGCAGCGGGAACATCTCGGCGTGCTGGATGCCGCCGCCGGCGGTCATCCACTGGACGTCGCCTCGGCCGTATCGTGCCGCGGCACCGAGCGAGTCGGCGTGGTCGACGAGCCCCTGGCGGACGAACGTGATCGTCTCGAACCCGCGGTGCGGGTGCTGTGGGAAGCCGGGGACGTGCGAGCCGTGGTACATCCGCCAGCCGTCGACGGGTTCGAAGTCGTTCCCGATCGAGCGGCCTTCCAGTGACGCCGTCGGCCCGAGGCGACCGTCGGCTGCCGGGTAGGTGTCGAGGTGATGAACACAGAACAGGAACGGGTCGATCGTCGGCCACTGGAAGCCGAGGGGAACGGTTTGGATCACCGGGGAAGCCATGCCCATCAGCATACTTGCGTGTGCAAGCTTCTAGGCGAGTCCGCGGGTCGCGGCCACGTCCTCGTCGTGGACGAACCAACTGGCGATGGTGGCGGGGAGCATGATCAACCCCATTGCGAGGAATCCCCACTGGTACGCCGGGAGTCGATCGATGGCGGGCGCGTCGTCGCCGCCGACGGCCGACACCTTGGCCGCGATCACCGACGCGGCGAGAGCAACACCGGCGGCAAAGGCGATTTGCCGTTGGGTGTTGAACAACGACGTGGCCCGCCCGGTGTCGGCGTTCGACACCGTGGCGTACACGGCGGTCTGGATCGACACGAAGACCATCCCGACGGCTGCGCCGCGGAGCGCCGACCCGGTGCCGATCATCCACAGAGGTGTG
>Ga0316197_10000629_pt1 | contig 24644 bp, 23 predicted proteins | sample OudBiesiAoxic_MG_FD_204939 | JGI IMG/M metagenome (GOLD analysis project Ga0316197, IMG submission 204939) | Coastal sediment microbial communities from Oude Bieten Haven, Netherlands - site A oxic | ecosystem: Environmental > Aquatic > Marine > Coastal > Sediment | place: Netherlands... | reverse complement strand
TGATTTGGATAGTTTTAGTATAGTTTCTGATATTATTGTGTCAATCGGTCCAGGGCTTGAGCACCTCGCCTATTCGCAATTCGCCCCTGGCCATCAATTACAGCATCAACCTATTTCGGGTGTTTGTTGTCCGGGATATAATCTTATCAACCATCTCTTTTTCAAGGATGTCCCACCGGCGGATCTTTCTGGGCCGAAATAAATTTCGCAACATTTTGGTATCACATCGGTTACTGAAATCTTCATTGATGTTGAACCGAAGGAAATTGAAAAACGCATGCAGATATGCGAATTTGGCTTGGATGGTATTTGGTTTTAGGCCCTCTGTAATCCCATTCATGTATTCACTATCGTTTTCTCAATAAATTATGTATTTGATAAAACACTAATAGGGATAGAAAACAGATGCTAAAGAAAACTATTGTAATGGTTGTAGTCTTTATCCTCTCATTGTTTGTCTCAAATCTACCGGCTATAGGAACATCGTCTGACAAGATTAATGAACAAATCAAGCTTTTTGAAAAAGCGATTCAGCAAGATCCGGATCTTGCGAAAATCACAAGTTGGTTCGGATCTCCTGAACATTTGGTAAAAAGGTATAATGCCGAAAAGAGTAAGGTTGACGCTGTATGGAGAAAACATCAAGCTGAAATCCGGAAGATAAATGACTTGGGTACAACACAAACATTGGAGATTATTACTTTAATCGACTGGTTTACGGCCGATGAGAAACTAATGGGAGAACCTGGCGTCTCTTATTTGATCAAAACCGATAAATCAGAAATTCTTTTTGACGTTGGGCTAAACGGCAAACAGATCGATCCGTCTCCACTGTTGCACAATATGAAACTTTTAGGGCTTGATATTAATAGTTTCGACACCATCGTTATTTCCCATAATCATAGAGATCATGTTGGGGGGCGAAAGTGGAGTGGGCAGAAAACTTTTTCTTTGGGTAACAGCCAGATTTCTCTAAGCGGCAAGAAAACACTGACACCCATTCCGATGAGCTACCCCGGGCTTTCTCCCATAACCGCAGAAAATCCAACAATAATATCATCAGGAGTGGCAACCACTGGTGTCATCACCAACCAATTATTTTTCGGTGGTTTAATTGCCGAGCAGGCGGTTGCCATAAATGTGGAAGGTAAAGGGATCGTGCTCATCGTTGGATGCGGACATCAGACCTTACCCAAATTGTTGGAACGGGTGGAGGGTTTGTTTGATCAGCCTATCTACGGACTGGTCGGTGGATTTCATTATCCGGTCACCGATTCAAGACTGACCATTCGGGGAGTGAAATTTCAAAAATTTTTTGGAACCGGTGGGCCGCCCTGGGCACCGCTGACTATAGAGGATGTCCGAAACGACATCAATTTATTGAAAAAGAAAAACCCAGGCATTGTGGCTCTTTCACCTCATGATTCTTGCAATGCAAGTATCGAGGAATTCCGCAAAGCCTTTGGCAAAAAATATAGAAATATCAGGGTAGGCGAAACAATCGTTGTTGGAAACCGTTAACAAAACGTTCAAGACGGACTTGCTGAAGTTCGCCAGTGAACTTACCGTTATCAAAGGGTATTTTTCCAATATATTCAAACAGTAGGCAGCACTCAAAAAGCTTTGATATGCGTTTAGTCTCTGCAACCCCAATGTTTGAAATTCCCTCCATCGATTATTTTTTCGAAACTATGTGTTGGGTATATGAAACCCAAAAAACAGCGCGAGTATAGATTACGGCTATGCCTGTGAAAGAAGCGACAAATATAATATTTTCAGGTTGCTTCAGAATATCTGCAAAAATCTATCAATTCAAAATGTAATGGTATTCTCAATCTGTAATCGTTTGGATTCTGATCTCAGAGAGTGTCATTAAATTCAATAATTGACTGTATTTGGCTATTTTTTGTCCCAAATAGGGGTATTAACAGGACGTCTATTTAACATTCCCATATGGGACAAAAACGAGACATCTATTGAATATCAATGTTAGAACCTTGAATAAATAATCCGATATGCTGGTTATTAAAAGTGGTGTGATATGAAAACAAAAAGAAACGTCATTATCGTGATCGTCGTTGCGATCATTCTCATATGGGGTTTTACAGCGAGTTATATCCCATTCAGGAACGATCTTGCCGCCGGGTACACACGACTCCATGATCTTCAATCGCAACTGTACACATCCAAATATGGCGATGTGGAATACGTGTTGGAAGGGACTGGTCCAACGGTCTTGATTTCGCATGGCATCGCTGGGGGTATCGATCAGGGCATCGGGCTTTCAGACATGTATTTGGGGAAAGGGCATCGATTTCTGTACATCTCGAGGTTTGGATATTTACAATCCTCTATGCCAGACGAACCATCGGCAAAGCGGCAAGCTGAAGTGTATAACGACCTGTTGGGATTTCTTCATATTGATCAGGCATTCATCATGGGCAATTCAGCCGGCGGCCCATCAGCGATTCATTTTGCCATCGACTATCCGGAGAAATGCCACGGGTTAATCCTTGTATCTTCAACGGTTCCCGGGAATACCAACGCGTTGCCACCGAAAGCGTTCATGAAGGCAGTGTTTGGATCTGATTTCCTGTATTGGTGTACCGTCAAATTATTCGGGACACGCATGATGAGCATGTTTGTTCCTGAATCCATTGTGAAGACACTCTCACCACCAGAAAAAAAAAAGGTGATGGAAACGGTCTTTTTATCTGGGTTACCGATCTCGCACCGGACCAGGGGTGTCCTGTTTGATATGTATATTTCGAATCCTTCAATCGATGAAGCCATCCCGTACGAACATCTCACATCACCAACGCTGATCATCCATGCCATCGATGATCCTGCTCCGCCCATTGAGGGAGCGCGCATGATTTCAAAAAAAATAACACAGTGTGAACTCGTTGCGTATGAAACGGGCGGACACCTGATTTTGCATCATGAAGAGGAGATCAAGAGAAAAATCAACCGTTTTATTGTGCGGTAAATGAATGCTGCAGTTTTTTCACGGGGGAGAATGTCCACCGAGTGGCATGCACGTCAGACGGATCATGTTTCATGGAGAGCTCTTGGCTGACGAGGAACATGGATAACGTGTTGTACATAAAGCGGTTCTAATCGGTTAGCCGGGGGTCTTTCTCCCCCAGTCCACACAACACGCAGCATGCGGGTCCGCACTGCGCGTTTCACTTAATTACCGGGCCGTAGCCGGGTAGTGAATGTTTACGCACAGTTCTTTGACAGACAGCAGACCTTGATCCTTAAGCCACTTATTAGTCATACCGGTTTGCGTAGCTAATGTCCGGGCACATTTCCAGGGGCCTTTACGAGAAAAACTCATGGGAATGGCCACATTTGGATTGGCACCCATCTTAAGAAGATTACGAACTCGGGTGCGGACATAGCGCCATTGTTTCCAATGGCACATACGCACGCGCCTTCGAAGCCAGTGATCTATTTCTGGAATCGGCCGATAATACTCCGATATTCCGTAGTAGTTCATCCAGCCACGAAGGTATTGCGCAAGCTTCCTCATGCGGTACTCCATCGATACGAACCAGCTCCGTCCGGTCAGACGTTTGATTCTCCATCTAAATTGACGGTAAGAATCATCAGACCAACGGATTTTGTCACCCCTGAAGGTGAAGCCTAAAAAATTCGTGTCATCGGTTTTAGCTACACGGCTTTTCTTCCGGTTGATCTTGAGTTTGAGCCTACGATTAAGAAATCGCTCGATACTTTGGGACACTCGCGCTCCTGCCCGATGACTTTTAACTAATACAAGAAAGTCATCCGCATAGCGGACAAACCTGTGCCCCCTCTTATCAAGCTCCTTATCCAGATCGTCCAGAAGGATGTTGGCTAATAGTGGAGATAATGGCCCGCCTTGGGGAACACCCTTTTGGGTGACCTGACGTCGGCCATTGACCACCACTCCGGCTCTCAGGTACTTGCCGATTAGCTTTAGGACCCGTTTGTCTCTGATCTTTCTGGCCACCCTGTGCATAAGCACATCGTGGTTGACCATGTCGAAGAACTTTGACAAATCCATGTCCACAGCTACACGGAAGCCTTCTTTGATGTACTCCCGGACTTTGTAGACAGCGTCATGGGCAGCCCGGCCCGGCCTGAACCCATAGCTTGAGTCTGAAAATCCCGGATCAAAGATTGGCACCAGAACTTGAGATACGGCTTGCTGAATCAACCGATCTGTGACGGCTGGAATACCCAACGGGCGAGTACCGCCCGAAGGTTTGGGAATATCCACCCGTTTAACCGGCAAGGGTTGATAGCTGCCATCTGACAATGATTCACGGATCGCGTTCCAGTTGTCACGGGCAAAATCCGGGAACTCGTCTATCGATATATGATCGACACCGGGACTCCCTTTATTGGCTTTTACCCGTTTCCATGCGGGTTGCATGTTTTCTCTGGACAGTATCCGTTCCAGAAGGCAATTATTTGGGTCGTGCGTTTCAATAACGCGCCGCATATTCACTCCTTCGTTCGAATTCTTGGTGTTATGCGAGCTCATTGAGGCTCCTTCCCTGTTTAAGTGTTTGGCCCTTCACCATGTCCCGGGCATTACCCCGAGCGTTGGGCTACTATGGCCGCTGCTGACTTCTGTCCGACCACCTTGCATGTTGCCATACAAAGCGCTGTCAAAAGACCGCTTGTCGGACAGATCTCCCCGGATAAGAACGTGAACTTTTGCTATGCAGCCGCAGCATTTACCCTATCTCCTGAATCACTGGGCTTCGTTATGTTGTGCTAACTTACCCGGAGACTGGGCCTTATATGCTGTTTCTGTTCGTCGGCTCACAGTTTTGCACTCGGGCTTCCTTCAGACAACGCCTCACGGAGATGCCCTTGCCGTCGCCTAATACTTATGCTAATAAATCTAAAGACTTATTAACAGGATTCACGTATAGGGGACTTTCACCCCATTAGTTCACGCCCATGCCGGGCGTACACAAGGCTAATTCAGCCGACGCAAAAAGCCGCGCGGCTGATTAGCGGCGTTGGGAAGCTCAAATAATTCACGCTGTGCTATGAATTTGTGGAGGAAAAATCGTTATGTACACAAAAGTCACAATTCTATTCTTGATTTTGATACTGACTCCTCTGTCTACATTTTCAGCAGCAGACCATTCTCATAAATCCAAATATGCTGGCGAAGAAAAGAGAGAGATCAAGAGCTTATCAGAGACTGACATAGAGGAATTAAAAAATGGCAAAGGATGGGGATTAGCCAAAGCTGCGGAGCTAAATGGCATGCCAGGGCCGGCACACTTGTTGGAAATGAAAGATGAAATAGATCTCAGCGCCAACCAAGTCCGGACAATTGAAAATCTTTATAAAAAGATGAAGCAAGAGGCTATCCCTTTAGGCCTTGAACTCATTGAGCTTGAAAGGGAGCTGAATAGTCATTTTGCCAATAGAACGATAACATCTGAATTTTTAGGCGTATTGCTCGAAAGAGTTGCCCAGGTTCAAAAAAAGCTGCGATACGTTCATCTTTTAACACATTTAAAAACTCCGGATATCCTAACACCTGAGCAAATTGCCTTATACAACAAGCTGCGAGGGTATTCATCAGATGGCCCCTGTGAAAATATCCCTAAAGGGCATGATCCCGAAATGTGGAAAAAACATCATAATTGTCCATAGCTAAAGGAATTTCAATCTTTAATCCATCTCACGGATAAGCGGCTTCCCAACATGTCAGTTCAGGTGACAGTCAGGGCCGGGTTGACCTGCCCCCAGGTAATCTGGAAAATGACACCTGCCCAATTATTATGGGTAATAGATGATTACCAAATTATTTGTGGTTCGTTTTGTGGCTCTGTCAATTCAAATATAGACCAAGATAACTGTCGCAAGGTGTCTTTTGCCGGTTAGGCTTCCTACCGCCGGAAGGTAGGCACGGCTCTGGGGCCGGTCTATAATGTGGATAAACGGAGTTTTTCATCAATGCGCCAGATATTTCTCATTTTCTTTTATCGTCATAAGGGTTATAATTATGACCGAAAAAAAACGAACTGGAGATTTAGAGTTGTCTGGGATCAAGATAAATAAAGGGTATATTCCCGGCGCCATCGGTAGAATTGCCGAGCTTCACGGTAGGTATTATCATCAGCACTGGGAGTTCGATTCATATTTTGAGGCCAAGGTGGCCACTGGTCTTTCCGAGTTTATAAATAGATATGATGAAACACGTGATGGTTTTTGGAGGGCCACTGAAATGGGGCGTTTGGAAGGCGCAATTACCATCGACGGTATACATGCCGAAAGTCAGGGGGCACACCTGCGCTGGTTTATCACCTCTGACCGGGTGCGGGGCTACGGGATTGGTCATCGGCTGATCAATATGGCAGTCGATTTTTGCCGGGGAAAAAAATATCCATCAATCTACCTGTGGACATTTGAAGGGCTCCATGCGGCCAGGTATCTTTACGATTTGGCGGGATTTGAATTGGTGGAGCAGCGCCTTGGAAAGGAGTGGGGCAAAGAGGTGAATGAACAACGAATGGTGCTTACGATAGAAGGTCAAGCTCCCAGTAAATAACCCCGGCCAGCGGGTTATGGTAATACGGGTCGCGTTCTTTAAAACCCAGGGATTGATACAGCGCCATGGCTTTTTTTAAGTGGGCCAAAGTATCAAGCAGCATGGTAGAATAGCCCAGTTTAATTGCTTCAACGATGATTTTTTCGGCTAACAGCTTGCCGATTTTATACCCTCGGTATTGGGGGCGAACGTAAAGACGTTTCATTTCACAGATGTTAGTGTCAAATTTGCGAACGGCCACACACCCGGCAACTTCTTCATTTATCAGGGCGAGAAGCAGCTTGCCCTGGGGCGGGGCATATTTTCCCGGTAACCCGGCAAGCTCTTCTTCGAAGCCCTGAAAGCAGAGGTCAACATCGAGGAAATTCTCGTATTCCCTGAACAGCTGTTTTGCTTCAGTCATATGGGCGGCGGTTTTAGCAAAAATAATTTTGACCATATGATTACCGGAATCAAACATGTCCAATCCTGTCATTGGAGACGGAGCGGAGAGATAATTTGCCGACACAGGTAACCTTTCTGGGGATCATCCCGCCCTCCTTAACATTAAGCGGGTCAGTTTCATGATAACACATCCCTGGGTATTTCAGTGTTCTGGTTACCTGATATCTTCCTGCTTTTGAATGGTGGTGTCAAGAATGGAAAAAACATCATCAACCCGAGTGGGTTTTCAAATATTGATTAAAGGTTTAAGATAGGTTATGGATTTTTCGTAATGCATGAATATTACTAATACCCCAAACGAGCGTAAACAAAATGAGAAACTCAACTTAAGTATTTTAATTTGTGGTATAAATTTTCAGTTCGGTTAAATTTTCATAATACTTCAATGAATGAGATATTAAATCACAAAACAATCTCATTTTGTTGGCCTTTCGGCCCCCGCGATAGCGGTCCAGTAGGAAAGCCGATCATGCCCCACCTACGGCGTTATCAAGGGTTTGCGGTAGTACACTACAGCGTCACCCTTGATGCCTTGTATCTGGGGCATCCTCGACTTTCGCTCAATTGGGGTAATACAATCGTATTAGCATTGAGATCTGGACCTTCGAAGTGAGACAATATGAACCAAATTCTATATCAGCAGGAAAGGCGATTACGTACCTTGAAGGGCGGATCCAAGTAAATATCTGATTGATTATTTTTCTTTTTCAAAATTATCAAAGGTCATTTGTACTTATGAATATGAGGCTACTCCGTTTTTTTAAATGAGAGGAAACCGTATGGTTCAAAACGTGATTGAGCGAACGATAGTTTGGGGAGATCTGGATGCATTGGGTATTGTATTTTATCCTCGCTACTCAGAATGGATTGATGCCTGCGGACACCATTTTTTCGACAAGCTGGGCTTGAATTTGGGCCAGCTATGGTCAGAGCGCGGAATTCAATTCGGACTGTTGGAAACTTCTTGCCGGTATCATCAATCCGGTCGATACTTTCAGCGTATTAAGATTGTTACCGCGATCGAAACGCTGACGGAAAAAACTGTTTACCTATCCCACCGGATTTATGACCGCGAAGACGAAATACTGATGGTCGACGGTCTGGAAAAACGGATATGCATGGATGTTTCCGATTCAAAGCGATTTCGTGGCCTGGAAATTCCTACGGATGTCTATTCGATATTACAGCAGGCCGTCAATAGTTGATTTTCTATTTTTCACCTTGATTCTATCTTTAAAGAGATTACTTTCACGAGAAAGCATATGAGCAATGTAAAAAGTGGTGTGCACCATGCCTGATGAAAAAATGCTAGAAGGAAAAAAGGTTTTGATTGTAGACGATGAACCGGACGTGCTCGAGACCCTTGAGGACCTGTTGCCCATGTGCGAAGTAACCACGGCCACTGATTTCGAAAGGGCCCAGGAGTTGATGGAAACCCACTATTTCGATTTGGCGATCCTTGATATCATGGGGGTATCCGGGTATGAACTGCTCAAATTGGCGAATCAGCGGAATATGATCGCAGTTATGCTCACCGCGCACGCCGTTAGTCCGGAAAACGTCGTACGTTCATTTGAAGGCGGAGCGGCCTCCTATATCCCGAAAGAAAAAATGGCCGATATCACCACTTTTCTTGTCGATATTCTGGAGGCGAAAGCGCTGGGAAAGCACCCCTGGTGGCGCTGGTACGACCGACTGTCCGGCTTCTGCGACCGGACCTTTGGATCAAGATGGAAGGAAGATCATAAAGACTTTATCGACAAGATTCCATTTTATTGATCATTCCATTCTCTAGATCATCTTTTTGTCATTACAGAATATATCACCCTAAATTTCATGAATAAGCAGTGGATAAGGAATATGTGGACTGTTAGCGGCGACCCATATGCACCGGTTCTTAGATTTGATTCAAAAATGACACCTGGATGGAACAGTCCGCCCTATCAATTCGAAGATCGATAACAAGGGGGGTTGTAGCCCGCACCTTAATGATGTCGTAAGGTTGTATAAGGGCATGTATGTCACACCCCAAACGAGCGTAAACAAAATGAGAAACTCAACTTAAGTATTTTAATTTGTAGTATAAATTTTCATATTGCTTCAATGAATGAGATAGTTAATCACAAAACAATCTCATTTTGTTGGCCTTTCGGCCCCCGCGATAGCGGTCCGGTAGGAAAGCCGATCATACCCCACCTACTGCGTTATCAAGGGTTTACGGTAGTAAACTACAGCGTCACCCTTGATGCCTTGTATCTGGGGCATCCTCGACTTTCGCTCAATTGGGGTCACACTTTTAGGCAAGTCAGAATTTTGAATATTCGTTATTTAGTAATCCACAAAATGCATCGGTTTGCCTGCATATTGTATTTACAGTATCGGTCTTGCAAAAATGTAATCTTCCTGGATATCGGTTCCCAAAGCAAAGGTTTTAGTGCCGAAAATTTCAAACCGCATTTTGGCATAAAATGCATTTCCCCTGTGGTTTTCCTTCCAGCTGCCCAACCAGATTGATTTAAATGCTCTGCTGCGGGCGTAGTTTAAGCAGGCTTCCAACAGGGCAGCACCGATGCCGCAACCCAAATACTGCTGCATGGAATATAGTCTGGCCAGTTCAATGGCTGGCAATTGCTTGACGCAATCAGGGGGCGGGCTCTGGTAAAGTTTGGCATACCCCACCCATTTATCCCTTAACTTGGCAATAAAAAAAGTAGATGCGCTATCAAGGAGTTCTGATTTGATCTGATTTTCAGTAAAGGAAATAGCCACGTAGCTTTCAAAATTCTCCTTGTTATTTAATTGGGCAAAAGCATCCTTGAAGGTTTTTTCGGATAGCTTTGCAAGAGATGAAGCATTGGAGGGGTCTGCAAGCTGAATGGTTGGTAACTGAGTATTCATTTTACACCCTGTATACAATAATGATTATTAGGTACTCAACACGACCCATAGCAAAAAGCAAGGTCCTTGTCCATTTTTGGTGGTAACGAGTCCGAGCTATAAGACTGATTGTTTGCATTGGCTAAAGAAACCACACAAAAAAGGCGATATTTTGAACCCGGCATCAGACTCGATTATCTCATGACGGGTTTTTATTTTCTAACTAAATTTAGGAACCAGCTTGAAAATGTTGGGTTTACCAAAAGAAATATAGAATAATTTTGATGGGATTCCAAAGATTTGATGGTACGTAGTCTAAACAAAGCATTCCGTTTAAAAAGTGCGGATTTGTCTTGAGCTTTCATCAATGCAAATCAAAAATGAGCTTCTAGATACTATCAGGATGCTAACGTATGTAAATGGCTTGATTTTAATAATATTCTCTTATCACAGTTTCGGATGAAGCCGTGACATTTAGTATCCCAATCCAAACTACACAATATTGAAACCATTTTTCAGAGAAAAATGTTATGGGTTTGTAAAGGACTAATGGCAAAAGTCCATACTTGCCATTTTAAGGCATACTAACCAAATCTGAACTCAATTTGGCTCTCCGTTGTTCAATAATCCACATTGGCAGCCCCATCTGTTACTCAGTAATAGACTGATATCAAAATGGATACCCACACCATCAAATCACTCCATGTGGGATGCATGCCTATATCCGTATGATTGCAACATATAGAAGCTTGATGTATGATGGTATCAATTCCAACACCCATCAAATTTAAAAATGAAAATGGCCGATATTATAACCGCTGGAAACATTATACGGACCAAGCTTCACCGCCACCCCCTTCCAGGGATCGCGGACATCAAACGATGCTTGTGAATGTATCATAAGTCAATGGAAACACTTTAATAAAAAACTCAAAACCCAAATGACTTCACTGTTCTAAAAAATCGGGCAATGATAAAAATTAACCGAATACGCTTCCTCATAATTTTCTTTACAATCGCTATTTGTATTTCTTGTTTCAACATTTCTATTGCCAACGCGGCGGATGGTTCCGTTTCTGAAGCCAAACCGGAACCTGTGGTTGCGCTGACGGCTCAAGAACGGGCCTGGCTGAAGGCGCATCCGAATATTGTGCTGGCCTATACCGATACATTTGAACCGGAAGTTATTGTCAACCCTGATGGCAGCCATAGCGGCATTTTGGTTGATTTTCTTGACGAAATGAACAGGCGGTTGGGAACCCGCATAACTCTGCGGATCGATTCCATACCCGTAATACTTCAGAAGGCGAAAAATAAAGAGGTTGACGGCATTCTGGAGATGCTCCCGGAGTATGCCGATAAGCTGGGCCTGTTAAAAAGCATTGGATACCTGAGGGCCTATCCGGCTGTCTTTGCTCGTAAAAATTTTTCTTTTGCAGGGCCAGACGATTTTGCCGGCAAGAAGATCGCGATCATAGACGAGATCTATTTTTCGGAGAAAATGGTTCGGGAATATGGTGAACAGGCGACTATTCTGAGAGTGAAGGATGCTATACAAGGGATGAAAAGTGTAAGCGAGGGAGATGCGGATCTCTATATAGGGGTCAGCTTTAATTCCTATTACATTACAAAATACCAATTATTCGATGTTGTTACCAAATACATATTCCGTGATTTTCCGGATAAATTCGGCTTCGCAGTCAGACCTGACTGGCCTGAACTTGTGCCGATCCTGAACAAGGGGATTTCAAGCTTTTCGCAAAATGACATCGATGCCATCGTGGCAAAATGGGTTCATCTTCCACAACAAGAAATAACAGTAGAACTCACGCTGGAAGAACAGGCGTGGTTGAAGGCGCATCAGCCTATCCGCCTTGGATATAAGGCGGAATATCCACCTTACCTGATGACCGGCGAAAAAAACCTTCAGAGCGGAATCTTTGCCGACCTGCGCGACGAACTCAGCCGAAAATTGGGCGTTGATATCGTTATTGCGGAATTCAAGACGTTTACTGACTTATTGCAGGCTTCGGAAAAAAAAGCGATCGATGCAGTGTATGCCATCATGCCCAGTCGGGCAAAAAAGCGCGGACTGGTGCCAACGGATGTCTTTTTACGCAGCTACGCTGCCATCTTCACCCGCCAGGGCAAACCGGTGAACCATCTGGATGACGTGATTGGCAAAACCGTGGCCATGGCCAAAGACCAGGATTTTGTGTTGCGTATACTCAAACCGTATCTCGAACAAGTCACCATCGTCGCGGCAGATACACCCGTAGACGGTTTGAGGTTGCTCAGCGACGGCAAGGTAGACATGTACATTGGGACAACCACCCACAGTTTCATGGTGAATAAATTTCGGATCGGCGGCATTTCACAGGCCTATATTCATAAAGATGAAGAGTTGCCCTTTGCCATGGGGGTCCGACCCGACCGACCGGAGCTGGTTACGGTTCTCAACAAGGGGCTGGCCCATATCGGGCAACGCGGTATCGAAACCATCGTGGCCCGATGGCTCAAGATTCAGGAACCGGAGGAACGGGTTCAACTGAATGCCACCGAACGGGCCTGGCTCGATCAGAACCACACCGTGCGGGTGCGAGCGGCAGAATGGCCGCCTTACCTCATTAATAAGGAGAATGAACCACCCCAGGGGATTACCGTTGAGTATCTCAAGCTGATTGAAGAAAGGACCGGGATAAACTTCGAATATGAAGTGACCAAGCAGTCGTTTGCCGAATTTCTTAAAAGCATGAAAGAGGGTCAGGGGCCTGATATGACAGCGATTATTGCGCCAAGCCCTGAGCGCAAAGAATACCTATCCTTTTCAACACCTTATACCATCGCGTCCTATGTGATTCTTGCACGGGATCAGGATGAGATTTTTCTCGATATAAACGACCTGGCCGGCAAGACCGTTGCGGTCACCAAAGGCCATGTCATACAACAATTCCTGGAGAAAAACTTCCCTGAGATCGAGCTTCTTTTGTTTGATAACGATGAGCTGGCATTACTTGCCCTATCAACCGGAAATACAGAAGCTTATATTGGCAACCTGACCGTTGCCACCCATATCATCCAAAAACGTGGACTCTCCAACTTACGGGTCGTGGCCTCAACCCCCTATGGTGATCAGATCTTATCAATGGGTAATCGTAAAGACTGGCCTGAACTGACCTCGATCATGAACAAGGCCTTGGCCAGCATTACAGAAGAAGAGAAATCAGCCATTCAAAATAAGTATATTGCATTGAAGTATGAACAAGGGCTGGACAGGGTAAAAGTAATACAATGGATCCTGATTCTCGTTCTAACCGCGACTGGTATTCTGCTTCTGTTTGTTTTCTGGAACTGGCAGCTCCGCAGGAAAGTTGGTGTTCGTACGGCGGATCTGGAAGCGGAAATTGTCGAGCGTAAACAGGTGGTGGTGGCATTGCTCGACAGTGAGGAGAAATTCCGGGGCTTGGTTAAACAGTCTCCGCTTTCAATACAGATTCTGAACCTTGATGGGCAAATAATTCAGGTCAATAAAGCGTGGCATGAGCTTTGGGGGATCTCCGATGAAGACTTGCCGGAGGTGCTTAGAGAATATAATATGCTGGAAGACGAACAGGCAAGGGAGCATGGGATTATACCGCTGATTAAAAAAGCTTTCAAGGGAGAGATCGTAACACTGCCGGTGATCGAATACGATGGATCAACTACCATGGGAAACCTTGAATTAGAACATGTTAAGGCTAACAAACGTTGGCTCCAGGGCCGTTTGTATCCGATCAGGAACAGCGAGGGCGAGGTTTTAAATGTTGTTAACATTGAGGAGGACATCACCGAGCGCAAGCGGGCGGAGGAAGAACTGCTGCAGTTAAAGGATCAATTGCATGAAGAAAATATTTACCTGCGCGAAGAAATTCAACTGGAACACAATTTTGAAGAAATCATCGGCAACAGCGAGGGGCTGAGTTATGTCCTGTTCCGGGTTGAGCAGATTGCAGCTACCGATACCACGGTGCTTATTCTGGGAGAGACCGGAACCGGCAAGGAACTGGTCGCCCGCGCCATTCACAACACCAGTCCCCGTAAAGAGCGACCCTTGATCAAAGTGAATTGCGCCACCCTGCCGGCGCACTTGATTGAAAGCGAATTGTTCGGCCATGAAAAAGGTGCGTTTACCGGTGCGACCGTACAGCGGATCGGACGTTTCGAACTGGCAGACGGTGCAACCCTTTTCCTGGATGAAATCGGGGAAATGCCCCTGGAACTTCAATCCAAGCTGCTCCGGGTGCTCCAGGATGGTGAATTCGAACGCCTCGGCAGCTCTCGAACGATCAAGGTGGATGTCCGCTTGATTACCGCCACCAATAGGGACCTGGAATCTGAAATACAATCCGGACGGTTTCGTCAAGACCTGCTCTACCGCCTGAATGTCTATTCTCTCACCCTCCCGCCGCTGCGTGAACGCCCTGAAGATATTCCGCTTCTGGTGGATGCGTTTATCAAAACGTTTAACAAAAAATTAGGAAAACGCGTTGAGCTTATTTCTAAAAAAACAAAGGATGCCCTCATTGCCTACTCCTGGCCTGGAAATATTAGAGAATTACAGAATGTCATTGAAAAAGCGGTTATCATCGCTCAGGATAAGGCCCTGCGCGTGGAACTGCCGGAGATTCAGACGCCGATGCCGGCCAATGAACCCACCCAAACCCTTGACGAGATGGAGCGGGATTACATTCAAGAGGTCCTGACTTTGAAGAATTGGAGAATTGACGGTCCTAAAGGTGCGGCCGTTGTCCTGGATCTTAAGCCCAGCACCCTTCGCTTCCGAATGAAGAAACTCGGCATCAAACGCCCCTCATGATTGATACCGGTTGATTGTTTTCAAACCGTAAAACCCTCCCACATTCCTCAGCATTTTACATATCTCCAATATATTGAGGGAATTTCCCCCTTTATTTTATCCCCATTCGAAAAACAGAATACATTTTATATCTATTATTATCAATAAGTTAGGATTTATTTGTTGCCAACAAACAACGATTGGCACCATTCTTGAAGTACCAATCCGACAGAAACCAAAATTTTCCAGATTCTCAAAGGAGTTTTTATGGCATCAAGCGAATCTTCGTTGGTGGTTACATTGAATATAGAGATAAGTCCCGGAAAAAAACAAGAACTCCTGAAAACTCTTGATGAACTGCGCCCGATTATACGCAAGGAAGTGGGATGTCGGCAGGTCACCGTTTCGCACCCAAAGTTACATACAGATATGATCATCGTGAATGAGAAGTGGACAAACGCCAGAGATGCCTTGCGCCATTTCCGCTCAGAGCCTTTTCATGTGCTGACTGGTGCCACAAGTGTCCTGGCTCGGTCATTGAAGATGACCATCAACATCGAATTGCAGACTGCCAGCGTAGATTTGAAAAACCTGGAGTCCCGGAAAGAAATTTATCTCTGGGCAGAAAAGACCTTGTCCGAAACTGAGATATGATTCGTTGCCATAGAACAATAATAAAGATCGGAAAGGGGATATTTACAGACATGAAAAATGAGAATGTCCATGAAGGTGTTGATGAACGTAACTGGTTTGGAAGCTTACCGTTTGATGTTCGATGTAGGACGTTAATCTTTTACCCTTCAAGCCTTAAAAATTTATACCCTCTCCTTTTCCACCCCTTTTGGGGGGTCGTATAGGGAAAATGGCTGTTCTAATCTAAGATTAAACCTGCAAATGGGGTCCATAGGACGAAAAACCAGAATGATGCGCACCCAAAAAAAACGTTCTAAATTCAATTCAAAGCTGTTGATGGATTAAATCTGGCGTCAGGCTAATAAAGGGATGATGGAACCATGATCGCTGAACACAGCGTAAAAAAAGTCCTATTTGAAAAACCGGGAAAATACCGCATTGAAGTTGGGGGCCGCTTGAATGACGGTTGGTCCGATCGGTTGGCGGGTATGTGCATAACATCGCCCGACAAAGGAGATGAAAATCCCGTAACCATCTTGACCGGCCACCTGCGTGATCAAACCCAGCTTAGCGGTGTGCTGAACAGCCTGTATGAATTGCATTTACCGATCCTCCTGGTCGAGTATCTCTAAGAAAATAACGGAAAATGACCGGGGTCGGATTGAGGTTTTTTTCAGAAGATGAGGGGTTAGACGTCATTAAACGACCACCTAAAGGGAGGCGATACCAGTGAAGATCCGAAGACTTACCATATTGATGTTTGCGGCGCTCATTACGCTTGGCATTTCCGTTTTACCCAGCGACCTTCGGGCGGATGAAACGGCCGATCTGGCTCGGGCCTCTCAGAACCCGGTGGCCAACATGATCAGCCTGCCGTTACAGAACAACACCAGTTTCGGGGTTGGTCCGGGGGATGATGTGCAGAATGTGCTCAATATCCAGCCGGTAATTCCAATCGGCTTGAGCAAGAACTGGAACCTGATCACCCGCACCATCGCCCCGGTGATCTATCAGCCGGAACTCGTTCCGGGAAGCGGCAGTGAGTTCGGCCTCGGGGATATCAATGCAACCGTGTTCTTCTCGCCCGCCAAACCGGGGAAGCTCATCTGGGGTGTGGGACCTGTATTTTCATTTCCGACAGCCACCGACGACATATTAGGGACTGACAAATGGAGTGCGGGACCCTCGGTTATAGGACTGACAATTCAGGGCCCCTGGGTAATCGGCGGCCTGGTCAGCAATCTTTGGTCCTTTGCCGGCGACGACGACCGGGCGGACGTCAACCAGCTCCTGTTTCAATATTTCATCAATTACAACCTGCCTCAAGGCTGGTATCTCTCATCGGCCCCCATCATCACGGCCAACTGGGAAGCGGAGAGTGGCAACCAGTGGACCATTCCCTTTGGCGGCGGCGTGGGCAAGATCTTCAAGATCGGTAAACAGCCCATGAATGCTCAGGCGCAGGCCTTTTACAACGTGGAAAAACCGGACAGCGGGCCCGATTGGTCCCTGCGGCTGCAATTGCAGTTCCTGTTTCCAAAATAATCCGTCTGCAACTCACACAGAAAGGAACAAGACATGAAACGCCTGGTGTTCAAAACCGTTTGGATCGTATGGGTTCTGATTATGGCCTTTTGTTGGTCCGGCAGCGGTTTCGCTGATGAATCAACCATGAACGATGAGTGGCAATTCGGCGGCGAGCTCTACTTCTGGGGCGCATCCATAGATGGTGAAACAGCGACCGGCTCCGGCATCGAAGCTGATTTTGACGATATCCTCGACAGCCTGGAGATGGCCTTCATGGGAGTGGCCGGGATTCGCAAAGGCAGGTGGTCGCTGTTGACAGATGTGATCTATCTCAATGTGGAGGATAGCGGCGATATCGCACCCGGGGTGGATGCCAGCGTGGAGCTGACCAACTGGGTGGTAACGCCATTTGTCGCCTACAACGTCCTGGATACGCAAAAAGGCAGTCTCAGTATCCTGGGGGGCGCGCGCTATCTTTACCTGAAAACGGAGCTGAGCATCGGCCCGTTTTCCGGGGACGATTCCGGTTCCACCTGGGACGGCATCGTCGGCACCCGGGGAGATCTGAACCTGTCGCAAAATTGGTACCTGTTTGGCTATCTGGACATCGGTGCCGGAGATTCGGACTTGACCTGGCAGGGTATTGGGGGGTTGGGCTACCGGTTCAAATGGTTCGACCTGGTTGCTGCGTATCGCTACCTGAGCTGGGATTTCGACGATGACGCCTTAATTGGCGATTTGGAGATTCATGGCCCTGCCCTGGGCATCAAGATGCCATTTTAGAAGGTTAACTCGGAGAGACCGCTGGTAAGTGATTTTAAACGGCACCTTATGAACCGAAATATAAACCTTTAATATTCAAGTAAAAATTGCTTAATTTCTGACTGAAGCAAACTAGAAAAGGATCTCAAAATGAAACTTGTATTTTCTTCAATCGTATTATTGGCAATGGTAATGATGTCGACCCTTTCAGTTTCTGCCGCCGAGCCTGGGGTGATGGCGGAAGACGCCGCTATCGCGGTTGCAACCGTGGTGGCCGTTGATGAAAAAACCCGGGACATCACCTTGGCCGGTCCCGAGGGTGACGAGTGGACGTTCACGGCCGGTCCCGAGGTCCGCAACTTTGCCCAGATCAAGCGTGGCGACCGGGTGATCACGTCTTATTACCAGGGGTTTGCGCTAGGGTTAGGCCCGAAAGGAAGTGGCGTGAAAGACCGTCTTGATACCGTGGAAATGGCACGCGCGAAAGCCGGTGAAAAACCCGGGGCGATGATCACCAAGAGCGTCGAGGCGGTTGGGATCGTGAAGGCCGTTGACAGCAAAAATCGAACCGTGACCCTGGAAGGGGCAGAGAATACGATCATGCTTGAGGCTTCCGAAGATGTCGATCTTGCTCAGGTAAAGGTCGGCGACGAGGCCGAGGCGGTTTATATCGAGTCCTACGCCGTCAATGTGGTGCCTGCGCCCAAGGTGTCCGGGACCATTACACTGGAGAGCACCTCCGTGGCGGCCGGTATCGGTGTTACATGGGGCCACGGCATGCTGACCATGTACGATGGTTCGACCCACAAGTTCAAGGTCAAGGGTCTATCCGTGGTGGACCTCGGTATAGCCAAGATCAGTGCAACCGGAGAGGTGTTTAATCTCGTTGAGGCCAAGGACCTGAATGGCACTTTCATCGCCGGCGAGGCGGGGTTTGCATTCATTGAGGGCGGATCCGCTGCGGCTATGCAGAACGGCAATGGCGTCGTCATGCAGCTCACGTCCACCCAGAAGGGTGTCAAGATGACACTCGCCCCGGGAGGTTTGAAGGTCAATCTGGTGAAGTGAGAGTGAAAGAGATAAACGTCCGACATCGAACATCCAACATTCAACATCGAAAGAAGAAAACAAAAGCGGACAAACAACGCTCAACATTGAAAGTAGAAAAAGGAAAAATAAAATGAGCAGTCATCCTTTTTGGAAATTTACCGTTTGATGTTCGATGTCGGACGTCAATCTTTAGCCTTGAACCTAAAACTGTGAACCTTCAATACACAAAGGAGATGAGCCATGACAGTAAAAAAAGATGAGTATTTATCGCAGTTAAATAAACAGTATGACGAACTGAACTACCGCTGGAGTCGTGAGCGCGATAAATTCGAGGCGGACCTCCAGCATACAAGTGCCGATGTTAGAAAAGAATATGAAGTCAAGCGTGAGGAATATCGCAAATTTCGTAGCGAATTGAAGACAAAGATCGATGATCTTGATGCCGCAAGCGATAATGCCTGGGAGGACTTGAAAGAAGGGGCGGAGCAATCCTGGAAGGCACTGAGCCAGGCCTTTGATAAGGCAGCCTCGCATTTTAAATAATAATGAAGGAGAAAAGCAACATCTGACTTGGAAGTTGAGCGTTGGGCGTTCGATGTTGGGAGTAAATTTTTTATCCCTTCAACCCTGAACCAGTAACCATATAACCAATAGTAGGATGATATGAGAAAAACAATTACCATCAAAGCGTTTCTGCTCGTTTTGTTGTGCCTGCCGTTTGCGGGCATGGCCCAGGATGCGGTGGTCAAGGCCCAGGTCGACCGCACCGAACTGCCCATCAAGGGTCCCTGGTATCCGCCCATCACGACCCTGGACGCGCGGGACGCTAAGGCACCGCCGGTCTTTGAAGTCACGGCGCCCAAGGATGCACCCAATGTGGTGGTCATTCTGCTTGATGATCTGGGCTTCGGTGGCACCAGTGCCACAGGAAGCGTCCTCCAAACGCCCCACTTCGATAAGCTCGCCAGCCAGGGCTTGCTCTACAACCAATTCCACACCACGGCGCTCTGCTCGCCGACCCGTCAAGCCCTCAAGACAGGCCGCAATCACCACTCGGCCAACCAGGCCAAGATTACCGAGGTGGCCACATCTTTCCCCGGCGCCACCGGCATGCTGCCCAACGACGTAGCCAGCATCGGCGAAATGCTGCGGCTCAACGGCTACAGCACGGCAGCCTTCGGCAAATGGCACGAGACCGCGGTGTGGGAGATCAGCCCATCAGGGCCTCTTGATCGCTGGCCCAACCATCAGGGTTTTGACGAGTTCTACGGCTTCCAGGGTGGTGAGACCAACCAGTGGGCGCCCGGGATTTTCCACAACCAGAACCGCATCGAGACCCCGGACGATCCGGATTACCACTTCATGAACGACATGGCGACGAAGTCCATCGAGTGGATGCGCTTCCAGCAGGCGCTTACCCCGGACAAGCCCTTCTTCGTCTACTTTGCCCCAGGGGCGGTGCACGCCCCGCACCACGTGCCGCAGTCCTACATCGACAAGTGGCACGGTAAGTTTGACGAGGGTTGGGACGTGATCCGTGAGCGCATCTTCGAGCAGCAAAAGAAGCTCGGGGTGATCCCCGCCGACACCAAGTTAGCCAACAAGCCCGATGACATCAAGGATTGGGCGGACCTCTCGGATAACGAGAAGAAACTCTTCGCACGTCAGGCCGAGGTCTTCGCCGCCTTCCTCGAGATGACAGACCACGAAACGGGCCGGGTCATCCAGGCGATCGAGGATATGGGTGAACTGGACAACACCCTTATTTTCTACATCGCCGGCGACAACGGCACCAGTGCCGAAGGTGGAATGGTTGGGCTTTACAACGAGATGACCTACTTTAACGCCGTGGCCAAGGGTTCGGATATCGACTTCATGCTCAAGCACTACGACGACTGGGGCGGCCCGACCACCTATCCGCACATGGCGGCCGGCTGGGCGGTCTGCTTCGATTCACCCTTTACCTGGACCAAACAGGTGGCCTCCAACTACGGCGGCACCCGCAACGCCATGGTCATCCACTGGCCTGACCGCATCAAAGCTAAAGGCGAGATCCTCAGCCAGTGGCACCACGTCATCGATGTCGTACCGACCATCCTCGAGGCCGCCGGGCTGCCCGAACCGCGAATTGTCAATGGCACACCTCAACGTCCCATCGAGGGCACCAGCATGGTCTACACCTGGGACTATCCAAAGGCTCCTAGCCGGCACACGGTCCAGTACTTTGAGATGTTCGGCAACCGCGGCATCTATTTCGACGGTTGGTTCGCCGGTACCATCCACCTCAAACCCTGGGGCAAGGTCGAGAACCGCTTTCCCGAGGACACCTGGGAGCTCTATCACGTCAAGGAAGACTTCAGCATGTCCACGAATCTCGCGGACAAGCACCCCGAGCTTCTCGAGAAGCTGCAGGAGGCCTTCCTCGGTGAGGCAGTCAAGTATAAGGTGCTCCCCCTCGACGACCGGCGGCAGGAGTTGTTTAATCCCAAGCTGGCGGGACGGCCCGATCTGATGTACGGGCGCAAGAGCCTGACCCTCTATGAGGGAATGACCGGCTTGCTCGAGAACGACTTCATCAACGTCAAGAACACCTCGTTCGAGATCGTTGCCGAGATCGAAAGCGGCGACAAACCGGCCAACGGCGTCATCGTGGCACAGGGTGGCGCCTTCGGTGGCTGGAGTCTCCACATGAAGGATGGTGCACCGGTCTACACCTATAACTACGTGGGTATCGATCTGACCGACGTCACCGCAACCGAAAAACTGCCCACCGGAAAGAGTACCGTGAAGATGGCCTTTGCCTACGACGGCGGGGACAAGCCGGGTGCGGGCGGCACGGCGACGCTCTACATCAACGACAAAGCCGTCGGTTCCGGCAAGATCGCGGCCACCGAGTTCTCTATTTTCTCGGCCGATGAGACCGCAGGCGTAGGCCTTGATATGGAGACACCGGTATCCGATGCCTACAATCGCGACACCAGCAAGTTCACCGCTAAAATCGACAAGGTGACCATCACGCTGAAGTAGCAAAAGAGAGATGTATCCGCCCGGGAAACCGGGTGGATACATCCGGTTGCTAATTGGTTACCCCTTAGACTAAGGGATGTTAAGCGATCCAGAGGTCGGATGATTTTTAGACTTTAACGCTGAACATCCAACATTGAACGTCGAACGCTGAATGTTGGATGCTGAACGTTAAACTTTTACTAGGTAGTGAACCTGGAAATTTTGTCTAAGGAGAAAGCAAAATGAAAACGAGAATATTTACAGCCCTCGCAGTAGTCGGGTTGATGGCTGCCACGTTGATTGCACCGGCCAGTGCCCAGCAGGAAAAAAGCTTCTCAGAGATGGCGAGCAGTGAAGCTAAATACACCCCCGGAGATTTCAAGCCGGCGCCCGACAAGATGGAGACCCGCTTCGGAAAGCTTGAATTTCCTGGCGGTTTTCCAACAGAAGAAACGGTACAGAAGGTTTATGATGAGTTGGATCTGCAGCGTGCTACCCAACTTTATCTGGATATGTATCCGGCGCTGTCGGCGCACGGTCTCTTGAAGGGCTGGGTTCGCGACTATGGAATGACCGATACTTCGGACATCGTCGTGATGGCGAATCGGCTCGACTCCGCTCCCCTTATTCTCACCGGTAATACTGAGAGCCTCTATTCGTTCTTCGTGCTCGATATGAAGGCTAACGGCCCGATAGTGCTGGAGGTTCCCGAGGGTGTCATGGGGCCCATCGACGATCACAACTTCCTGTTCCTGGCCGACGTTGGACCGACTGGTCAGGACAAGGGTAAGGGCGGCAAATACCTGATTCTGCCGCCGGGATATGACGGCAAGGTGCCAGACGATTACTTTGTGGTTCACTCGCCAACTTACATGGCGTTTTCGTTTCTCAGGGCCAATGCTGCGGTGGTTGGGTATGGCGAAAAGGCGCTGGAGTTCTATCGCAAGAACGCAAAGGTCTATCCGCTGAAAACCGGTCCGCGTGCACCACGTGTCATTAATGGCACCGGCGTAGCGGCCAATACGCTTGTACCTGAGGATGCCTCTGCGTTCAAATGGATGCATGAAATAATCAGTTACGAACCGGCTGACGCCTTCGGTAAGGAATTACTGGGCAAGCTTGCCTCTGTGGGAATAGAGAAAGGTGAACCGTTCACACCTGATACCCGTATGCAGCAGATTTTCACCAAGGCCGCGCATGAGGGACTCGCCATGTCTCGTGTTATCTCTTTTGACAGCCGCGACGAAAATGCCAAGGTCTATCCAGACCGCCAGTGGGAGAGCCCATATATCACCAACAACTCGACCTTCTATCAGAACGACTACATAAATCTCGGCGCGCGCACCGCCTTCCACTTTACTGCCGATGGTATTACGCCCGCTATGGCAGCGCAGATGCCAGAAGGAAAGGGGTCCAGATACCAGACGACCTATAAAGACGGTCAAGGCCATCCTCTGGATGGTAACAAGACCTATAAGCTCAATATGTTGCCCAACGTGCCGGTTGCCTTGTTCTGGGCTGTCACTGTTTACGATCCGTGGACCCGCAGTGAAATCCAGAGCCAGCCCTACCCAAGCATCAGCAGCCAGCAGGAAAAGCCTCCCATCGTGAATGCTGACGGCACTATAGATATCTACTTCTCCAACGAAAAGCCGAAGGATGTTTCTGATTCAAACTGGGTCAAGACCTTACCTGACCAAGGATTCTTTGTTTACATCCGCTACTACGGTCCGCTCAAGGCTTTCAACGAAAAGACCTGGATCCCCAATGATGTGGAGCTAGTGAAATAATTCGCTCAAGACAAATAAGCGGCGGGGCGGGTTAGAACTCGCCTCGCCAAATAGAACAAGGAAAGGTCCAATGAAAAAGTTACTAATTACCTGCCTGGCATTGACTGTCGCGGCATCTGCTTTTGCCGCTGATCCCAAGTATAAGGCCGACGTGCCCGCGTCACTTGTAACCCCGGATACCGTAAAGACAAAGTATCTGGGAGATCTGAAGTTTGTCGATGGATTCCCAACCGACGCAACACTGGAGAAGAGTTACGACTTTTTGGATACGTCCAGAGCGGTGCAGCTCTTTACCTCCGGTATTCCAACGGCTTCCATGCACGGCTTGTTAAAAGGGCATAGAGACATCGGTGTTAAACCGAATAAGACGGTTGCGCTCACGGAAGAGTTGCTTGACGCAAGATCGATCTGGTTAACGCCAAACACAACCACACCTTATATTCATATTGAACTGAATGTGAAAGAGGGTCCGGTCGTGTTCGAGGTGGGCACCCCTGTGATCGGGATCGTTGATAATGCCTGGTTCTTGTATGTGGGGGATGTGGGTCTTGGCGGACCCGATAAAGGCAAAGGGGGTAAATACCTGTTGGTCGGGAATGAGTACAAAGGCGAAATACCGGAAGGCTATTTTGTCATGCATACGGATACATATCGCCATTGGCTGCTCATCAGAGCGGTTGGAAAACCGGGTGAGTCAGTTCAAGATACGCTAAAGGCCTTTAAAGCCGGCTTCAAAATGTATCCCCTGGCGCAAGCAGACAATCCTGAACCCAATGAATACATCAATATTTCCGGCAAGAAATATAATACGGTTCATGCCGGCGATGCCTCTATTTACGATGAACTCAATGAAGTGATTCAGTATGAACCGGCTAATTCAGGTGATCCTGAATTGCTGGGTTTGGCTGCCGAGCTGGGAATCAGTAAAGGCAAGCCCTTCACTCCTGACGCGAGAATGAAGAACATTCTGACGGAAGCCGCATCGATTGGAAATGCAGCTTCGCGCGCAGTCATGTTTAAGCCCCGCGACAGAACAGAGTACTTCTACCCGGACCGCCAGTGGTTCTCCCCCCTGGCTGATGGGAGTTCTGCCTTCCTGGATAAAAATGGCGCCCGGATGCTCGATCGTCGTATTGGATTTCTCTACTTC
>Ga0316197_10000628_pt1 | contig 24651 bp, 20 predicted proteins | sample OudBiesiAoxic_MG_FD_204939 | JGI IMG/M metagenome (GOLD analysis project Ga0316197, IMG submission 204939) | Coastal sediment microbial communities from Oude Bieten Haven, Netherlands - site A oxic | ecosystem: Environmental > Aquatic > Marine > Coastal > Sediment | place: Netherlands... | reverse complement strand
CCATGAGAACGAGGTCGCGCGGACTCTCAGATTGTTCACGGGCCTCTCTCATACTCTCCTCATACTCGCGGGGCACAATGTGACCGGAATGAAACGTCGACCAATCTCCATGTACTCATGAAACGCACGCTCGCCCTCATCGGCCTCCTCGTCGTTGGCCTCCTCTTGTTGTTCGACCCGGACACCGGGATCGTGACGGCGACGGCGGAGCAGGTCACACAGACGTCGGTAGTCGTGGCGTCGCCGACGACCACGACCGGTGCTCCTCCCGCGCCGGACGCGTCGTCGACGACCGCGACTGCCGAAGCACGACCGTCCTCGACCACGTCGAGTTCCACCACAACGACCACCACCGTCGATGCCCCCACTACGTCCGAAGGCACTTTCACGGTCGTCGGTGAGCCGGTTGACTCGCCCTTCGGATCGTTCCAGGTGGAGATCGTGATCGAAGACGGTTTGCTCGTCGACGTCGTCACGCTCGAAGAGCCCCCGGACCGGCGATCGCAACGCATCAACGACCAGGTGATACCGATCTACGAAGAGGAAGCGATCAGCGCACAGAGCTCGGACTTCGACGTTATCTCGGGCGCCACGGTGACGTGGGAAGCCTGGGGAGCGTCGCTCGAGTCGGCGCTCTTCGAGGCCGGCGTGTGACCGACCGTCACCCTCGCCGGGCGGAGCACATCATGGGCACCGCGGTGCTGTTCGACGTTCGCGATCTCGGGTTTGATGATCGCGTCGTCGACGATGCCGTGGCCTACCTGAACCGGATCGAGTCCATCTTCAGCACGTACCGCGGGGACAGTGAGATCTCCCGAATCCGCGACGGTCGACTCTCGATCAGCGACGCCGATCCTCTCGTGCGCGAGGTTCTCGACACGTGTGACCGGCTCACCACGGAGACTGCCGGTGCGTTCGACCATCGATCAGGAGGAGAACTCGATCCTGCGGGTTACGTGAAAGGGTGGGCGATTGAAAGAGCAGCACGGATCCTCGTCGACGGTGGCGTTGAGTCGTTCCTCATCTCGGCGGGAGGAGATGTCGTCGCTCGCGGAACCCCTCCCGGAAGAGGCGTGTGGACGGCAGGGATCCGTGACCCCCTGAATCCTGATGCAGTCCTGGGAACGGTCGATCTTCGAGATTCCGCCATTGCGACGTCGGGTCGCTACGAACGCGGCGATCACATCTGGGGCACCGCTGGTGAATCCGAGATGCTCTCCGGCGTGTCCGTGCTCGGTCACGATCTAGGGATCGCAGACGCCCTCGCCACAGCTGTCTTCTCGGCCGGGCTGAGCGACGCTGTATGGCTCAACCGATTCCCGGACTATGACCTCATCGCCGTCACGACCGATCGACGCGTCCTGCGGTCCCCCACCGCACCATTCACGGCCGCCACGACCACCTGACACCACGACCGGGACGGTTGGCCCTGGCGGCGGCACATCGAGTGTGTGCACCATGGAGTCGTCAACAGAAGGTGCACCGTGGACGCTCTCGTCGTATACGAATCTCTCTATGGCAACACCAAACTCATCGCCGAGGCCGTCGGCGAAGGCCTCGCCCGGGAGTTCACCACGGACGTCGTTGAAGTCGGCACCGCTCCCGCCGAACCATCTGGAGCAGACCTGCTCGTTGTCGGTGGCCCAACACACCAATTCGGCCTCAGCAGACAGAGCTCCCGCCAGCAAGGGGCCGACGACGCAGACGGGCCGGTCATCTCGCTCGACATGGGAATCCGCGAGTGGATCGGGTGCCTTCCTCGAGTCTCGGGAGCGGTCGCCGCGACCTTCGATACCAGTATCCGCAAGCCGAACCTTCCGGGCTCTGCGGCTCGCGGCGCGGCAAAACGCCTCAAGAAGACCGGCTACCGGATCCTCGTTCCGGGTGAACTCTTCCTTGTCGAAGGCGGGAAGGGCCCCATCACCGACGGCGAGCTCGACCGCGCACATGAGTGGGGACACATGCTGGCGCTGAAGGTGGTGTCGAACCCCTAGGAATCCGCGTCCGTGAGCCAGGTCATGACGCGTTCTACGACGTGCGGATCGCGCGGCAGGTCGAGGTGACGCACACCGCCGAGAACCGCCACACTTGTGGGCCTCAGATTCCGACGACCGGAGGCGCTGCTTGCACGAACGACGAGGTCACCGACCGCGGCGCCGATGGGATGAGCCGGGTCGGCTGTTGTGACGCCGGCGACGAAGTGGTGACGGATGCCGGACGGCAGCGGGTGGTTGCCGACGGTGTTGCGCAGCAGCGCGTCGGGGTCGGTCCCGCTCCAGTCGTCCTCCAGGATGGCGCCGAACCTGAGGTCCTTGATGCCTGCACTCCTGCCGTTCAGGAAATCAGCAAGCGGACGGGTATCCGGCGCTGCAGCAAGCGCCCACGACGCCACGTTGGCAGCCTTCTCGAGAGGCGAACCCCTATGCGGCGTTCCCAGCGTCACAACGTCGCCGGCATACCGAATCCATCGTTGCTGCGTGGCCTCAGCGGCATCGCAGGCGCTCCGGATCACCAACCCGCCCATCGAATGGCCGACCAGCGAGATCGACTCCACCGGGACCGGCCATCCCGCATGGATCTCTTCCAGCAGGTCTGAGAGACGGATCCCGTTGTTTGAGGTTCGAAGTCCGGAGTTGTACCGAAGAGCGATAGGGGTCAGCTCCGGATGCGTATCCAGAGCGTCCACCAACCCGGGCTCTTCTTCGGAACCTACCCAGCATCGCTCGGTCTCGACAAGGCCATGAACCAGGACCACGAGGTGGGCCGTCGCGTTGGGAAAGGCCCGGTCAAGTTCGGCCGGAACCACCACCGGCGCTCCACTGCGGTCGCGAACAGCCATGGGAATCTCGAGTTGCTCGCCGTACCGGCCAAGGGCATCACCCCAGAGGCCGTTCACGACGGATTGCACGGACTCAGACGCCGCCGATGCGTCAGACATCCGGGACCCGAGAATGTGTCCCGCAATCGTTCCGCCGACCCTTATCGATCCGTACACCACGTCCGAAACGGTGTCGTGCGCACGTCTGGCCGGCGTCGCGGCTTGTCCTGCTGCCCCAAACCAACGGGCGGAGATCGCGCGGTGCATACCTTGGATGGGGGCGACCACACGTCGGGTCGCGAGGGTTATGGAGTCGGCGACGAGCATGCCGTCTCAGTCCTGGTCGGGTAGGTGAACCGTAGCGTAGGACTCGGCTCCGACCGCCCTCCGACGGCTGCATGTTCAGGTATTGACCATTGCTAAACAGTTGTTTATACTATTGAACATGAGTTCAGCCTCTACTCTGGCCGATGAAGGATCGGTCGATGACGATCGGACCGCCAAGGCGCGAATTCGCGACGCGGCCATTGCCTGTTTCGCCGAGCATGGACTCGACGGCACAACAGCACGAAAGATCGCAACCAGCGCGGGCGTCTCACCGGGACTGGTGATCCACCACTTCGGATCGATGGATGGCCTGAGATCGGAGTGCGATCGGTACGTCGCAGCGACCATCCGCGAGTACAAACGTGAGGCTATCTCGGCCGGCCCCAATATCGATGTGCTCGCAGCCCTCCGAGGAACGGACGCCGGTCCTGTCATGGCATATCTCGCAGCCGTGCTGGTTGACGACTCCCCGATCGTGGCGCGCCTTGTTGACGAGTTGGTCGGCGACGCCGAGGGCTACCTCGAATACGGCGTCGCGACAGGGACGGTGAAGCCGTCTGCGGACCCGCGGGGCCGCGCCGCCGTTCTCTTCCTGTGGTCGCTCGGTGCACTCGTCCTTCACCGGCACGTGCGGCGGATTCTGGGGGTCGACCTCACGAACCCCGATATCGGAGCGGATCCCGCGATCGCCGCATACGCCGGCCCGGCATACGAGATCATGGGCAAGGGTGTTCTGAGCGAAGCGTTCGCAGCCCGAATCCAAGAGGTCTTCCTCGAGATGACCACTGCAGAAGAGCATCCAACAAACCCGGTGGCACAGCAGACACAACCCGAGCCGGCACCTACGAGCAAGGAAGACGCATGACCAACAACGTCGCAATCCATACCCAGGGCCTCACCAAGTTCTACGGCAAGGTCGAAGCTCTCGTCGACTTGAACCTGGACATCGTTCGCGGCGAGATCTTCGGTTTCCTCGGACCGAACGGAGCAGGCAAGACGACGACGATCCGCACGCTCATGGACGAGATCCGGCCCACCACAGGTTCGGCGACCATCGCGGGACTTGACACCCACACGGATTCAGTCGAGATCCGCAATCACATCGGCTACATCCCCGGTGACCTCGCGATGTACCCCAATCTCACGGGGAGGGACACGCTGACCTACTTCTCGAATCTGCGCGGCGGGGTCGACTGGACGTACGTCGACGCCCTCGCTGCCCGACTGGAGGCCGACCTTTCGAAGAAGGTCGGTGACCTCTCGACCGGGAACCGCCAGAAGGTCGGGATCATCCAAGCGTTCATGAACAAACCCCAGGTGTACATGATGGACGAACCGAGCGCAGGACTCGATCCGCTGGTCCAACGGGAGTTCCAGGGCATGATGAAGGAAGCCGCAGCCGACGGCGCAACGATCTTCCTGTCGAGCCACACCCTGTCTGAGGTCCAGCGTGTCGCAGACCGCGTCGGCATCATCCGCACCGGCCACCTTGTAACCGTTGAAGGTGTCCAGGCACTTCGGTCGAAGGCCATCCGACGGGTTGATCTCTACTTCGACAATTCGGTTGATGCAAGCGTCTTCAAACCCATCGACGGTGTCCGCGACGTCGAGAGCAGGAACCACCACGTCAGCCTCTCCTTCGATGGGAGCATGGAGGAACTGCTGCGGGTCGCAACGAGCAACTACACCCTCACCGATATCAACACGCAGGAAGCGGACCTCGAAGAGATCTTCCTCACCTACTACCGCGAAGCGGTGTGACTCCGATGTACGCAAACGTATTCACCAAGACCACCCTCGATCGGTGGAAGCCACCTCTGATCGCTGCCGTGTCGCTCGGCGTGCTGCTCATCTTCGGCATGGCGGTCTACCGGGGGATCGACGTCTCATTCTGGGACGAACTTCCCGAAGCGTTCCGCAGCGTGTTCGGAATCCCGGATGGGGCGGATGTCGGCGGACTCGCCTACGGAGCCATCTACTCCGGATACGGAATGCTCACGATGGCTGCAGTCGCTCTCGCAGGTGGAGCCGTGTCGGTTGCGGGAGAAGAGAAGAACGGAACGATCGGCCTCCTGCTCGGCAACCCCGTGAGCCGCACCAACATGGCGCTGTCGAAGGCGGCCGCACTCGTTGCCGTCACGGCCGTGGCGTTCATCATCCTCTGGCTGGCGGGTGTCGCTACCCCGATGGTTCTCGATGTCGAGATCGGCACGATGGATGTCAATGCACTGGTCGTCATGATGTTCGTCAATGCACTCTTCTACGGCATGTTCGCGTTCGCGCTCAGCGGCTGGACAGGGAAGAGTTCGGTGGCGGCCGGTGTCAGCGCCGGCGTCATGGTCGTCTCGTTCATTGCGGTCGGCCTCCTTCCGTTGATCGACGAGGTTGCGGGCCTGGCCAAGTTCTTCCCGTGGTACTACTTCAGCAGCGGCGAGCCTGTGCTCAACGGGATCTCTTGGGGCGACTTCGCAATTCTTGCGGTCGGCACCATCGCGTTTCTCGTCATCGGCGTCGTCGGGGTGAATCGCCGCGACCTGCGGAGCCAGTCTGTTGGAACGAAGATGATCGACCGCCTCCGCGCCAACCCAATGACCCACAAAGCGGCAGAGATGCTCGCCGGCACGGCCAGGGTGTCGAAGATCTGGATCAAGACCGCGTCGGAACACCAAGCCCTGCTGTATGTGATCGTTCCGGTGCTCTTCCTCATGTCGGTCATGATCGGCCCGATGTTCACGATGCTCGACGACACGCTCAAGTCCCTCGGGGAGCAGTTCCCCGAGGAGCTGCTCTCGCTGTTCGGTGGCGGAGACATGGGTACACCCGAGGGGTTCTATCAGGTCGAGATGTTCGGCATGATGATCCCCATCTGCGTCCTCGTCGTGACCATTGTCATCGGGACGGCAGCCCTGGCCGGGGAGGAGAAGCGCAACACGATGGGCCTCCTCCTCGCCAACCCGGTGCGCCGTTCGACGATCGTCGTTCAGAAGACCTTGACGATGATCCTCTATGCGGTGATCGTGGGGCTCGGGGCGTTCCTCGGAGTCGCGGCCGGATCGCTGCTCGGCGGTCTCGGCATGGACATGGGGAACATCGCCGCGACCTGTGCACTCGCGACGTTGCTCGGCCTGGCCTTCGGCGCCCTGGCTCTCGCCCTGGGTGCTGCCACCGGACTCACTCAGATCGCGAGTTATGGGGCCGTGGGGGTCGCTGTGGTCGCGTTCATCATCAACGGCTTCCTGCCGCTCAACGACAGCACGGCCGCGTGGGCAAAGGTGTCCCCCTTCTACTACTACCTGAGCAGCGATCCGCTCATCAACGGGATGCCGTGGGGCCACGCCGCAATCCTCGCCGGACTGTTCCTGATCCTCGTGGCCCTGTCGGTGTGGCTCTTCCAACGGAGAGACCTGCGCCAAACCGGCTAACGGCTCAGCCCTGCGGCTAGGTGCTTGATCCCCTGCCGACTTCGACCACCTCGTCGACCTCAACGACGCCCACCACCCCGACGTCGGGAATGGTGAAATCGGGCTCCGGCGCCGCCAGTACTTCGGTGGCGACCACCACGGCAAGCACGATCACCGCCGTCAGCAACACGGAGAAGCCGGTCGGCGGTGGCCCGAAGAGTATGAAGGCGAGCCCCAGGACGACGGCAACAACCTCGATCGTCGGCTTCCATTCCGCGACGAAGTTCGTCAAGGAGTTGGGACGATCTTCGGCGGGCTGCCGCCATCGCTGGATGGTTCCCGACGCCCACGCTCGCGTACGTGTGGCCCGTGCCGATGGGCCCATGACCCACGCCACGAGCCCGACGATCAGGGCGAGGATGAGGGCGGCCCACATCAGCTGATACAGCCGGTTCAGAACGAGATCCCATGCCTCGCCCGCTGCTTGCTGCTTGGTGGCATCCTCAATGGCGTTGACCACGTAGTTGCGTCCGTACCGCAGGCCAATCAGGCTCATGGCGAGGCCGATCGCAGTCCCGAAGCCGAGGAAGGCAGCCGTGCGCCGGCGGTCGCGGGAGAGCCAGATGGCCGCCGCAATGAAGATCAGGGCCATCAGCGGAAGGAACCACCCCAAGGTGTCGATCGCCTGAACCAAGGACTGGACGGCGGCGAGTTGCCCGTCTTCGTACACCACAATCGAGCCGAGTACCGTGTCGGTCTCGGGCAGTTCGAGACCGGTCTCTTCAACCTTGTCGATCACCACACCGGCGATATCGTCGAGGTTGATCGATACGACGCCCCCTTCGGATTCCAGCGCGCCGTCGTTGCCTGAGATGACCGCGCTCGCCGCCTTGTGGGTGACCCGAAGCGCGGCCGACCAGACCGAAGCGAATGCGTCGGACACGATGACCTCGTTCGCCGCGCCGGCGATCACTGCGGTGATTGACTCCGTCACTGGAACCGAGAGGAACCTCAAACCGTCGGGGAGGTTTCCCGCCACCCAGACCTCGACATCGCCCACCTCGACGATCGCATCAGCAACACGCAGCGCGATCACTGAGGCAACTGCCTCCTCTTGTGGCAGCGGTTCCAGCGTCGCAACGAATTGGTCCTCGTTCTGGATCGTCGTCTTGACCCAGGAGACACTGACCGATGCAACAGAGGCGAGCACGGCGAGCACGACCAGCACGCCAACCACGATCTTGCGCCACAGCGGGTTTGTTGTTGAACGGGGTTTGGTCTTCTGTGGCTGCTGCGTCGCCAGCTGCTTCTTGAGTTCAGCATTCTCAGCCTGGAGGGCGGCCACGGTCTCGGGACCTGCGAGCGCGACATCTGCCGCCTCGACCGCTACCTCGTCAGCATCGACCTCAACTACGTCGGCTTCAACGTCCACAGCATCCGCAACGGTCTTGTCGGCTGAATCGGGGGTCTTGTCGGCTGAATCGGGGGTCTTGTCGGCTGAATCGGGGGTCTTGTCGGCTGAATCGGGGGTCTTGTCACTGCTCATGCGGTCGCCTCCATGTCGAGCCACACTACCCAACACCGGATGGCAAGCACCGAGAGCCAGGCCGGCGACAGGCCTCATTCACACACGGTATCGTGTGGAGTACGCGGCAACCTGAGGGGTGCAAATGTCGATGTCACGGGATTCGGTGTCAGAGGAATCGGCGGCTGAGAAGCTGGCAGCGGAGGAGCTGGCGGCAGAGGAGATTGTTTCGGAAGAGTTGGTAGCAGAAGAGCTCGCGGCAGAGGAACCGCCGGTGTACCAATCGGTGTTTGACACCGTCGAACCCCAGATGAGCGTCAGGCCGCCCAAACTCAAGAAGAAGTACTACGAGTCCGAACTCGCAAGGCTCCAGACGGAATTGGTCAAGCTACAGAGCTACGTCAAGGAAGAGGGTCTCAAGGTCGTCGTGATCTTCGAGGGACGTGACGCGGCCGGCAAGGGTGGTGTGATCAAGCGCATCACCGAGCGGCTCAATCCCCGTATCTGCAGAGTCGAGGCCCTCGGAACAGCGACCGAACGCGAGAAGACACAGTGGTGGTTCCAGCGTTACGTCAGCCGCCTGCCTGCGGCAGGTGAGATGGTGCTGTTCGACCGATCCTGGTACAACCGCGGCCTGGTCGAACCGGTGATGGGGTTCTGCACACAGGAGGAGTACACGGAATTCCTCCGCTCGTGCCCGGAGTTCGAGCGCATGCTGGTCCGGAGCGGGATCCTCCTCATCAAGTACTGGTTCTCGGTCAGCGATGAGGAGCAGGAGCGCCGATTCCAGGCTCGGATCGACGACACGATCAAACGCTGGAAGCTGAGCCCGATGGACCTCGAATCGCGCGCCAAATGGGTCGAGTTCTCAAAGGCGAAGGACATCCTCTTCGATCACACCGACATCAAGCAAGCTCCGTGGTACGTCGTCAACGCAGAAGACAAGAAACGGGCGCGTCTCAACTGCATCAGCCACCTGCTCTCGATGATCCCATACGAGGACCGGACGCTCGGTCCGCTGGAGTTGCCGCCGCGCCAGGACGACACCGGCTATATCCGGCCGCCCATTGCGGAACAGACCTTCGTCCCGAACGAGTACTAGACGCCCGGGAAGCGGCTAGTCGCTGAACGGGCCGAGCGCGTCCGTCCAGGCACCGTTTGCCGCGCTCGAGGCGACCGCGGCATCGACAAACGCCACACCAAGCGCTCCGTCCGTCGCGTTCGGGAAGTGCAGGGCGAGCGGATCTACGGGGAGTCCGGCCCGGCGTGCTGCGATCGCCTCGGCAGCGTCGGAGTAGACGTTGGCAAACCCCTCATGGAACCCCTCGGGGTGCCCAGACACAATTCGTGTAGCCCGGGCTGAGATCGGCAGCGTGCCGGGGCCGTTCGGAGTCCTGACCTCCGCTGGCCCGTCGAGTGGGTTGAACCGCAGGCGGGTCGGCCGCTCCTGCAACCACTCGAGGCTCCCAAGGGTGCCGGACACTCGAATTCGGAGGGCATTCTCGATGCCTGCAGCCGTCTGGGTGACCCAGAAGGTTCCCCGGGCTCCGTTGCTGAAACGCAGAAGCGCCCCGGCGTAGTCGTCGACCAGTCGGCTCGGAACGATGTGGCCGACTTCGGCTGCGACCTCGGTGACCTCGAGGCCGGTGATGAATCGAGCCAGGTTGTGAGCGTGTGTGCCGATGTCGCCCATCACCAACGATGGGCCGCCGCGCACCGGGTCGTAGCGCCACGGAAGCCCTTCACCCGGATCGGGGTCACTCTCGTCGGCCTTGCCACCCTGGACGTACTCGACCTGCACCAGGCGGATCTCACCGAGCTCCCCCGACCCGACCATTGCGCGCGCTTGACGCACCATGGGGTACCCCGTGTAGTTGTGGGTCAGGCAAAACACGAGGCCGGTTTCTTCGACCTTCGCCAGCACATCCATCGCCTCTTCGATGGTGTTCGTAATCGGCTTATCGCAGATCACGTCGAACCCTGCATCCAGGGCAGCCATGGAATAGGCGTGGTGGCTGTCGTTTGGTGTCATGATCGCGACGACGTCGGCGCCATCCTCGCGCCCGGCCTCAGCCTCGATGAGTGTGTACGCATCCGAGTAGGCGCGATCGGGTTCGATTCCGATCGCGATCGCGGCCAGACGTGACCGTTCAGGATCCGACGAGAGAACACCGGCAACCAACTCGTAGCGATCGTCGATCCGAGCAGCAGCCCGATGCATCGCACCAATGAAGCTCCCCGGCCCTCCCCCAACGACGGCAAGGCGGAGGCGCCTGCCCAATGTCTCAATGACCGGATTCGTGTCCACGTTCTCCTCACCCTCCTCGATACCTGTGCGGGTCACTGTACGCAACGACAACGGGCCGAAGTCGACCACTCCCACTCTGATACGCTTGCGCAGCCGCTCGCTCAGGGGGCCCACCAACACCATGTCGTACGGCTATTTCGATGACGAAGCTCGTGAGTACGTCATCACCACACCACATACACCGTATCCGTGGATCAACTACCTCGGTACCGAGGAGTTCTTTGGGCTGATCTCCCATACGGGGGGCGGCTACACGTTCTATCGCGATGCCCTCATGCGCCGCCTCACCCGATGGCGCTACAACAACGTGCCAACCGACGCCGGCGGGCGTTGCTACTACGTCAACGACGGCGGCGATGTGTGGTCTCCCACATGGGCACCGGCGAAGGCCGACCTCGATCACTTCGAGGCACGGCACGGACTCTCCTACACCTCGATCACGGGAGAACACAACGGGATCAGCTGCGAGGTCCTGTTCCTCGTCCCGCTCGGCGCCACGGCCGAAGTCCATCGGGTTCGTCTCACCAATACAACCAATGAACGCCGATCCTTCCAACTGTTCTCGCTCGCCGAGTTCTGCCTGTGGAACGCAGCCGACGACGCCACCAACTTCCAGCGGAACCTCTCACTCGGTGAGGTCGAGGTCGATGGCAGCTCGATCTATCACACCACCGAGTATCGAGAGCGCCGCAACCACTTCGCCGTCTACGGCGTCAACACCCCGATCCACGGCTTCGATACGGACCGGGAGACGTTCTTCGGTCTCCGCAACAACTGGTCCGCCCCCGAGGTGGTACTCGAGGGCCAGTGCCGAAACTCGATGGCGAGCGGTTGGGCGCCGATCGGCTCCCACCAAATCGACGTCGAGTTGGGGCCCGGGGAGCAACGGGACCTGGTGTTCGTCCTGGGCTACGTCGAGAACGACGCCGATGACAAGTGGGCATCACCAGGTGTTGCCAACAAGACGAAGGCGCGCGCCCTTCTCGACCAGTTCTCAACCTCTGAGGCCGTCGATGCCGCGCTCGAGAGTCTGCGGACGTACTGGAGCGACCTCCTGGAAACCGTCTCCGTCGCAACCGGCGACCCCCGCCTCGACCGCATGATCAACATCTGGAACCCCTACCAATGCATGGTCACCTTCAACATGTCGCGTAGCGCTTCCTACTTCGAGTCGGGGCTTGGGCGCGGAATGGGCTTTCGCGACTCCGCCCAGGATCTCCTGGGGTTCGTCCACCTGATCCCGGAGCGGGCGCGGGGGCGCATCCTCGACGTTGCGGCGACCCAGTTGCCGGACGGCAGCGCCTACCACCAGTATCAGCCGCTCACGAAACGCGGGAACGACTCCGTCGGGACCGGATTCAACGACGATCCCCTATGGCTCATCGAGGGAACCGCGGCGTACGTCAAAGAGACGGGGGATTTTTCAATCCTCGACGAGCTTGTCCCGTTCGACAACAACCCGGACAACAGCGCAACGCTCTTGGAGCACCTCTCACGCTCCTTCCAGCACGTGCTCGATCATCTCGGGCCCCATGGCCTGCCGCTGATCGGACGAGCAGACTGGAACGACTGCCTCAACCTGAACGCGTTCTCAACAGAGCCGGGAGAGTCGTTCCAAACGATGGAGACCCAGGACGGCCGAACGGCCGAATCGGTGTTCATCGCCGGGTTGTTCGTCCACGCTGGCGAGCAGTACGCCGATTTGGCCGCAGCTCACGGCCTTGCCGACATCGCTGCAACGGCCCGCGAACACGTTGCCGAGATGGCTGACACGGTCCTGACCCACGGCTGGGACGGTGACTGGTTCCTCCGAGCCTATGACCACTTCGGGAACCCGGTGGGGTCGAGCAAGAACAAGGAAGGGCAAATCTTCATCGAGTCCCAGGGCATGTGCGTGATGGCCGGAATCGGCGCCGAAACGCTACACGCCGGCCGTGCGCTCGACTCGGTCAACGCGAGGCTCAACTCGGACCACGGCATCCTGCTCCACCAGCCGGCGTTCACCACATTCCATCCCGAACTCGGTGAGATCACCACCTATCCACCCGGCTACAAGGAGAACGGCAGCGTGTTCTGCCACACAAACCCCTGGGTGATGATTGCCGCCACTCGGCTCGGACGCGCCGAAGAGGCATACGAGTACTGGAAGAAGATCGCCCCGGCATTCCGGGAGGAGATCGCCGGGCTGCATCGGACCGAGCCATACGTCTATGCACAGATGATCGCCGGTCGGGACGCGCCCCGCTACGGCGAAGCCAAGAATTCGTGGCTGACGGGAACTGCGGCTTGGAACTGGGTCGCGATCACGCAGCACATCATCGGGGTTCGACCCGAACTCGGCGGGCTCCGAGTGGAACCGTGCCTCCCGCGGGAGTTGACCGACCTGCACTTCGTCCGCCACTGCCGTGGCGCCGAGTACCGGGTGAACATCACCAACAGCCCCGTTGGTGGTGGCCCCATGCTCACGGTCGACGGCGAATCCATGCCCGGCACCCTCGTCCCCTACGCCACCCCCGGTTCGGTAGTAACGATCGACGTAGCGACGTAGCCAAGCCGTTCCCCTCCACCACGCAGTGGGGGAGGGTGCCCGAGCGCAGCGAGGGCGGGAGGGGGCGGCTTCCCCTCCACCACGCAGTGGGGGAGGGTGCCCGAGCGCAGCGAGGGCGGGAGGGGGCGGCCTTGGAGCTTGCATCGCAAAGATGAGGCCCGCCGCGAGTCTCAAGCCTCGGGTCTCGGGTCTCGGGTCTCGGGTCTCATGTCTCGGGTCTCCTTCCCCGATCTTCGTGCCATTGGCCCCTAGACCGTGCGCCCTTGTGTGAACAAGGTATGGCAATACGGAGACGGGGAACGATGACCGAACGTACAACTGCAGCTGCACGCCCACGCCCGGCGGAAGAACCACATCCCTCGGGAGACGACCGGTTCAATCTGATCGACAAACAACTCAGGCGGGTTCACTACGGCCAGGATCAGCTGATCGAGACGCTGCACCTCGCGCAGGAGATATTCGGCTACCTCGACGACGGTATCCTCATCTACCTGGCGCGGGCCCTGCGGCTTCCTCCGAGCATGGTCTACGGCGTCGCCACGTTCTACCACCTGTTCACATTCGATCCCCCTGGCGAACACTCCTGCACGGTGTGTACGGGAACCGCGTGTTTCGTCAAGGGAGCCGACGACATCGTTGCCTCGCTCTCAGAGGCGCACACGGTCGTCGCTGGAACCACCGCCGAGGATGGCTCGCTCACACTCCGAACCGCCAGGTGCATCGGCTCATGCGGGCTCGCCCCTGTGATGGTCCTCGACGGCGACGTTTTGGCATATCAGACGCCCGAGTCGGCCCTCGAGGTCGTCGGCACTGCAGTCGCCTCGGGAGGTGAAGCCTGATGCCCGCCCCAATCGACCTCCACGAAGTCGCTGAACGAGAGCTTTCCGAGCGCTACCGGTTCCCGTGGCGGGTGAAGGCCTGCATGAGCACCGCCTGCTTGTCGGCCGGCGCGGCACCGGCATTCCACGCGATGGAAGAGTCGATCGAGAGGGAAGACCTTGCGCTGGAGGCACGGCTCATCCCAACCGGGTGTATGGGTCTCTGCAGCAGGGGCCCCCTCGTCCGGGTTCTCCGACGTGGTGTCGACGAGGTGATGTACCAAGCCGTGAACGCCGAGGTTGGCATCGACATCATCACCGACCACATCCGCGATCACAAGCCGGTCGAAACCAACCTGCTCGACCACGCGATCCCGTTCTTCAGCAGCCAGGAACGCGTTGTGCTCGAGAACAGTGGCGTCATCGACCCCAACCGAATCGAGTCCTACGTCGGCCACCGGGGTTACCAGGCCATGGAGCGGGTGATCACCCGCATGGCTCCGGAAGACGTCGTCGAGACCATCCGGGCCTCCGGGCTTCGAGGTCGGGGCGGTGCGGGTTACCCCGTCGGTTCGAAGTGGGCACTCCTCGCCGCCTCAGCCGGTGACACGAAGTACGTGGTCGCCAACGGCGACGAAGGGGATCCCGGTGCCTACATGGACCGAACCGTCATGGAGGACGATCCACATCGACTTCTTGAGGGAATCGCCATCGCGGCCTACGCAACCGGCGCCACTCAGGCGTACATCTACGTCCGAGCTGAATACCCACGCGCGGTCGAGCGCCTCGATCGTGCGATTCGTGTTGCGCGGCGAAAGCGGCTGCTGGGCCGCAACATCCTTGACACTGACTTCTCCCTGAATGTTGAAATCCGCATTGGTGCCGGCGCCTTTGTCTGCGGTGAGGAGACGGCGCTCATGGCATCGATCGAAGGCCGCCGCGGTACGCCACGCCTTCGCCCGCCCTATCCCACTGAGCGTGGCCTCTGGGGTGCTCCGACGATGATCAACAACGTCGAAACGTTGGCCAACATACCGACGATCATGCGGCGCGGAGCCGACTGGTTTGCGTCGATCGGAACCGAGAACAACTCGGGAACCAAGGTCTTCGCCCTGGCGGGCGACCTCGTCAACACCGGCCTGATCGAAGTGCCGATGGGTGTCACCCTGCGCCACATCGTCGAGGACATGGGCGGCGGAATCCCAAACGGCAAGGCCTTCAAAGCGGCCCAGACCGGCGGACCGTCGGGCGGATGTATCTCGGCCGAGTTCCTCGACACGAAGGTCGACTACGACAGCCTGCGAAACCTCGGGTCGATCATGGGTTCGGGCGGCCTCGTCGTGATGGACGAGGACGTCAGCATGCCGGAGATCGCGAAGTTCTTCATGGAATTCTCGATGGATGAGAGTTGCGGGAAGTGCTCCCCGTGCCGTGCGGGAACGGTGCAGTTGCACCAGATTCTCGAGCGAATCACGGACGGGGCCGGCAGCCGCCAGGACCTGCGGGACCTCGAGCATCTCTGCCATGTCGTTCGAGACACCAGCCTGTGCGGCCTCGGCCAAACTGCGCCGAGTCCGGTGCTGAGCACCCTCCACTACTTCCGACCCGAGTACGAAGAGTTGATCGAGTCCGAGGAGGTTGCTCATGCGTGAGCAGCGACCAACCGTCACGATCATGTTCGATGGTGAGGAAGTCGAGGCGTTCGCCGACGAGACGGTGCTGCAGGCCGCTCGCCGCAACAACGTGTTTGTCCCTTCACTTTGCTTCGTCGAAGGGCTCTCCGTTTGGGGTGGCTGTCGGCTCTGCATGATCGAGATCGAAGAAGACCGCAAGATGCGGCCGGCGTGTGCGACGCCCGTCAATCCGGAGATGGAGGTCTACACGATGACCTCCAAGTTGAAGGCGCACCGCAAGGCAATCCTCGAGTTGTTGTTCGCAGAGGGCAACCACGTCTGCGCCGTGTGCGTGTCGAACGGCAACTGCGAACTGCAGGACATGGCGGTGGCTTGTGGCATGGATCACGTGCGCTACGACTATCGCTCACCGAATCGCGCGGTCGACGCCAGCCACCCGAAGTATGTCTTCGACGCCAACCGCTGCATCCTGTGCACCCGGTGTGTCCGCGTCTGTGACGAGATCGAGGGAGCTCACGTCTGGGATGTGGCATCACACGGCGCCGAAGCGACGCTCATCACGGACCTCGCGACGCCGTGGGGCGAGTCCACCGCCTGCACCTGGTGCGGGAAGTGTGTCGCCGTATGTCCGACCGGCTCGTTGTCCTATCAAGGCTCAGCCGTCGGCGAGATGGAGCACTCGGTCGCCATGATCAGCCGCCTTGCGGTTGCGCGGAACCGCGGCGAGTGGCTCAATCCGGAGCCGGTGTCATGAGCAAGGTTCGACTCGCTACTGCCTGGCTCGGGGGATGCTCGGGTTGTCACATGTCATTCCTCGACATGGACGCCTGGCTCTTCGATCTCGCCGCCGTGGCCGACGTTGTCTACAGCCCCATCGCGGACGTCAAGGTGTTCCCGCCCGATGTCGACATCACGCTCGTCGAAGGCGCCGTCGCCAACGAAGACAACGCTGAACTCGCGCGAGACATCAGGACCAACTCAAAGGTGGTCGTTTCATTCGGCGACTGCGCGGTGACCGGCAATGTCACCGCTATGCGTAACCCACTCGGGGATCCTGCAGGGATCCTCGAAGCCGTATACGTGGAGGCCCCCGATCGGGACGGCATGCTCCCCGTTGAGGCAGGGATCGTTCCACCCCTCCTGCCCCGGGCGCTCCCCCTGCACAAGGTGATCAAGGTCGACGCATATCTGCCCGGGTGCCCGCCGCCGGCGGACCGGATTCAGCGCGCGGTTGAGGCCCTCCTCGACGGAGACCCCTCCCGCATTACCGGCGAGGACATCAGGTTTGGGTGAGGAGGACCACACGGTGAAGAACATGGTGGTGATCGATCCGGTCACGCGCATCGAGGGTCACGCCAAGATCACGATCGCGCTCGACGATGCCGGCTCCGTCTCGGACTGTCGCTTCCACGTGACCGAGTTCCGCGGATTCGAGGAGTTCTGCAAGGGTCGGCCGGTCTGGGAGATGCCGAGCCTCACGGCTCGCACATGCGGGATCTGTCCGGTCAGCCACCTCCTCGCATCTGCCAAGGCCGGCGACGCAATCATGGGCGTGAAGATCCCCGATACGGCGGTGAAGCTGCGCCGCATCGTGAATCTAGGGCAGATCATCCAGTCGCACGCCCTCAGCTTCTTCCATCTGAGCGCACCTGATCTGCTCCTCGGCATGGACTCGGACCCTGCTGCTCGCAACGTATTCGGGCTCATGGCGGAAGAGCCGGAACTGGCTCGGCGCGGAATCATGTTGCGGAGCTTCGGGCAGGGTGTCATCGAATCAATCGCAGGACGCAAGGTGCACTCGCCGGGAATCCTCCCAGGCGGAATCGCCGAGCAGATGACCGAAGAGACCCGCGAACATCTCATTGAAGGGTTGGTCGATGCACGGAAGACGGCGGAGGACGCTTTGGTGTTGTTCACCGGCATGCTCGACACCTTCGAGCGGGAGGTCCGGGCGTTCGGTTCGTTCCCCAGCCTCTTCCTCAGTCTCGCGAATGACGACGGCCTCTGGGAGCACTACGACGGCCATCTCAAGGTTGTCGACGCCGAAGGCAACACCGTGGCGGACGGGGTTGCACCATCCGACTACCGCTCGATCATCGGTGAGGCCGGACGTCGTGACTCGTATCTGAAGTCCCCCTACTTCAAGCCCAACGTAGGTCCGGATGACGATCCGCTCGAAGGCATATACCGCGTCGGTCCGCTGGCCCGGTTGAACGTCTGCGAACGTATGGGCGTTACAGCGGCCGACGAAGCACTGACGGAGTATCGAGAACGTGCCGGCGGCGTCGCAACTTCTTCGTTCTTCTACCACTACGCCCGCCTCATCGAGATCCTCGCAGCCACGGAACGTATGGCAGACCACCTCGCAGACGACACGGTCACCGGCCCCCACGTCCGGGCCTATGCAGGCGTCAACCAGCACCATGCGGTCGGTGTCTCAGAGGCGCCGCGAGGAACACTCTTCCACGAGTATCAGGTTGACGAACACGGTGTGCTGACGGACGTCAACATGATCATCGCCACCGGCCAGAACAACCTCCCGATGAACGAGACGGTCCTCCAAATCGCCAAGGAGTGGATCGATGGGCCAACCATTCCGGAGGGCATTCTCAATCGCATCGAAGCCGGAATACGAGCGTACGACCCGTGCCTGAGCTGCTCGACACACGCGATCGGCATGATGCCGCTCGTCGTCACCCTCGTGGCTCCCGACGGCGAAGTTGTGTCCGAAGTTCGGCGTGGTTGAGATCCTCGTCATCGGATATGGGAACGACTTGCGCTCAGATGACGGCGCCGGCCGCGTCGTAGCTTCGCGGATCGAGGCAGCCGACCATCCCGGCGTGATCGTGCGGTCGCAGTCTCAACTCACCCCGGAGCTGGCTCTCGATATCGCCCGAGCCGACGTTGTCGTCTTCGTCGATGCGAACGTCGACTGCAAGGAGATGGCGGTTCATCCGGTCCATGCCGGCGATCGGGGAGCCCACTCAATGAGCCACCACACCGATCCGACCACACTGCTTCTCCTTGCTGGGGACCTCGGCCGCGTCCCGCCGCGTGCCCACTCCGTCTCGATACCGGCCACCAACCTCGAGTTGGGTTTCGACTTGTCCCCCGCCACAGCCGCAGCAGTGGAGGAGGCGGTGGAAGCCATCGCGGGGATCGTGTCAATGCACCACGACTCGTAGGCTCCCGTCTTCGCCTCCACCACGCAGTGGGGGAGGCGAAGTCCGGGCAATACCCGGACGCGGAGTGGGCTGCTTTGTCTACGCCCCGACCACGACCGCGTCACGAGGTCTCGATGCGGTCAAGGACACAGCGGCCACGGCGGCCACGATCAGGATGAGGCCGAGGATCTGCAACAGATCGAGCGATTCGTCGAGGATTGCCCAGGCGGTCAGCGCAGCAGCGACCGGTTCGATGGTGATCACCACTCCAACCACCCGGGCGGGTGCTCGCGACAGCGAGGCGATCTCCAGCGATAACGGCAGGGCCATGGCGAGTGTTCCGAGGGCCACGACGGCCCAGATCACCGTCGTATCCGACGGAACCGGCATCGACCAGGGCCTGGCGATGAAGAATCCAACGACTCCGCCCATTGCGATGGCTCCCGCCGCAAGCGGGAAGCCGCCGACGATCGCCCCAACGTGTTCGCTCAACCGCAGGTAGGTGGCGAGGAAGACCGCCGACGCGAACCCAGCGAGCACACCGACGATGTCGAGAGTCTCCAGGTTCCCGATCTGCACAAGCAGGCCAACCCCGATCACGGCAGAAACAACCGCAGCCCATGTGACCGGTCGTGGACGAGCATGGCCGGCGACCCGGTCCCAGACCACCACCAACACGGGGGCGAGAAACTCGAGGCCGACTGCCGGACCGACGCCGATTCGGTCGATCGAGATGTAGAAGAAGCCGTTGAGAACGATCTGCAGGACACCCACCACAGCCACTCGGACCGGAGCACGGCTGATCTGCGAGCGATAGGCGATAGCCCACGGGAGGAGACAGACTCCGGCAATCGCAATACGAAGGGCCGAGAGCCTGAAGGGGTCGAATTCGTCGATGACGTACCCCACAATCGCAGCACTCGTGCCGAAGATGATCCCGCCGATCGCGGCCATCGTGATGCCGGTCGCCGTGCGGTTCACCGAGGCTGCCCCCTCCAACATGGCCCGAGCGCGATCAGCGACATGGGCACAATCGCTTCATCGGGATCCATCCTCTCGCCGGGCCCACGAAACGCTACCCCGGAACGAGCAACAACCCAGATGGGGTATCTCGTGGCGAGCGCGACATGGGTATCGTCGAATCACTGACCAAGGAGCACACCCTGACGACGCAGATCGAACAGAGCAGCGAGTGGTACTGCGTTCCGGCAGATGAGGTCGCGAGTCGGCTCGAGACCGCGATCGATACCGGACTCACGACCGTTGCGGTTGAAGCAAGGCTGACAGAGTACGGCCCAAATTCGATCCCGAAGGAACAGCCGCCGAGCACGTGGAAGATCGCCCTCAAGGTGGTCCGAGACCCCATGAACCTCATGCTCATCGTTGTCACGGTGTTGAGCTTCCTCATCGGTCAGACGTCGACCGCGTTGCTGATCGGCTTCCTCGTGTTGCTCAACGTCTGGATGGCCACGAGCCAGGCGCTCAAGGCGCGAGCGAGCGTCGATGCCCTTGATGAACTACAGGTGCCGTCTGCACGAGTGATCCGCGATGGACGCGTCGACAGCATCGACTCGCTCGAACTCGTTCCAGGCGACGTTGTTATGGTCGAGGCTGGCGATCTTGTTCCTGCCGACGGTCGCATTATCACCTCGGCGACGCTCGAGGTTCAGGAGGCGGCGCTCACCGGCGAGAGCGCTCCCGTCCCGAAGGACGCGGCCGTGCTCGACGAACCCGACACCGCGCTCGGTGACCGTTCGAACATGCTCTTCCAGAACACTTCCGTAACACGCGGAACAGCGACGATGATCGTCACGGCCACCGGATCGAACACCGAGATGGGCAAGATCGCCGGGATGCTCCAAGGTGTGGCCCGCAAGCCGTCGCCGCTCGAGCGCGAACTCGGTGAGCTGACGAAGTGGCTCGGCATCGTCGCCTGGGTTTCGGTTGCGATCATCTTCGTCGTCGGCATGATCCGGGGCCTCGACTCCAACACGCTCATCCTCCTGTGTGTGCTGACCGCGATCTCGGCGATCCCCTCCGGCCTACCGACGTTCGTTCAGATCATGCTGTCGTCCGGTGCCCAGCGCCTCGCCCAGGCCAAGGCGGTAGTGAAGAGCCTCAACGACGTCGAGACACTCGGCTCGACGAGCGCGATCAACAGCGACAAGACCGGCACACTCACGATGAACGAGATGACCGCGGTGTCGATGTTCACAGGAGGCCGCTGGTACAGGATCGAAGGCAGCGGCTACGAGAAGATCGGCGCCGTCCTCCGCACCGTCGACGATGAAGTCCCGGACTTCACGGCGCTCGGGTACGGCCTGACCCTGTGCAGCGACGCCGTGGTCGAAGACGACGGCACGATTATCGGTGACCCCACTGAGGCTGCGCTCGTCGTTCTCGCAGCGAAGCTCGGTGTCGACGCCGAGTACTCGCGCGCCGAACTCCCGCGCATCGCCGAAGTCCCCTTTGACTCTGCGTACAAGTTTATGGCGACGTTCCATCGTGTTCCGGATTTCGATGACGAACCGGTGATCGAACTGGTGAAGGGCGGACCCGATGTTCTCTTGGCACGGAGCTCATCGGCTTTGTGGCACGGCGATACCGTGCCGATTGAGCAGGTTCGGGACGACATCCTGCAAGCCAACCGCGAGATCTCCGAGAAGGGCCTTCGGGTTCTCTCATTCGCCGTCAGACGCTACCCCGAAAGTGCCGTGCAGCAGATCCAGGATGACCCCATGGAGCAGGTTTCTGACCTGATGTTCATCTCACTCGTCGGCATCATCGATCCGCTACGGCCGTCAGCGAAGGTCGCCGTCGATATCGCACGCACGGCCGGCATCGACGTTCGCATGATCACGGGTGACCACACGATCACCGCTCGAGCAATCGCCGACGATCTCGGCCTCGGCAGTGGTGTCATCACCGGCAAGGAGTTCGACGCTCTCACCGACGAGGAGCTCACCGAGCAAGTACCGAACCTCCACGTCTTCGGTCGCGTCTCTCCACAGGACAAACTCCGGCTCGTGGATTCGATGCAGGCAACCGGACAGGTCGTCGCGATGACCGGAGATGCCGTCAACGACGCTGCGGCACTCAAGAAAGCCGACATCGGTGTTGCCATGGGCTCGGGAAGTGAGGTGTCGAAGCAAGCGGCGAAGATGATCCTGACCGACGACAACTTCTCCACCCTCGTACACGCCGTCGAGCTTGGCCGCGACATCTACGACAAGGTCAAGGCGTATATCGGATACCAGCTGTCCGGAATGTTCGGACTACTGGCTTTGATGCTGATGGCGACAATCTTCAATGTGAACAAAGGTGTGGCGCTCAGTCCTGGGATGCTCATCTACGTGAGCCTCTTCGTGGCCGTCTTCCCGGTCATTGCGATCATGACCGATGAGCCGGATCCAGGCCTCATGCTCCGCCGGCCTCGGGATCCGAAGGTTCCCGTCTTCAACTTGACAACCGGCGTTCGCTGGATCATGGTCGGCCTGCTGCTTGGCGTGTGCGGGATCATCCCCCTCGTTTGGGGGCCCGATGAGCCCCAGATCGATGCACCGTCGATTTCGATGACCATGACTTACGCGGTCACGGCCCTCGCAACGGTCGGTCTCGGCGTGGTGAATCGGAGAGATCCGGGCCCGTTCTGGCAAGGCCCCGTCTTCCCGTTCTTCATGTGGCTCTCGATCCCCGCCGTCGTCACCTGGCTCGGTGTAGAGCTGCCCCTTCTCCAGCGTTGGCTCGACACGACATCGCTCACGGGTTCACAGTGGCTGGCAGTGTTCGCGCTGTCCTTCGCGGTTCCACTCGTGGTCGAGTCGGAAAAGGCATACCGGCGCCACCGGGCAGGGGTACACCAGCAGCCAGCTCGCACGTCAGTCGGTAGCGGAGCCTGACAACGGAACCCCTCGAGACAGGTTGAATCCGCCGGCCACCGGCAGCCAGGACGCCTCAGCCCCCGGCCAGAGGAACTGCGAATCCGCGTTGCCCTCGGTCAGCGTGTAGCGGAAGTAGACCGTGCGATCGGAGGGACGGTACACCGCCGGTGTGTCCCGGCCGTCTACAACACCCCAGTCGCCGGCCACGAACCGATCCCCCGGATCACCGAAGTAGATCTCACCGTCGGCGACCCCCGTTGTCAGCGTGTCGCGCCAGTAGAACAAGCCGGATGATTCGCGGTGGAGGCCGACTTCGTCGACTCCGTCACCGTCCCAATCGCCGACCACCGGATGGTCCCCCGGATTTCCGAAGACGAACGAGTAGTCAGCGGCACCAAGCCCTCCATCGTCTTCGCCGAGTTCGTTGGTGACGTAGAACCGCTGCTCCGAGGGGCGGTAGACGGAGATGGTGTCGCAACCGTCGCCGTCCATGTCTCCCGCCAATGGGACATCCCCGGGATCGCCGAAGAAGAACCGAGTATCGGCGACACCCTGTTTGTTGCTGTTACGGAGGTACACGTAGCCGTCGGATTGGCGATAGAGGCCGGGTGTGTCGGTCCCGTCACAGTCCCAGTCGCCGGCGACCGGGTAGTCCCCCGGGTCTCCGAAGTAGAACGACGGTGCCGTCCCTTCACCGTCCCGGAGGTTCCAAATCCCCGATGTTGGATCAACCAGCCCGACCGACTCGCCCGTTGGTACGCGCCCTTCGACGGCGGCGCTCACCCGTCCGGCGATTGCCCGATGGCCGGACGACGTGGGATGGAAGCTGTGCTCGGGGTTCACCAGGTCGACGCCGTTGATGAACATGGACGATGTGGAGAGCGTGCCCGTCCCGGGATTCGGCCGGCACAGGTTGTGGCGCGTGAAGATGCCCCACGTGTCGACGTATGTGAACTCTGGGCCGCTCTGTTGGTTGCTCCGTTCCACCTCCGACTGCAGCACCGCATTCAGATCCTTCGTCTTCGCGTTCGCCCACTCCTGTTCAGCAAGCGTGAACGTGCCGACGGGGAGCAACGGGATGAAGTCGCAGTCGGCGACGGGTACCGCCGGGAAGATTCTCGGATACCCCACCACAAGCACACGCGCAGTTTGAGCGAGACGGGTTCCGAGGTCCGAGAACAGGGCTCGGAGGCTTCCTTCGAGGGTGGCCAGATCCAGCCGGACTTGAGCGTCGTGTCTCGTGCACGACTCGAAGTCCAGGAGGCAGTCCGAGACGATGTCGGAGAATCCCAGGTCGTTGCCACCGATGGTCAACGTGACCATCGGTGTGTCCGGAGCGATCCGGTCGAGCGCAGAAAGCGGCGTGCCGTCCGTCACCTCGAGGACGGGGTCGTCCCATGGTGCCTGATCGGTATGCACAGCCGTCGTTGACAGGTCGCCCGTGGTTGCGCCGCTGCACGCCCACGACTCCACCGAGACACCCAGCGATCCTTCAAGGTGCATCGGATACGCTTGCGAAGAACGGTGGCATTCGTTGACACCCGGTCGGTCACTTGCCGTGTCGAAGGGTGGGACACCTTCACCGGACGTGTACGAGTCGCCGATCGCCACGATCGGCCCGTCAACCGGCGGCTCTGGCGCGGCAGCCTGGGCCGGCGTCCCCTGAGGGACGGACAGAGCGGCGATGATCAGGGCGAACGAGAAGACAGCCATCGAACGCTGGGGTTTTCGAGGTTCAAACACCAAGACCGAGGATATCGGCGCTGAATGATTGCCTGCAATCCCCGGCTTCATTGTCGGACCTCGTGTTGTCGGCCGACCTTGCCAGGTCGATAGGATTACCGAAGCCCGTCAGTCGGAGTGACTGTGTTCCCTGCCATCCTGTTGTTGGTCCTCGGCCTGTGGTCGGCAGCGGCCACGATCAACGCGTTCCGGCCGTTCCGTCAGACACTGCTCCTGTTCCCAAGCATGTTCTGGTCGTGGCTGGTGATCGGGCTCCCAGTGCAGCACGTCATCGTCCAGATGGTGATCGCCGGTCTGTTGATCTGGTGGGGAGCCCTCAGCGAGGTCATGGGCTGGATCGGCTTGGCCCTGCTCGTTGCATCCTGGATCGGGTCACTCGTGTTACTGCTCAAAACCCGGCGCTCGAGAGCGGTTGTCGACGAAACGCTCGCTGCACACGACATCCCGCGCTCCGGGAGTCCCGTTCCGACGTGGAGGATCGTCG
>Ga0316197_10000627_pt1 | contig 24660 bp, 27 predicted proteins | sample OudBiesiAoxic_MG_FD_204939 | JGI IMG/M metagenome (GOLD analysis project Ga0316197, IMG submission 204939) | Coastal sediment microbial communities from Oude Bieten Haven, Netherlands - site A oxic | ecosystem: Environmental > Aquatic > Marine > Coastal > Sediment | place: Netherlands... | reverse complement strand
GGACGGCATGTAGTGTTCGGTGGAACCTCGGCTGTCACCGACTCCAGGAAGCTGCTCGAGACACTTCTGGGGAAGCTTGTCGAGTTGGATCCCGACGCGATCGCAAGATCCAATGCCGCCAAGGCGATCGAACTCTTTGGTGCGGCGCGGGCGGCCGGTGCGGATTGCAGTGCGCTGGGCTCGGAGGCGGCGATCGTCGAGGCGCTCTGCGCCGGGCTCGGGGGCAAGGTGCCCGCCGGCGGTCAATTCCCTTTCCTGACTGGGGTCGAGCGGCAGCGCATTGCGGATGCCCTCGAGCTCGAGGGCGGGGAACTGAGACTCGCCCCGGAGCCAGAAGTTCCGGAACCGATTGTGACGAACGAGACCGAGAAGCTGCTCCAACGCCACGCGCGCCTGATCGCGACCTTGAGTAGTTCAGCAGCGGCCGTCGATTCGCCCCAGCTGAAGAAATTGGCAACGGTGGAAGAGATCGTCGCGGCAATCTGCACGACCGGTCTCGGGAGTGGGCCTGGCTACGAGGCGGAGACGTTCAAGGGGCCAGAGCTATCGAGCGAAGAGGTCGAGAGGGTCGCCGGGCTCCTGGTCGCCAGCCATGGCTACCTGATCTACAGGGAACCTAGCGAGGGCGGCCAACGATGATGCCGATGTGCTTGTCGAACTGCTGGAGGTAGCCAGACACCGTGCTGTCGATGACCACGCGTCGGTAGCCGGTCGACGCATGCATGAACCGCGCCTTGCCGTCGTTCCCGTGGTAGACGATGCCGACATGGGAGCAGAAGCCTCCCTGGTATTTGGTGACGATCCCGATCACGTCGCCGTCCTGCAGTTCTGGTTCGATCGATCGGACTTTGCCTTTGGGGATGTAGTAGACAGGCAGCTTGGAGACCCGGCGTTCGATCTCCCCCATCGGTTTGAGTAGAGATGGGTCGTTCTTCAGGTAGCGGTAGCTTTTCCAGAGCTTGGTCATCTCCTGGCACTTGCGCCCGGTCACGCGCGAATCTCCGCCAAGCTTACGCGTGATGTCATCGATCGTGCCGCGGCGGTCGTTGTCGTGGTACCATTCGGCCAGATAATGGAGACGATCCAGGTAGTGCCCGCGACAGACACCACCGCGGTAGCGTGTTGTCTCGATCTCCTTCAGCAGCGCGCCGGGATCGGTCGGGTAGTGTCCCCCCTCGACCATTCGCGCCAGGCCCAACGAGGTCTCGAAGAAGGTCCAGCAGTCCATGCCATCGAAGTTGACGGAGGGGGATTCGATCCGGTCGTCGATCTCGAGAGTGTAGCTCTTGTAGGGGGTGCCGTGCACCTCTTTGGCGAAGCGCGCGATGCGTTTGCCGATCGGCAAGCGGTGCCACTGGCCCGCCTTCGCTCTGCCGACGATCTTGTGGAAAGTCGCCTCCCCTTTGAATGTCACCGATCTAGGTAGCTGTTCTTTAGCGTGGCTCGCCTGTCCGAGGACGAGCAGGGAAACTAGAACCTTTAGGAGCTTCGCGGCCATCGTCGACGCTAACACAACTGGCGTCGATTACCATCCTTGACCCGTGCCTCGAGACAGCCCATCGTCCGCACATGAATCCCATCAGCACCGACAAGGCGCCTGCAGCCATTGGCCCCTATTCCCAGGCCATGCGCTCGGGTAATTGGATTTTCACCTCCGGGCAGATCCCTGTCGACCCGGCGAGTGGAACCATCGTAGCCGAAGATATCACGGGCCAGGTCCACCAGGTGCTCAAGAACCTCAAGGCCGTCCTCGCCGCCGAAGGGCTAACGCTGACGGACATCGTCAAGACCACGGTATTCCTCAAAGATCTGGAGGATTTTCAGGTTCTGAACGGGATCTACGCTGAGTATTTTGGGAATCACAAACCTGCGCGTTCGACGATCCAGGTCGCCAGGCTGCCACTCGATTCGCTGGTGGAGATCGAGTGTGTTGCAGAGATTGCGGGCTAGGGAGGATCCGCCCTAGCAGGTCGTTCGCAGGATCGTCGCGGAGTCCTCCAGCGGGACAAGTTCCGCGGACGCTTGGCTCGCAGGGATGAGGAAGAAGTCGCCTGCACGGAACTGGGACGATCCGCAGCGCAAGCTGCCCTCTGTCACGGCAATGATGGCGAAGCCCCCTTCAGCGGCGGCGTTGCGCCCGCTCTCCAGCGTCCAACGTTCGACGCGGAACTCCGGGCATTCCGCGAGCAGCTCCCCGTCGGGCGCGTCCATCGCCGGCTCGTGGTCGTCAAAATCGATGCACGCGATCGATTCGTCGACGTGGAGGTCGCGGGGCTTGCCGTCTAGGCCGACACGGTTCCAATCGAAGACGCGGTAGGTGGTATCGCTGTTCTGCTGGATTTCGAAGATGAGGTATCCCGCACCAATCGCGTGCAGGCGACCACTCGGAATGAAGATCGACTCGCCAGCTCGTCCGGCAACCGGGTGCAACTGCTCCGCGGTCGTCCCCTGCCCAATGCTCTCTACAAAACCCTGTTTGGACACGCCATCGCGCAAGCCGATGTAGAGCTCCGCCCCGGGTTCGGCCGCGGCGACGTACCACATCTCCGTTTTCGGTTCGCCTCCGAGCTCGGGGGCTATCGCCGCCGGCGGGTGCACCTGGACTGAGAGCTTCTCCCGTGCGTCTAGGATCTTCATGAGGAGTGGGAAGCGCTCCCCTTCCCCTCCCCCGAAGATCGTTTCGCGGTGCTCGACCCAGAGGTCGTGCAGTGACTTCCCGTCGAACTCGCCACCATCGACGATGCTCTGTGCCTCCGGACGGTCGACCATCTCCCACGATTCTCCGAAGGGTGTCTCGGCGCTCGGGAGCTTCCGGCCGTAGACCGTTTCGAGCGAACGCCCCCCCCACACGCGTTCCATGTAAATGGGTCGAAAACGGATTGGTTCGGTCTCCATCGCCGCTATTCTACACCCAGATTTTGCAAGCGCTCGCGTGATTTCTCGAGGGCGTCCTCAGAGATCTTGTAATCCATCAAGGCAAGGAAGCGATCCGCGTCAGTCAGCGATTCTCTGGGGATCGACATCACCACCTCGCCAAGCTTCGAGCCTGACATCATCTCGAGCTTCCGCGGATCCTTCACCTTAAGCAAGAGCGTGCCACCTCGCCATCCCCACCACTTCTTGTCTAGGGTGAGCGTCTCGATGTCTCCGAGCTCTAGCTCGATCGTCACGAGTTTGTTCTGTTCCCGCGTGAACGTCCTCTCGCGGTTCTTGTAGTGGAGCAGCACCCGATGCCCAACCACGCGGAGCTTTCCCTCAAGGTGGTAGCGCTCGAGCGCGTCACTTGGGAAAATCTCAAATTGGATGCCGAGTTCTTCTTCCATGTCGTAATCAGCTACCAACATAGAAACCCGATGCCGGATGACAAGTTCGATTATCGCTACCTGCCCGGGTAAATCTCTGCTAGGCTCGCCGCCACATGCCTTCACGCCAGAGCCCCACACTGCTGGTCGTCCCCGCCTTCCGCGAGAGCCAGCGATTGCCGAATTTTCTCCCAGATCTGTGCCGGGCTGTCGCTACGCTGGAGGGTTCGCCGGTAAAGATTCGCGTGGTCGATGACGGATCAGGCTCCACCGAGCAAGAGTTCCTCATCGAGCTGGTGGCGGAGCTGCGCCAGTCCTTTCCTTTTCTGCAGGAGCCGCTCATTCTCGAGAAGAACCGCGGCAAGGGCGGCGCCGTCTACGCGGGGTGGGACGCGAGCAAGGGGATGACGTTCGGCAGCCTCGGCTTTGTGGATGCCGATGGGGCCGTCAGTGCCAGCGAGGTGGTGCGCGTGCTCGAGCTTGTGCCGGGATCGGACTCCGGGGAATGCCTCTACGCGGCGCGGCTCGACGACACCGACCAAGCGATCAAGCGCACCCTGATCCGCAAATGGTTGGGGCTCCTCTTCCGGCGGCTCACGCGGATGTTCTTCAAGCTCCCGATCCGCGACAGCCAGTGTGGATTCAAAATCATCCCGGCAGAGCCCTACCATGAGATCCGTGGGCTCCTGACCGAACTCCGCTACTGCTTCGACATCGATCTCACAATCCACCTCTTGAAAGCTGGCGTGAAAATCCGCGAAGTCCCGATCTCTTGGACGGAGACACCGGGGACGAAGATCACGATTTCCCAAGGGACGAAGATGCTCAGCTCGCTGTGGCAGCTTCGCAAAAAGGTCGACTAGCCGCGCTGGGCTACCGCTACCGCGCGATGCCAGAGCTCCAGCTCGCCAGGGAGTCCTAGCCTGCTGATCCACGCTTCGATCTCGCCGGCGGTCGGTTCGATCACCCCCTCATGTTCGATCTGCCGTTCATCAGCAGGGTAATCCGGGAGGGCGATCCGCGAGAGATACCAGCATGCCCACGCGCGCGCGCTGCGCAGTTCTTTGCGCGGCTCGACCATGCGCGTCGCCAGGTGCTGCCAGTGGCGCCGTGGATTGCCAATAAAGTCCTCGATCTTGCGGCTCTGGAGGATCCAGACGATCGCCTCGTAGGGGATCGGCCAGCGCTGGACGATCGGCTCGCTGCCATCGAGTTCGCAGCCCATCGCTCGGTTCAGCAGCAGAATCGCCCGCGCCGGCAGACCCCGCAGCCATAGCGAGTGCGCGTAGTTCAGAGCCGCTTCGTAGAAGGCCGGACCGCGATCTGCCCCGAGCGAACGTGTCGTGTTGGGACCGAGTGGGCGCTCAGGGATCGGAAGGAATGGGCAGAGTTCGATACCCGGCAGGTGTTCCAGTCGGATGCTCATGGCTGTTGACTAAATTGGAATTTCACGACGACCGCGCGGTGATCCGAACCGACATCATTCCCGACCTGGCGATCGAGCACCTCGATGTCTGGCGAGACCAGCACATGGTCGATCGGGATCCCGGACAGCAGACCGCTCATCCAGGTGCCGTGCACCCCTCGGCCGAGAGCGGAATCACGTAGCCCACTCACTTTCAAAAAATTCCGGAAATACGGCGACCACGGGCTGCAGTTGAAATCACCGATGGCTATGCGGCTCCCCTCGCCTGCCGCAGAGACTGCTGCGTCGGCGAGGATCGTGTTGCGGGTCCGCGAGGCCGCGGCACCGACCGGTGGTAGCGGGTGAAGGGCGACGACTGTGAGTGTCCGCCCCGCTACCTGATACTTGATAAGGAGAAAGGCAATTCCGTCCCTGCGTTGGACATCCTGATCCTGGAGCTCGAACTTGCTAAGGATCCAGATGCCGAAGGCGCCCCGCTCTGGGAGATCCAAGCTGTGTTTGAATCCGGCGGGCAATGCCTTCAGCTCTTCGCGCCAGCGCGGAGTGACTTCTTGGAGGACGAGGATATCAGGATCGTTCGCCGCGATCTCAGCCCTCACTGCGGACGTTTTCTGGTTGTGTAGGTTCAGGTTCAGCAGCATCGCCTTGTAAGGCACGCCCGCTTCTGCCACCTCGCTGCGGGGAAGGTAATACGGGAGCAGGTGAAAGACCGCAAGCCCGAGCAGCGCAACCGAAACTAGAGCCGCTCGGCGACGTCTCAAGACGAGGTTCAAGATGAGCAGCAGCCCGGCCGCCCAGGCATAGTAGTGCTGGAAGTGGGAGGCCAGGTCGAGCATCCAGAAAGACCGACCGGCAACGGTCGCGAGCGCGGCGAGGGTGAGCCCGAGCAAGGCCAGATCGCCGCCCGTCGCAAGCAGCCGCTGCATCGACTTGCTCAAGCCACCCCCCCAGGGTGGAAGTTCGCGACAATCTCCACGACTGCATCAGGGTCATCAGTCAAATGCAGGTGCTCAGCATACTCACGCCCCTGAGCCAAGTTCTGCAGCATTGGGAACAGGCCGGTCTCGGCGACATAGCGCTGGCTGCCAAGGAAGATCATCGGGCTGATTTGCCCAAAGGTCTTGTAGTGGTTCTGCGTCGCGTCCATGAAGATCTCCTGCGTCGTTCCTGCGCTGCCGGGGGCGAACACGACCCCGTAGAGCGAGATCTCAAGCAGCCCGTCTTCGCGCAGGCTGTTGGAAAAATATTTTGCGATGTGATTCGAGAACCAGTTGCTCGGTTCGTGGCCGTAGAACCAGGTTGGGACCGCCAGGCTATCGCAACCGACCGGGAAGCGCTCGACCACCTTCGCCGCCTGCTCGAGGTAGCCCGCATCCGTATAGACGGGAGCCTCCTGCAGAGTCTCGAGCGCCCAGGCGAAGTCTTCCTCGCTCGCCTCAGCCATGTAGGCGCCGAAGTTCCCGGCCTCCATCGTTCCCGGTCCGCCACCGGTGGTGACAAAATAGCCACGCTGCGTGAGCCCCCGGCTGACCCGCGCCACCTTCTCGAACGAATCGTCGTTGCGGGGCGTGCCGTGCCCGCCCATGATACCGACCACCCGCTTGACGCCCTCACCTGGAGTCCCGGCGAGCAGGTTGTCGAGAGCGTTCTCGACCGCATGGTCGTGGATCCGTTGTGCGATCGCTTCGAGCACGCCTGCGTGGTGGCGCCCGTGGGCGACGAAGTGGTCGTAGATCCGCTTGTCGATGCTGAGATCCTCGGTACCGGACTCGTAGCCGTCCATCAGTTCCGCCCTGGTGTAGAGACTGGGGCGGTATGGGTCGTAGGGCAGTCCCACAAAGCGCGGGAAGACTAGCGCGCCACGCCGGCGAAGTCCATCCTCCTCGTCCGCCGATGCGAAGCGGCAGCCGAGGAACACGGCCCCGACCAGATCCGCTTGGTCGAGGCAGGCTGCCTGCTCGCTCAAGTCCAAGCCCTGGATCACGCAATGGCTGAGATCGCAGTGCCGGGCCGCATACTCGGCCAGCGTGTCGATCTCGTGGATCAGAATCTCATCACCCATCACCTGTCACCTTTCCTCCAGAGCTAGTCTTCTGCCACCACTGGCTTGCGCGGTTTGCCGTCGGTGATCGGCTCCCAGTCGATCGCAGCGATGTCTAGCTTGTAGAGCTCGAGCTGGTAGACCGCGTCCTCGTTCTCCGGATCCATCTCGACCGCGGCAGCCAACAGGAGGCCTGACAGATACACATTCTCGTCGCCGCCGGTCTTTGCCAGCGCCTGCGATTGGGCAATCAGCAATTTTGCTAGAGGTCCCGGCTTGTAGTCGGTCTCGATCCTCTTCGGTTCGACACCGCGTGTGAACTGGTGGTTTGCCACGAGCGCTGCGCGGTTGCGCCGATCGAGCTGCAGTGCCAGGCCTAGCAGTTTGCGGGCCCACGCAGCGCGGTGGGCGTTCTTCTGGACCCCGATCTCATTGACGACGTAGCCGGCAAGATTGGTCGCGAATTTCTTCCGCTCAACCTCCATCAGCCCGATCTTCTCGAGGTCGATCGCCTGCTTGTCGAACTTTGGAGGCTTGTACGCCTGGGCGATCCCGTCCCCGCACAGCAGGAGACCGGACGTCGCGAGGCAAAGGAGCAGGCGGCAAACCATAGGCGCCGGACTATCGCCCGGGAGCGGAGATTGTCCAGTCAGCGGGGTGGTCGGGGCCTTGGCCTAGAGCAGGTCCTTGACCGCCTCGCGCTCTTCGCGGAGCTCGGCGATGCTGGCGTCGATCTTTTCGCGGCTGAACTCGTTCACCTCGACATCTTCCACGATCTCCCAGAGCGCCCCGTCGCTGCGCACCGGGAACGAGCTGATGAGCCCCTTGTCGACACCGTAGCTACCGTCCGAGCAGACACAGACACTGTTCCACTCCCCCTCCTCACTCATCGTGGTGAGCCCGCTCACCGTATCCACGACCGCGTTCGCTGCCGAGGCGGCCGAGGAGGCACCGCGGGCGGCGATGATCGCGGCGCCGCGCTTCTGCACCGTCTCGATGAACTCTCCCTTCAGCCAAGCCTCATCCGAGATGACGTCGGGCGCCGGCTTGCCCCCGATCCGCGCATTGTAGAAATCCGGATACTGGGTCGCCGAGTGGTTCCCCCAAATCGTCGCGTTGGTGACATCCTTGACATGCACGCCAGCCTTCTGCGCGAGCTGAGATTTGGCCCGGTTCTCGTCGAGGCGCGTCATCGCGAACCAGCGATCATCGGGGACATCCGGCGCGTTGTTCATCGCGATCAGACAGTTGGTGTTGCACGGGTTGCCGACCACGAGCACGCGCGCATCCGAGGCGGCATGGTTGTTGATCGCCTTCCCCTGGCCGGTGAAGATCTTCCCGTTGATGCCGAGCAGGTCGCCTCGCTCCATACCCGCTTTGCGCGGGACGCTGCCGACGAGCAAGGACCAGTTGGCCCCGTTGAACCCGGCGTCGAGATCGGCGGTCATCACCATGCCATCGAGCAGCGGGAATGCGCAATCGTCGAGCTCCATGCAGACGCCCTCGAGCGCCTTCATGCCAGGCTCGATCTCGATCATGTGTAGCTTTACCGGTTGCTCGGGACCGAACATGGCGCCGGAGGCGATGCGAAACAGGAGGGCGTAGCCAATTTGACCAGCAGCCCCGGTGACGGCGACAGTGATAGGTTTGTTCATAGTGTTACTTGTTGGTTTCGGTTGAGGGGGGCGGAAAGTGACTGTTTACAAAGGGCCGAAGATCACTCCCTGAACCTCGGCACAAATCAGGTGGATCAGCACCTGGTGAGCCTCCTGGATACGCGCGGTCGATTCGACCGGAACGATGAGCTCGACATCTGCGACGCCCGCTAAACTCCCACCGTCGCGCCCGAGTAGCGCCAGCGTCTTGAGCCCACCCTGCTTCGCCACTTCGAACGCGCGGAGAACATTCGTCGAGTTGCCGCTGGTGCTCAGGCCGACCAGGGCGTCGCCACGCCTGCCTAGGCCACTCACCTGCCGCGCAAAAATTTCATCGAACGAGTAGTCGTTGCCGACCGCTGTCAGAAAACTGCCGTCATTGGTCAGCGCGATCCCTGCGAGCGGCGGGCGTTCGACATCGAGCCGGCAGAGCAGCTCGGTCATGAAGTGGGCGCTGTCGGCCGCGCTGCCGCCGTTGCCGCAGGCCATCACCTTACCGCCCGCCTGCAGGGTCTCGATAAGCAGCACCGAGGCAGAATCGAACTGTGTCTCGAGCCCCCTCAGGGACTCGATCGTAGACACACTCGCATCGATCGTATTGGAAAAGCGGCTCATCTGGATGGCTCCCCGCCTCCATAGCCCGAGTCCCCCAATCTCGCAAGAGGAAGCCGACCTAGATCATGAACTGAATCTCCTGATCGACGGCTCGATCCCGGTTCAGCTTATCACAGACGATCTCACAGAGGTCGAAGCACACCGGATCCGAAACCGAGTAGATCACCATGGTGCCACGTTTCTCCCGCGACAGGAGTCCGGCATCGTAGAGCATCTTGAGTTGTTTTGAGATATTCGCCTGGGAGGTGTCGAGCTTGTCGACCAGCTCACTGACCGAGTGCGGCGCGCCGCGCAGCTCCTGGAGGATTGCCAGGCGTGTCGCCTCGCCAAAGACGCGGAACAACTCGGCGATCTTGTCGAGTGCCGAACTGTTCAGCTTGCGGGGGGATCGGTCGAGTGTCGCGTTCTTGCTCTTGGGCATCGGGCTTTGATCTGAGGTGAATCGGGCGCCGCAGGAGCCTTGACACCGGGTGTCTGCGGGGGGACTCTGCCGCCTGATCTAGGGCTTGTCCACTGCTTCAGTGCTTGCGAGATCGCCCTAGCCCTGGTGGCCGGTCGACCCCACCGACCTCGCGGAGCGTTCGAGCCACGTGAAGCACGCGGCGGCACCCAGCGCGAGCAGCGCCCACCATGCGAACTCCGGGATGCCGGTTAGCTCCGTCAGCCGGACTTTGCCATAATCGCCGACGCCGAGGATGTTGGCATCGATCCAAGAATAGCTGAACGCATAGGCGATACCGCCGACGAGCATCCCGGCGAAGCCGACGAGGGCGTGGAGGCTTCCAGTGGCAATCGCGGCGACCCCAGTACCAGGGCAGTAGCCATAGAGTACCATGCCGACCCCGAATAGGGCGCTGCCGAGGACGAGCCCCAGCAACTTGGTGCCTTTGATATGGTAGCCCTCGAGCCAGCCGGCGGTCATCATCAGGGCGACGCCGATGCCGCCGACGACGATGGCCGTCAGCATGACCTTGAGCACCGTCATGTCACGCAGGCGGAAGAAATTGACGATCACATCGTATTCGGCAACGCGTGCCTTCTGCAACAGCACGCCAAAAATCAAGCCGAAGACTGCCGCGCAGAGCAGGCCGCCAATAGAACTGGTTGGGATAGGTAGATTCATTGTCTTGGTAGATTAGTTTGGGTTGGAGGGGTTGCGGAACATGAGCTTCGCCGTCGCGATCCCGGATAGGAACATCACCGCAAAAAAGATCCATCCCGAGAGGGCTAGCTGAAGCGTTCCGCTGATCCCATGCCCGCTGGTGCACCCCCCGGCAAGACGCGCCCCGAAGAGGATGATCACCCCGCCCAGAAACGCCCCAACCATCCGCTTGCCTGCACTCGGGCCAAAACGCTCGCGCCAAACACCTGGAACCTTCTCCCAGCGGAACGTCCCTCCAAGCTTCGCGCTCAGCATGGCGCCAGCAAAGGTCGCGAGCAGGAACACCGTGCTATAGCCGAAGGCAGGCTTCTTCTGCGACCAGTAGGCGTTCTCCGACACGGCTTCACTTCCGGTGAAGATCGCTGTCGCCCATCCCGATAGCTTCGAAATCTCCGTCGACATCCCCAGCGGTTTGTTGACCACTAAAAATACCAGGATGCTCAAGATCCCGATCCCTGCCCCCGCAACATACGGAGACCACGCCCGCCGACAGAGCGGATTCGGATTTTCTGACAAAGGTGCTGTAGTCGATTGTTCCATAGATCTTAGGGTTCTGAATGATTCTTCAATAACTATATAGCTATATAAAGATGCGCAACGCAAATTTTGTTCGAAATCCAGCATGAGTTGTCCAGTGGGTGGCCGGCTCGCGTCCGGGTTTGTTCATCGAGCCCAAGGAATGTGCGACGCACCGCAAGCATCCGGTGGACGGCGAAGAATTTCTCCCTAGGTTTACGAGATGAGGAATTCAGCCCCACCACCCGATTTGGGCGGCGCCCCGACCCTGTATGAACGCATCGGTGGAGAGCAGACGATCGAGGGCATGGTGGTCGAGTTCTATGTGAAGGTCCTGGCGGATCCCAAGCTAGCCCCGTTCTTCAAGGACACCAAGATCGAGCGCCTGCACAGGATGCAGCGCGAGTTCTTTAGCGCCGCCCTCGACGGTCCGATCAAATACACCGGTCGCCCCTTGCACTCGGTCCACTCGGGACTTGGGATCACGCCGGATCACATGAAGCGCTTCGTCGGCTACATGCTCGAGACTTTGGAACGATTCGATCTAACAGAGAACGATCTTCGCGACGTCATCTCGCGGATCAACACCTATGCCGACGAGATCATGGGCGGTTACGGCACAGACGGCTGAGTCGGGTCGCGCATTGGGTGCTCATTCCATCCGCACTGGTTTGTTCATCTTCATGTAGGTCCACTTCCTGCGATTCGTCTGCGGATCGATGGTTTCGATCCGCATCTTCTGCAGCAACCAGATCCCGAGCTCCGGATCCTTCTGGACGACGATCACCTTGAAGCGTTTCACGAGGCGCCGCTGCCGGTCGTAGGCCTCGACTTGCAAGAGCGCACGGCTCTCCTTGTCCACCCAGATCTTCACCGTCCCATACGGTCCAAGATCGCGCCGCGGGTTCTCCAGCTGGATCACCCAGGTGTCCCGCCAGATGGTCGTGCGGATTTTCTTGTCGCCTAGGATCACCGGGTCTGGCCAATAGAGAAAGCGCTGGGAAATGTCCTCATAGGTGACGTCAGTGCCACGGATCGCTTCGGAATAGCGCTCCTGTGCGAGTGGCTTTGCGGCTCCTCCCCCCGCCACTAGTTCCTGCAACTCGTAGCGGTTGTCTTTGAGCGCGAGGGAGATCACTTGGGTGGGCTGGTTGAATCTGAATTTCAGAAGTTTGAGCTCGGCCGCCAGCGACATCCGGAATGGCACCGATCTTCCCCGTTTGCTCAGTTCGCCGGATAGCTCGTAGGATTGCGCCGCCTGGCCAAATCTGACTTCGCGAACTAGCGCGGCCGCATCGGGTCTGCCCCCCTGAGCCCAAAGTTCGAACTGGCCCGAGAAGAGCAAGAGGAGTGCGATCGATCGAATCTTCATAGGGGCCAGAACCAGGGAGTCGCGCAGCTGAGCCAGCTACTTGCGCTTCACCGGCTTGTCCATCGCCATGTAAGTCTTCTCCTTGCGGTTCCCTTTGTGGTCGATGGTCTCGACGCGCATTTTCTCGAGCAGCCACATGCCGAACTCCTGGTCTTTCTGCACGTTGATGACTTCGAAGCGCTTGATCTTGCGTCCCTCCCAATCGAATCCCTCGACCTGCAGCAGTGCCTTGCTCTCTTTGTCGATCCAGATCTTCACGACCCCGTAGGGACCGAGGCGGCGCGGGTTGTCGAGGCGCACGACCCAGGTGTCACGCAACACGGTAATGCGGAGCTTCTCTTCCCCGACCAACTTTGGCTTCGGCCAATAGAGAAAGCGCTGGGAAATGTCTTCGTAGGTGACATCAGTCCCACGGATATTCTCGCCGTAGCGGGATTGCGCGAGCTCCTTCGGTTTCTGACCGGCGACCTGTTCGGTCAATTCGTAGCGGTTGTCTTTGAGGACAAGGGAGATGATCTGCGTCGGGTTGGTAAAGCGGAAGCGGATCATGCTCAGCTCCTCGATCATCGACATCTTGAACGGGATCTTCAAGCGCCCCTTTTCGAGTTTGCCGGTCAGGTCGTAGGATTGCTCTGCCTGGCTGTAGCGCACTTCACGCACTAGTTTTGCCGGATCGGGCTTCCCGCCCTGTGCCAGAATGACCGTGGGGAGAAGAAACAGGACTGGGATGAGGAATAATTTCATAGCGTAGCAAATTTCGACCGCGGGGGCGGCATCGGTATTCAAAGATTACGTTTTGTGACAAGATAATCTTTAACGAATCTTAAAAAAACGCTACTGGAAGCTTGCCGCCCTTTGACTCGCGAGTCGGAAGATGCGAGCAATCCGCTCATCTCGCCCCTGATCCGACCCGAAACAACCCGATAAACCCTGCCTGCCGCTTGACCAAGGACCTGCAGATCCAACGACCGCTACTGCTTGCGCTACTGCTCCTCACCGTTTTCCGCTGGGTGATGGCCGGGCACAACGAGCTATCAGAAGACGAGGCCTATTACCACATGTGGTCAGAACGCATGGCGCCCTCGTATTATAGCAAGGGACCCGGGATCGCTGCGCTCATGAAGCTCAGCACCTCGGTCTTCGGGCATGAGGAATTCGGGATCCGCTTCTTCGCCCCTCTGCTGGCTCTCGGCAGCAGCCTGATGTTGTTCCGTCTCGGCCGCGGCATTTTCGGGCGTCAGTCAGCGGCCTGGGCGGTCCTCCTCCTGAACATCACCCCGATCTTCAATGCGGGCTCGATGCTGATGACGATCGATGCCTTGTCGATCTTCCTCTGGATCGCCGCGATGCTGATGGTCTGGCACGCTCTGCACCGTGCATCGAAGTGGACGGTCTACTGGCCGCTCGCCGGCCTGATGATCGGGCTCGGCTTCTTGGCGAAATACACCAATGCGCTACTGCTGTTGTCGATCGCCCTACTGCTCATCGTCCACCGCCGCTGGCGCGGGCAACTCGGGAAACCCGGCCCCTATCTCGCGCTCGGCGTCTTCCTCCTCTGCACGATCCCAGTCCTGGTCTGGAACCAGCAGCACGACTGGATCACGGTGACCCACCTGAAGGAACGTGGGGATCTCGACGAGGCGACTGGCCTGCAGCTGAAGAAGTCGCTAGAATTCTTCCTCGGCCACATTTCGGTATACAGCCCACTGATATTCATCGGCATGCTGTGGGCACTTGGGATCTCGATCACGCGATTCTTCAAAGACGAGGGAGAGGCATTCCTCGTCGCCTTCTCGCTGCCGATCATTGCCCTCTACTTCTCCCTCTCGCTCCGCTCCGGCGGGGAGCTCAACTGGACGGCCCCCGGCTTCGTCGGCGTCGGCCTCCTGCTCGCCCACCACTGGTTCCGCTGGGATGCTCGCCCGCGCGTCAAACGCCGCCTGCGCCGGGGGGCGCTAGTGCTCGGCGTCGGCATGTCGCTGCTGGCGCTCAATACCGACCTGCTGCGCCAGTTCGGAGTCCCGTGGAGCTACAAGAGCGACCCGCGGATCCCACCCTTGTCCACCGTCGAAGTCCTGAAAAAGCCGTCTCTGCTGCTGGCCAATGCAGCAGATCCGAGCGCGCGCTTGCGCGGCTGGAAGAGTAGCGCGGCCTACTGTGCTGAGGTGATCCGCGCGCAGGACCAACCAGTTTTCCTGATCGCCAACCGTTACCAGACCGCAGCGGCGCTCGGCCACTACCTCCCGGGTGGGCTCGACATCATCCAGCCAAGCCCCGCACACCCTCGCGTCCACACTCCGGAATCGGCCGCGCCGGAACACCAGTTCTGGTTCTGGCCCGGCTACTCCCAGGTCGACGAGGTCAGGCTGGTCCCGAGCGAGGATGGCAGCGATACGATCCGCAAGGAATCCTCCCCCTTCATCGGACGGGATGCCCTATACCTCACCGATAATATGAAGCGCAGATCACCGGACGAGCGGGTTCGCAACAGCTTCCGCGAGTGGGAGCTGATCATGGTCGTCGACATCATGCGCCGCGGCCGATTCCTCCGACAGCTGCGCATTTTTCACTGTAAACAATACCAAGGCCTCGACCTATAGGTTCGAATCATGTCCTCTCCAGCTCCAAAACTCTCCGTCGTCATCCCGCTCTACAACGAGGAGGAGAACGTGGCTCTCCTCCAGCAGGAGGTCGACAAAGCGCTCGCGGGCATCGACTACGAACTCGTCCTGGTCGACGACGGATCGAGCGACAATACGGTCGGTGCCGTGCTGCGCAACGAGCACACGCGACTGCTCGAATTCGAGAAGAACACCGGTCAGAGTGCCGCGATGTTCGCCGGGATCCATGCGGCGAGGGGCGAGATCATAGCGACCCTCGACGGCGACCTGCAGAATGATCCCGCCGACATCCCCAAACTCCTCGACCACATGGAGGCCGAGGGGCTCGACCTCGTTTGCGGGTACCGCGCCAAACGCAAGGACACCACCTTCAAACGGATCCAGAGCCGCATCGCTAACAATGTCCGAAGCCGCTTCATCGGCGATGGGGTGCGGGATACCGGATGCTCCCTAAAGGCGATGCGGCGCGCTTGCCGCGAGGGGCTGATGCCCTTCACCGGGATGCACCGCTTCATCCCTGCATTGATTAAAAATGCTGGCTACAAAGTCGGAGAAATCCCCGTCAACCACCGCCCGCGCCAGCACGGAGTCTCGAAATATGGTTTCGGAAATAGGGCATTTAAGGCCACCCGTGACATGTTCGGCGTCCGCTGGCTCAACTCGAGGCGATTTTTTTATCGCATTAAGGGCGACTAGCCCTCAAGGTTGCCACCGCGTTAGAAATTGCGGAATTATCTACTTATCAACAACTTGTGAACAACTTGCCGCTTGTTCACAATCGCGGTTCTGATATTTTCGCAATTTTGCGGCTTCCCGCTTGACTAAACCGGACGGGATTATCATTCTCTGACAAAATTTAACGAAATTTAACTATTTCGTTTCTAAAAAACCAACAACCGACCTACCGACGATTCCGATCATCCAATCGGAATTCTCCCTCAACATTACTATGAGCCTACGGGAACAATTGAAGAGGATTCTGCCTGACATTCTGCCGCGGAATCCCAAGGAAGCGATCAAGGGCACCGAGTTGATCCAGCTCGTAAAATATCGCCTGAACCAGGAATACAGTGACGCGACGCTGCGTTACCACTTCTCAATCATGTCGTGCGATCCGAGTGCACCGATCGCGAAGGTAGATCAGGGGCAGGGCTACTACCTGCGCACGAATACTCTCAAGTCGATGAGCTCCGCGCGCCACATGCTGTCCCCCTCCCAAGCGACCTTTGGGGATGAATTTGGTTACACTTCGAACGAGGCGCTCTACCGCGCCAACAAGTTCCGCGCGATCGTGGCGCGCATGAACTCGGTCGACAACCGCTTCCCCTTCATCCTCCAGGATACTTTCGGTGAGGATGCCGTCTACGAGAGCCTGTGGAACTACCCGGATCTGGTGATGGTCGATTGGGAAATCGCCAAGAACGCGGGCGGCGGCTCTGGTTTCGATCGGGATCTGCTCGAGCTGCGCCGGAGCTTCGGCTCTCAGCCATTCACGCTCCGCAGTGTGAAGATGAAACTCGAGACCCGCCTCGACACGTTCCGCGAAGATTTTTTCCAGTGCCTCAGCAACTCGCGCTGGGCTCACTATGGCGAACTGATCGTCGCCGAGCCGGTGACCGACGAATCCCTTGTCGAAGAGCTGCGCGGATTGGGGAGCGAGTTCGGCATTGGCATTACCAGCTTTGGCCTCAGTGCCGAGGCCCTCGATGAACTCCCGGAGCCCGGCGCGATCCGCGCATTCGGTGACCGCGAGATCGAGGCTCTAGAAAAGCGTCTCACGATTCAAAAGATTTGCACCCCGCGGCCCCGCACCGAGATCGACTGGCGGCAGATCCGCGCCCTGCGGGCGGAGAACGAGGAGCTCGAGAGCATGTTCCGCTGGCTGACCGCTTGCCTCGACTCTGGCAAAGCGATGTCGTTCGAGGATTTCCGTGAGAACCCGCCAGTGCCGAACCAGAAGAACGACTCGCTCCCAGCCGGATTCACCCAGCCGGCCGAGGCAGAGGCAGAGATCTAGGGGCTTCTCAGAGAAGTTGATTGCAGGAGTCGCTGAGAGATTTTTCCCAAGTTCGAGGCGTGAGGCGCTAGCGGATTGGCATCCGTGACCGACCAGCATCGAAGAGGTTGGGGCAAAGATCTTGACTGTCGGGTACGGGAATTGCCCGACGGGATCTGCGGACGTCACGTTTAGGTCTGATTTTCTCGGAGCCCGGCACCGTTTGAGGTGCCGGGCTCCTTCTGTTCATCCCATCGCTGCTTGAGGAAGGCGGCAATCCGGCGTAAGTGCCACTGAGAACCATGGCCGAAGCAACTCTCGCAGACCTCACAATGAGCCCGATCGAAGATGTCATCGACGACATCCGGGCGGGCAAGATCGTCATCGTCGTCGATGATGAAGATCGCGAGAATGAGGGCGACCTCATCGCCGCTTCAGAGCTGATCACGCCCGAGGCGGTGAACTTCATGCTGCGCCATGCGCGAGGCATGCTCTGCGTCTCGGTCGGGGACGAGGTCGCCGATCGCCTCAAGTTGCCTGCGATGGTCGCCAACAACCGCGAGTCATCCAAAACGGACTTCCGCATCACGGTGGATGCGGCGGAGGGGATCAGTACCGGGATCAGTGCCGCCGATCGCGCCGCTACCATCCGGCTGCTGGGGGCGCAGGATTCTACCAGTGATCAGCTCGTGCGCCCGGGTCATATCTCCCCGCTGCGAGCGATGCCTGGGGGAGTCCTCAGGCGCGCGGGCCACACCGAGGCGGCGGTCGATCTCGCGCGACTCGCCGGGCTACAACCTTCTGCCGTCCTGATCGAGATCCTCAACGAGGATGGTTCGATGGCGCGGCTGCCGCAGTTGCTGGAGTTTGCAAAACAGCACGAGCTGAAGATCTGCACGATCGAGGCGCTGATCGACTACCGGCGCAAGCGTGAGCGCCTGGTCGAATGCCTGGAGGTGGTCAAGATGCCTACCGATTACGGCGACTTCAACCTGCACATGTATCAGACATCCCTCGACGATGAGATCCATCTGGCACTGGTCAAAGGGGAGATCGACCCTGACAAGCCGGTGCTCGTCCGTGTCCACAGCGAGTGCCTGACTGGTGATGTCTTCGGATCGCGCCGCTGCGACTGTGGCGGGCAACTGCACGCGGCGATGCAGAAGATCGAGGAAGCCGGCTGTGGCGTGCTGCTCTACATGCGCCAGGAGGGGCGTGGTATCGGGCTGAAGGCGAAGATCCAGGCATACAAACTGCAGGAGGAGGGGCTCGATACCGTCGAGGCCAACGAGCGGCTCGGCTACCCGATGGATCTCCGGGACTACGGGATGGGTGCCCAGATCCTATTTGATCTCGGGGTCCGCTCGATCCGCCTGATGACCAACAATCCGCGCAAGGTCGTGGGGCTCGAGGGGCACCATCTGCAGATCGTCGAGAAAGTCCCAATCCTCGAAGAGCCAAACGCGCACAACCAGGCCTACCTCGATACGAAGCGCCGCAAGATGGGGCATTTTCTATAAAGGGCAGTTGAATTCTCGAGGATTCCCCGCGATCATCTCTTCTAAGCAATTATGTCGGTAGCAACTCTCCCAAGGCAACCCCGTTCGATCGGTCCACGGCGCACGATCGCCATCGTCGCATCCCTCTACAACGAGGAATATGTCAACGCCCTCGTCGAGGCGACCAACCAGGAGCTGCTGCGGATCATCCCGAACGCGGCGATCCCCCTCTACCGGGTCCCAGGGGCATTCGAGATACCAGTCTGCGCGGAGTTCCTGATGCAGAATACCGAGATCGATGCGCTGATCGCCCTCGGCGTGGTGATCCGCGGTGAAACCGCCCATGCGGATCTCGTGGGCACTTCGGTGACCAACTCGCTCCAGAACATGTCGACGACGCACCTGATCCCCATCATCAACGAAGTCCTGCTGCTCGACAACGAAGAGCAGGCGCGGGCACGCTGCCTGTCGCCTGACTACAACCGTGGTATCGAAGCCGCCCGCGCTACCGTCAATGTGTGCGAACTCTTTTCGAAACTCTACATCGCCCACCCCCCGGGCTCGAAGTCGAATTCCAGGGCCAACATCGCCTCGAATGGGTAAGCGCCGAGAGGGGCGCGAGGCAGCCGTGCAGTTCCTCTTCTGCTCCGACATCAATCAGGAGCTGGGCCCTGATGATATCGACAACTTTTTCAGCACTATCCGCCCCGCCTCCCCGCGGGTTCGTGAGTTCGCCAAGATCCTAGCGACCGGGGTCTGTGAGCAGCGCGCCGAGGTGGATGCGACCATCGAGAAGCACACACAGAACTACAAACTCGATCGGATCTCTGCGGTCGATCGTTCGATCCTACGCCTCGCGGTCTACGAGTTGATTTTCCGCGATGACATCCCCAACGTCGTGTCGATCAACGAGGCAATCGAGGTCGCCAAGCGCTTTGGCACCGAGGAGTCCGGGCGATTCGTCAATGGTATCTTGGACAATCTCAACCGGGCGCTGCGCGCGGAGTCCGACCGTTCCACGCGGGCGACCCCCTCCGCAGCAGACGCGGAACCGAGTGCCTGAGCCCGCAAGCCAGGCGGAACAGGGCGCGGCGCCGTCAATAGCGCTCGATCGCGATTCCCTCACTTGCCTGACGATGCCACCCGCGAAACTTGGTAGAGACACGGCGACACTGAGAAATGTGGGCTAGAACGAATGGCGCTAGTTTAAGAGTCGTCGCCGGCGAAAGTGGCCCAAGCATCCCTGCTTGAATGCCCCTATTTTTCAAGCCTCCAAGCAGGGATGCTTGGGTGGGCCACGGCTCGACCCGCCACGGCTTAAGAGCCTGTCGGACTTACCCGATCCGGCAAGAATCGTTTTAGAATTCGCCCAGATCCACCCGCTGATTCGTCATTGAATCCATTCAAATCCTCTCCAGCATGCGGATCTGGAGCAGAATTCTAAAACGTTTTGCTCGAATCCTCTAAGTCCGACAGGCTCTTAAACTAGTGGCATTCGGGCTAGAACTCCTGACCGTATACAAGATCGATCAGGCAGGCACGGCAGTTCGGATCGAGACACTCAGCTTGCGCGATGGCACGGTCGAGCCCGAAAGCAGCGCGGCGCCAAGCCGATGCCGGTTGAGGATCGGCAGGCGGCACTTCGATCCAATCGTGTGACAGCCAGATTACCGGTGGCCCGCCACGATGCAGCGCCGTCGAAAGACTCTTCTCTGACCCGCCACTAGTCTCCTGGGGCGACAGTGGTTCCGGCTCCTCCCAGCGCGAAAACAGCATGAGCCCAACTAGCAGAATCCCGGGAAGGATGACGGTCAGACCTCGCATCGCCTCACCTTAGCATTGAGTATGTGGTGGGCAAGTCCGCGCTCCTCCCACGGTCGCGCCCTAGATTGCGAGGGACTATGGGGAGTACGAGCGTCCCGCCCCTACCAGGAGCGAGGCGCTCCTGGCCCCCGTTCCAAACTAGACACTAGCCTCTGCCCCAACGGCTCTACTTCCGCTCTTTGAGCAGCGAGGTAAACTCACGCATGGCGGGCGAGGTCGCGCGGGTGCGCTTCTGCACGAGCCCCAGCGGGCGCTTCATGTCCCCGGACCGGATGTCCACCGATATCAGGCGCCCGCTCTTCACCTCGTTCTCCACCGAGCGCGATGGCACGATCGAAATCCCATTCTCGATTTCGACGGCGCGTTTCACAGTCTCGATGTTGTCGAATTCCATCTCGCGGCGGACCGTGACACCTGCATTCTTGAGCGCCCGATCGAGCGCCTTGCGCGTCGGCAGATCCGGCTCGAAGGAGACGAACTTCTGATCGGCAAGATCCTCGAGCCGCGCTGTCTTGCGCTTTCCGAGCGGGTGATCCGGCGGGCAGATTAGCACCATCTTGTCCTGGGCGAACTCTTCGATCGTTACCCCTTTGCGCTTGGTCGGATACGCGACAATCCCGAGGTCGGCATTGCCCTCGAGCACTTCGGAGTAGACCTGGCTCGAACGGATGTAATCGATTTTCAGATCGACCTTTGGATACAGCCTGCGGAACTCCTTGACGAAGGGAGGCAGCTCGTGGAGGCCGAGGCTGAGGACCGTGGCGACACGCAGGGTTCCCGCCACCTTGTTCTGCAGCTCGTTGAATCGATCCTGGATCCCGTTGTAGAGCTCGAGGATCTCCTTCGAGGCATCCAGGAAGACCTTGCCCTCCGGCGTCATAGAAAAATTCTTCTTCCCCCTCTCGATCAGCACCACCTCAAACTTCGTCTCCAGCGCACGGATCTGCTGGCTGACAGCACTCTGTGTGATACCGTTGCGCTTCGCGGCCAGAGAGAAGCTGGCCGTCTCGATGAGATCCGAATAGACTTTAAGGGTTTCTACTTGCATTCAAATTATTTAGAAGGTGATTGGTGCCCCTCCCTTAACTTTGACCATGCATCGAGTCAACTTGGAATCCATTGATGAGCCGAATTCACGATAGCTACTCAAATGTCTCACGTTCGGTCAGCCTCGCTAGCCGCCGCTCCGGCCGCGGTGACGGCGCGGTGAAGCTCCTGGTCGTAAGCAAGCGCTGGCCGGCCGAGGCCATCCGCGAGGTCGCCGACTGCGGACACCGCCTGTTTGGCGAAAGCCGTGTCCAGGAGGCGGAGGAGAAAATCCCGCTGCTCCCTGCCGATCTCGACTGGCACTTCATCGGCCATATCCAGAAGAACAAAGTCCGCAAGATACTAACATTGTTCAATACGCTCCACAGCGTCGACTCTCTCGATCTGGCGCACCGGATCGACAAGATTGCCGAGGATCTAGGACTGCGACCATCCGTGTTCTTGCAGGTGAATATCGCCGCGGAGGAGAGCAAGCATGGCTTCGCGCCAGACGAGCTCCGGTCGCAGATCGGGGAGCTGCTGGCGATGGGGTCGCTGAACATCTGCGGCCTGATGGCAATCCCGCCCGCCGTCGCCGACCCCGAGGAATCGCGCCCCCAATTCCGCGCGGTGCGGCAGCTTCAGGAGGAACTCGCCAGCGACGCAGGGGTCGAGTTCCCTGAGCTGTCGATGGGGATGAGCGGCGATTACGAGGTCGCTATCGAAGAGGGCTCGACGATCGTCCGTGTCGGCACTTCGATCTTCGGCGAGCGCCCGCGGTAGCTGGGTGTTGAGAGCTCCGCGACCCGAGACCCTAGCCGCTGCTGATCCTCGCTAGTAGATCGGGTAAGCGATGACCGTGTCGCCCGCCTGAATCTTCAGCCCTGGCTGCACCGAGCCCTGCACGATATTGACGATGCTGCTATCCGCATCCTCGACGCTGTCGACAAACACCTTCCCAACAATGAAAACGTCCCGGCGGATCGCGAACTGCATCTGTGGCTCGATCCCGGCATTCTTGCCGGCATTGATGACCGCGAAGCCAAGATCGTCCTGCACATGCGAAACTTCACCGATCGACGCGGCATCACGGATCTGTCTCTGGACGTCCGTCAGCTCTTTCTCGCGAACGATCTCCTGGCTCTGCACGCGCTCGACCAGCATCTGTTTTTCTTCCTCCTGGGCGGCGATCTCGATCGCTTTGTTCTGCAGTTCTTGCTCGAGCGCGGTGAGGCGCTGCTCGAGGGCTGGAGAAGTCTCCACCACGGCCGGTGCGGGAACCGTCTCGGTGCGCGCGACGAGAGTTTTATAAATCTCACGTTCGTGAGCGAGTTGGCGATCCAGTTCCGCAATCCTGGCGTCGCGGTCCTCCACGGCGCCTCGCACCGATTTGAGTTCGGTCATATTCTGGACGGCGAAGATGAGTGCGACGACGAGTAAGATGACGGTGAAGCCGAGCGAGGCTTTGGTAGTGGTGTTCATGATCTGCGGGGAATGGATTGGGATTGGCGGACGCCCTGCCCGATTGGGGCGCGGGCTGGGGGCGCGTTGCATGGAATGGGTTTACTTGGTCACGGCGCGCCCCCCTGACCGGGGCAGCGTAGGCGGTCGAGCGCCGGAATTCAATCCGGAAAAAATCCATGAATGCGCCAATGCCGAACCGCCAGAATGCCTACATTTTCCGCAATTAAATGCGCCGTTGACCCCTGATAGGCCGGGTGCTAGTTTCCGCGCACGTCGACCGGGAGCGGCGTTTTTTACGATGAGCACCGACGGAAAACCGAACTATAAACACACTTTACGCCTCCCGAAGACTGATTTTCCGATGCGGGCCGGGCTGGTGAAGAGCGAGCCCGAGCGGCTCGCCAAATGGGACGCCTCGAAGCTTTACGAACGGATCCAACAGAACCGGGAGGGAAGCCCTAGCTTCATTCTGCATGACGGACCACCATTTGCCAACGGCGACGTCCATATGGGGACGGCCCTCAACAAGATCCTCAAAGATCTCGTCGTGAAATCGAAGACGATGGCCGGCATGCGCGCCCCATTTGTCCCTGGCTGGGACTGCCATGGATTGCCGATCGAGTTCGCTGTCGTCAAAGATTCCTCTGGGCTGGAACCAGCCGAGATCCGCCGGCGCTGCGAGGCCTTCGCCCGCGGCCACATCGATACCCAGCGAAAATCTTTCCGGCGCCTTGGAGTCCTCGGCGACTGGGAGCATCCTTACCTGACGCTCGATCCAAGCTACGAGGCCGATATCATCCGCGTTTTCGCCACGTTTATAGAGAAGGATCTCGTCTACTCGAGCATGAAGCCGGTGCAGTGGAGTTACGGAGCACAGACCGCGTTGGCAGAGGCGGAGGTCGAATATGAGGATGTCACGGATACCGCGATTTACGTGAAGTTCCCGATCGTTGCTGGACACCTTGCGGGCGAGACTTCGCTGGTCATCTGGACGACGACGCCGTGGACGCTGCCGGCCAACCTCGGGGTCGCTTTGCACGAGCGCATCGATTACGTCCGCGGGGAGTTCAAACATGCCGGCGATGGGCGCTGCGAGAATCTCGTCATCGCAAAAGATCTGCTCGGCGAATTCGCGGAGAAGTCCGGCTTCGAACTCCAAGGGGACGGCGAGACGCTTAAAGGGGCGGTGTTCGAAGGCGCGTGGGCCAAGCACCCGTTCCTCGATCGGGAGTCGAAGGTCATCTTCGGTGGCTTTGTCACCACCGAGACCGGAACCGGCGCAGTCCACATCGCCCCAGGGCATGGCGCCGACGACTATGTGGCTGGACAGGAACACGGGCTGGAGGTGCTCTCGCCGGTGGACGACAATGGCAACTATACCGACGAGGTCGGCATGCCGGAGTTTGTCGGGAAGCACGTATTCGAATCGAACGCGCCGATCGTCGAACTGCTGCGTTCCGGCGACCACCTGCTCGGAGAGGAACGCTACCGCCACAGCTACCCCCACTGCTGGAGATCCAAGACCCCGATCATCTTCCGCGCCGTGCCACAGTTCTTCATCCGCATCGACGCGTTGCGTCCGACCGCCCTCGAGGAGATCGACAAGGTCGATTGGCTGCCCGCCAACACACGCAACCGCATCTATGGAACCGTGGAGGCGCGGCCCGACTGGTGTATCTCCCGCCAGCGCACCTGGGGCGTGCCGCTGCCAATCTTCTTCTCAGCGGAAGGCGACGAGATCATCGATGCCGAGCTCGCGCGGAAGGTCGCCGGGCTGATCGAAGACGGTGGGACGAACCTCTGGTTCGAGAAGGACGACGCCTGGTGGAATGAGCAGCTCGGCCTCCCGGCGAGTGCCACCCGTTGCCAGGATACGCTCGATGTCTGGATCGACTCAGGCTCTAGCCACGTGGCCGTCCTCGACCGGAATCCCGCTTTACACGCGCCCGCTGACCTGTATCTCGAAGCCACGGACCAGCACCGCGGCTGGTTCCAATCATCGCTGATGTTGAGCGTCGCGGTGCGAGACGCGGCGCCCTACCGGGCGGTCATGACCCACGGTTTTGTCACCCGTCAGCTCTCGAACAAAGAACGCGAAGCGCGCCGCAAGGCGGGTCTGTCAGACATCAGGACCACCAAGG
>Ga0316197_10000626_pt1 | contig 24702 bp, 21 predicted proteins | sample OudBiesiAoxic_MG_FD_204939 | JGI IMG/M metagenome (GOLD analysis project Ga0316197, IMG submission 204939) | Coastal sediment microbial communities from Oude Bieten Haven, Netherlands - site A oxic | ecosystem: Environmental > Aquatic > Marine > Coastal > Sediment | place: Netherlands... | reverse complement strand
TGCACTATCGCTGCGGCCGGTGTGAAAACGGAGTCCAAAAACCGTCCATCGGAGATTTCCCAACGGGCTGACCGTCAGCAACTCCTGCTGTAATCGAGTTTTCGGACACTACGGGGTTCGGGTTCAGGATGCGCCCCCGGACCTCCGGGGAGCCTTCCTGCCTCTTCGCCGTGCCCTCCGTTGTCGCGCCGTTTTTCCCTCCATATTTAGAGGAAAGCCGGATCCTTTGATTGATTTGATGGCGATAGATCAAGCCATGCTTGAACTAATAAGACCAATTCAATCAATCTGCTTGCAGTCGTTTATACTGGACTCTATTGTTCTAGCGAGGCTTGAATTATGACGACCAGTTTAATCAAAACGCTCCAGACCAAGGAGCCGCGGGGCGCGCCACTCAATACCGCGACCCTTCAAGACCACGGCATCTCCTCCGCGCTGGCCCATGACTACGTGAAATCGGGCTGGCTGGAGCGCTTGGGTCGCGGCGTCTTTATGTTCGCCGGGGACGAACTCGAACGGGATCCCACGCTCCGATTCCTGGAACGAAAATTGCCGGGGCTCCATATCGCGGCCAAGACCGCACTCGCCTGGCACGGTTACCGGCAGAACGTGGCCCACCGGGAGACCCTCACCCTGTGGGGCACCCGGAAAGGCCCCCTGCCCTCTTGGTTCCTCGAGCGCTTTCCCGCCCGCTACAGCTCGGCTCAGATCTTCGATGAAGAACTGCCAGCCGATTCCGCCTTGGCCCCGTTGCCGGAATCACCGGACGGTCCCCAGGTTTCCGCTCCGGAGCGCGCCCTGCTGGAAATGCTCAGCGAGGTCGGCGTGCACCAACCGATCGAGGAAGCACGCGGCATCATGGAATCGGTCCGCCAGCTTCGCGTGCGCCAACTGGCTACCCTGCTGGAACACTGCCGCATGACGAAGGCGATCCGGCTCTGCGTCATCTGGGCGGAGGAACTCGGTTTGCCTTGGGCGGACAAAGCACGGGACGCCGTTGGTAAGAAGACGGGTAGCAGCCGGTGGGTGTGGCGTCTCAAGGATGGCCGCACCCTGATCCTGAAACCGTGATGAACGAGAACTACCTCAATGCCGTCCGACTCCTCCTCGAAGTGGCCCCAGCCGTCTTCCGGAGTCCTTTATTCGCTCTCAAGGGTGGCACGGCGATCAATCTCTTCGTCCGTGACATGCCCCGGCTATCGGTCGATCTCGATCTCGTGATTGCCGATCACACCAAGAGTCGTGACGAAGCGCTCGAAGCTGTGTCAGCAGCACTGGAATCGATCAGGATCGAGCTTACGGAGAACTCCGGCCTGCGTTGTGAACTCGGGGCAATGTCCCAGGGCCCCGAGGTCAAACTGTTCGTCGAGCGCGAACGGAGCCGGATCAAGGTCGAGGTGAACCATGTATTCCGCGGAACAGTTCTTCCACCGGAGCAGCGCCCGCTCGTTGAGAATGCGCAGGACACCTTCTTCACCGACATCGAGCTGCCGGTGCTGCATCCCGACGAGCTTTATGGAAGCAAGCTGGTCGCCGCGATGGACCGGCAGCATCCGCGCGATCTCTTCGACGTGCTTGGCCTGCTCGATGAGGGAAGGCTGACCGCTGAAGTGATCGAGTGCTTCGTGTGCTATTTGGCCGGCCACAACCGCCCTGTTCACGAAGTGCTTTTCGCAAACGAGATCGACATCACCCCGGCGTTTGCGAACGAGTTCGAAGGCATGACGCGTGACCCGGTATCTCTCGGCAATCTCCTCGAGGTGCGCCGACGCCTGTTCGCCGAACTTCCCGCAGCCCTGACCGACGCGCAGCGCGCCTTCCTGCTGGGACTGGTCAAAGGCGAGCCGGACTGGATCCTCGTGACCTGCGAACACCTCCGGGACATGCCCGCGATCAGGTGGAAGCTCGAAAACCTCTCACGCCTCGAACAATCCAATCCGGAGAAGTTTGCGCTGCAGGCAAGAGAGCTGGAGAAGAAGCTCTGAAGCGTCGACCCTGATCCCGTAGTGTCCGGAAACCCGAATCGCTCGTATTCATGCGGCATCCCGGCAGTACTAGCGCAGCAGTCCACCGAGCCGCTTGCGACATTGCACCTCACCCCCATCGCCCGAGCCGAAGTCCGGGACGATGATCCTGTTCTCCGATCCCGGGTGGTTCGTCTCCCCGTGGTAGTGCTCGCAGAACTGGTCGACCGGCTTCCGCCAGTATGCCACTAAACTGATAGCGGCCGGCAAGATCAGGGCCGAAATGGAAACAAATGTTTCCAAAACGGGAATCCCGCAACCGGCGAGTCCAACTTCCGGCTGAGGGAGGCAAAGGACGGCGAGGTGGTCGTCTCCAGCCAGGTGTATGCCAGCAAGGCGATGCGCCGCGAGGGTATCAGGAGCGTGATGGCGGACGCGCCTTTGGCCGCGGTCGAAGAGGTCGGCGGCTATCCCGTCCAACCTTGCGGGCGGGCACCGTTGTGATGACACCGGTTAGTACCGCCCCCCCCGTCCTGAACGAGTTCGCGGCGCCCGCCGTCTGCCAACTCGGCGACAAGTTTGCTGGCTCCATACAGAACTTGCGCGCGCACGACCTCGTCATCCGCGCGGTCGATTGCCGGGCGATCACTCCCAGCCAGGTGCCCCGGGTAATACGGAAGCAGGCTACAGAACTCCAGCTCGACGAAGACCGGGTGCTCGTGCTCGACGGTGACCCGGATCGCGGTGACGAATGGCCGACCTACTCCGCCGACTTAGAACCTCGAATTGATACCCTCCCGAATCACCCGCCCGGTCTGATCATCAAACCGGGCGGGTGATGATCAGACCGGCGCGGGAACGCACCCTCGTGCCTAAGGGCCTGTCAGGCTCGCTCAAATTCAGCCAACGAACAGGATTTACCTCCACCATCCCCGACCGATAGGCGCCCAGGGACGCCGGGGTCAGAAAAGCAATTCCTTAGTAAAAGAATACTATTGGCCGAATACCCCACGTCGGTGCACTCTGCCCATGGCCAACACAAAATGCCGATCCCAAAGACACGCATCCCTGCCACCCATCGACTGCCATCTCTGCAGTTCGGCCAGGAGAATCTCGCCGAAATATGCCGCGAGACCGAGCCGGGAAGTTCCGAGATGACGGTCATGAACCAAGCCTACGGGCTTGGCGGGATGTTTCGCCAATTGGCCTCGGTCCCGGAACACGAGCCTCTTGGCTTTGCCTATGAGCACGTGATGCCGTTTGATCCCGATAAGGTCCTCGCCTGCGATCTGAACGACATGCTTCCGGTGTTCCTCACATCGAACCCCCGACATGTCGAGCCACTGCGCCAGGCCGGCATCGAAAGGCCTATAGCTGCCGGATTCGGAATTCACTACGCCCAAGCGGCCCTTGAGAGGACGGGCACATGGCCGCCGCCATCCTCCCGCCAGGGAACGCTCGCCTTTCCGGCCAAGTCGACGATCGGGTTCAACCGGTCGTTCGACTACGCTGCCTACGCTGCTTACCTCAAGAATCTGCCCGAGGAATACCAACCCGTGGCCGTTTGCATCTATTGGAAGGACTATCTTCAGGGGAGGCACAAAGCCTACCTCGATGCGGGAATTCCCGTCTACAGTTGTGGTAGTTTCTTCGATCCCCTGTTTTTCTGGAGGTTCATCGAACTGTGCTCTCTGTTTCGCTATAGCTGCAGCAACAGCATTGCGAGCAGCTACCCGCTTAGCGTCCACTGTGGCTGTCATTTCTTTGAATCTGACATGGGAGAGGTCATGCAGATCCGCGATGGAGCGGAAGGCGAGCCCCATGCCACCGGCTTTCAGTCTGAAACCCATTATGGTGCCCAATTGCGGCCGCTGGCGCCGTTTCCCCCGCGAGGGCAATTGCTGGCGGACCAACGCAAGGTCACGGACGAGATCAGTGGAAGGGAACATGCTCTCGCGGGATCGGAACTACTGGCCCTGCACCACGAAAGCCGTGACCGCCTGCTCAAGTGCCAGGACGCGTCGCTGAGTTTTCGAGAGGACGTGCCGCACCCGGTTCTCAACCGATGGTTCAGGCGTCATCTGTTCAACGATGGCTGGGCCTCCTCCGGGATGGCGTTTATGCCGGAGGATCGCGAAGGCTACGCGACATTGGAATTGTTCTTCAAGATCTCGCCCAAGTTCACGCCTGACGGGCAACGTCTCACCATTTCAATCGACGGAGAGCCCGCCGGTGTCCTTGCGTGCAACAAGGGCTTTCATCGGCTGCGCATTCCGCTTGCGCAGTGCTGCCGCAAGATGGTATCGATCACCGCGGAACACGAGGGGACATCGAGTAGTGGCTCCCGCAGGTTTGCCCTGCGGCTGACCGGAATGCGGGTCATCACTGACGCCTCGACCAGTGTCGAATCCACCCCTGTTGAGCGAACGAAGATTCCTGATGAACTGAATGTCCCAGATGGATGGTGACGGCGATTTTCCCACCTTTGGATCCGTGCAGAAATCCCAACCAGCATGAACGACACCTCCGGCCGTCCACGTGCCGCCGCCCTGCTAATGGGGCGCGGCGGCAGCAAGTCGATCCCAAAGAAGAACGTCCATCCCGTGATGGGGCGGCCACTCGTGTTCTATCCCATGCACGCGGCACTCAGCGCGGAGCGAATCGACCGGGTTTTCGTGACGACTGATTGCCCCGATATCCAGTCGGTTGCCCGCGAGAACGGCGTCGGAGTGATCGCGCGCCCGCCGGAGTTATCGCGCGATGATTCGCAGATGGTGGATGGCATTCTGCATGCGCTGGAAGTCATGGGAGACGAATTCGATTACCTAGTCACCATGCATTGCAATTGCGCCACGCATCATCCCGGCCTGATCGACAAGTGCCTGATCCAACTCGATGAGAGTCCCGACGCAGACGCGTGTGTAAGTGGCGTGATCGACAAGGCGGTTCACCCGTTTCGAACACGCCGCCTTACCTCCGATGGCCTGCTTGAGCCGTGGATCGAGATTCCACCGGGCACCTCCAGCAATCGCCAGGCGCTCGACCCCTGCGTGATTCTCGACGGCGCTGCGCGCGCAATGCGCATCGACGCGTGCTTTCCCCCTTGCGGCGATCCTCCGTTCAGTTATCTCGGAAGGAATATCCTCATGGTCGAGAATCCGGGGGGCATGGACGTCCACGACGAATGGGATTTCATTGAGACCGAACGCTTCCTGCGCTCGGTCGGGTGGACCGAAACCATGGAACCCCAGTTGCACCCCCACCAACCCTCCCGATAGGCGCCTGGGGACGCCGGGGTCAGAAAAGCGATTCCCTAGCAGCCCACCTCCCGGGCGCGCCCGGGGAAAGACATCGATGAAACGGGCCGCGGGACGCCAGTTTCATAAGAGTTCACCAAATCTCGGCCAACTCCGGAGGTTTTCTTGCCAAGGCCCCGTCCAAGGACGCACCGCCCGCCGACCCACCACTACACCCCGAACACCCCCTTTTCCCCCGTACCCCCCTTTTCCCCGCCCTCCGATCCGGCCCCACGACTGCCTCAGGGGCCTCCCGCCAAAAGCAAATTCCTAGCAACGACTGGGCGGATTTTTCGAGAATCATCGCCCCCCACAGCGCTTCTTGAACTCGGCGGTGTGCGCGGCGACCCGGTGGGCTTCGAAGGATTCCGCACTGTCCCAACTTTCTAGAACCGTGAACACATTTTCCGGATCGGTACTGCGGAAGGCAGCATAGTGGGCACACCCCGCTTCGGTTTTCGACGCCGCTGCTAGCCGCGCGAGTTGTTCGTCAAACGCGGCTGCGTTTTCCGGCGCCACGGTGAATTGGATCCATTTGGTAACCATGTGCGAAGCTTGGGTGGCTTGCTGGCGAATGCAAGTTATCTAACGACGTTCCTGTGCAGGGAAGTGAGCTCTAACATGCATCCAACATGGCTGGCTTTGCGGATAAGCCTACATAATGAAAACGCGATCACTGTGCCTCTTGGTACTCGTGGTGAGTTGGGTGACTTGCCGGGCGGACGAGACTTTTGTTAGTGGAACTTTCGATGCCATCGGGAATCCTGGTGTGGCGCTCTATTTGGGCGATCAGCGCAATGCGGAAACGATCGCTTTTGGCGACGGCTTCGTGGTTTTGTGGGACGACAAAACCGATTCGGACGAGCAGCTCTATCTACGTCTTATGGACGTCAAGGGCGAGTGGCAGTCGCCACGGATCGAACTCTCGCTCGCCGGCGGAGAGCAGAAGCGACCGGCGGCCGTCGAGGTTGGCGGGCGTGTGTTTATTCTCTGGGAGGATGATCGTAATGGTCTGGGGACGAGGGATTTATATGGGACGTTTTTGAGCAGCGATGGGGTCATCGAAGACCGCCGTGGCTTCTTGTTTCTGGACACCCTGACTGACAAGTCGGACGTCGAGATGGATGCGATTGGCGAGGTGGTGGTCGCTGTCTGGGAGGAGCGTGTCGGATTCGCATCGCCGGAGATCTATGCGGTGCGGATCGGGCCAGACGGGGAGTTGCTCGACGCGCAGCCGAGCTTCATCGCCGCCGGAAAAGAACCGGCGATTGTTGCTGGAGACGGGCAGTTCGCGATCGTCTACCAAGACCCATCGGACAACCTGGAGATGCAACGCGTTTCGGCCTCGCCGGACGGGGAGTTCCTAATTGATGGCCCGGTGGAGATCCACACCGATCCGGAGACTGGCAACGGGGCCATCGAGCCGGTGGTCGCGTGGGACGGGAATCGCTATGGGGTTGCTTGGATTGGAAGAACCTTCAGCGACGATTCGAATCTGCTCTTCCTCCGGGTTGGTCCGGATGGGGTCGTGATTGATCCCGTGCCAGTTCGGCTCGGTCCGATCAAGGGGGATGCTGAGGTGGACATGGTGGCGGATGCGCGCGGATTTGTCGTGGTGGCGCGCTTGGGGCTGCGCAGTTGTGGCTTGAGAACCTTGGTCGAGGACGCCGCCATGAATCTGGTAGTGAGCCCGCCGAGGACTCTTTCGCAGCCGCGCAATATCGTGCAGGATCCCAGCGTGGCGTTTGCAAAAGACGGCACCTTGTTGATCGCCTGGGAGGACGAGTTGTGGGAGCGGAACAAGTCGGACGGGGAGAATCTCTTCACGGTGGTCGGCGATGCCTTCGGCGAACTCAGCTTGCCCCGCGTCATGCTATCCTGGCCGATGGGAATTCGCCCTACCTCCAGAGGCGTGGCGACGGTGCGCGATGGGGATGGCTACGGGGTGTTTTGGCGCACCTGGCAGACCCAGTTCAACTCTGGCACGATTTACTATTCGAAGATCGGTGAGGGGACGGGTTGGCAAGCGGTGACTGAAGTGATTGGCGGGAACGACGGCCCTAACGGGATCTGGGCGATGCAGATTGACGGGCAAACCCGTGCGTATTGGAGGGCTCCTTTTGGGGCGATGCAGACGATCTCGCGTCAGGAGATCGAGCTGGCGCAGGCCGGGCGGCGGGTTGCGCTCAGCAGAGGCACCGAGATCGAGGTAGGAGCCGCGATCGACTTTACGGGGATGACGCCAGGACCGATCCCCTCGCTGGGGACGAGTTCGATGTTGGCCTGGCCAGATGGTGTGGAGCTGGTGGTTGGTGACGGGAACAACCGAACCATGAGCCAGTTTTGGATCCCGTGGGGATCGGCTGAGGCTCCGGTGGTGACAGCGCTTGCCGTTGCCGGGACCAAACCGAAACTTTTCCGGGAGGGGAACCGGACCTTCATGCTCGCTGCGACGGTCGAATCCGCTTTGCCCTCGGCGGTGCGCAGCAGTTGGGAGCATCAGGATCTGATTACGGCTACCGATCCCGAGTTCCTAGACTTTGCTGCCGTCACGGGACATCCCGCTACCGCGCGCCCGGTGCTTGATGCGCAGGGGCGGGTTCTGTTTGTATCTCACCACGGGAAGGCGGTTTTCTCGAGTGCGCTGACCAAGCCGCGCATCACCCGTTTCTGGCTGGAGCTGGACGGGCGTGTCGGGGTGGAACTCCAGGGTTTGCCCTACGGCGAGTTCCGGCTAGACAGCTCGATCGATCTCAAGGATTGGGGAGTCGATCACGTTTCTGTGCCACTCGATCACAGCGGCTTCGGTTCGATAGTGCTCGACAGGAGCGGCGCAGATGAGCAGCGGTTCTGGCGCGGTGTCTACCGGCCGTAGTTCAGCAGGAGACCGATCAAATTTTCGGGAGCGCCACCGCCCGGTAGAAGCCCGAAGCCCGCGTCGTCCGCGCTGGGTCGCGATCCAGGAAATTCCAATTCCCGCCCAGTCGGTAAGAATCTCCTAGATCGATCCACGACCCCACCGATAGGTCGGGAGAGTACTGGATTCTGTAGCCCTGCTCCCTGACCAAGGCGGGGAAAATCGAAACATGAATTCCCTCGGGCGAGGGGCTGATCGTTGGCCGAGGGGAGACTCCCTCGTCGAGTATCAGTGCGTGAAACCCGAGCCACCGTGTGCCGGCGAACCCTATCGCATCGCTGAAATGGTAGAGCGTCACACCGCTGGGCACCGGCTCGATTCCGTAGGTCGCATTGAGGGCTGGGGCATCGCCGTAGAAGATCAGCTCCGACAACGCAGAGCACCCTTCGAAAATCTCCCGCTCGATCGACACGAGACTCGCCGGGAAAGTGACACGCGACAGCGAGGTGCATCCGGAGAAGGCTTCGAATTTGACCACCGTGATATGCTCGGGGATCTCGATGCTAGTCAGGCCGGTGCATCCTGAGAACACGCTCGGCGGGATGAGGGACATCGACGGTGGGATGATCGCCTCGGAGAGGTTCGTGCAATCCGCGAATACGGATACGCCCATGTTGGTGACCTTCGGCAGAAGCGCACCCGTCAAACTAGTGCATCCGGCGAAGCATTCGTGCCGCAGCGACTCGGCTTTTGGCAGCTCGATCCGCTCTAGGCTGACGCAGCCGGTAAACGTGTTCGAGTTGAGGCTTAGCACTTCGGGCATCTCGATATTCGTGAGCGCGGTGCAGCCCGAGAACGCTTCCAGATTGGTCGAGCGGAGCCTGGGGAAACGGATGCTCGCAAGACCGGCGCAGCCTTTGAAGACGCGCCTCTGCAGGGTGACCACGAATTCGGCGCCGACAATCTCGGCCAGCGAGGTGCATCCGATGAAGACCTCGTCGCCGATCTCCGTCACCGAATCCGGGATGCCGATCCGGACGAGGCCGGAGCAGTTTAGAAACGTTTGCTCGGGAATGATCGGCACGCCCGCGGGAAAATAGACTTCTGTTAGTGCACTGCAATCTTCAAACACGTTCGTGCCGATAGAGGTGAGTGAAGCGGGCAAGGTCAGGTCGGTCAGCCCGGTGCAATCTTCAAACGCCCCGTGCCCGATCGAGTCGATCGTCGCCGGGAAAACTACCCGGACGAGCGCGGTGCAATACCGGAATGCCCAGGTGTCGATGAAGGACAAGCCCGCAGGGAATTCGATACTCGCGAGCGAGCTGCATTGCTGGAAGGCAGACCGACCGACAGAGCGCAGCGTACTCGGGAGTTGGATGGATGTGATGGATGATCCGGAGAAAGCCTGGATCCCAATCGCGGTCACCGGGAGCCCCTCGATCTGCTCCGGTATGGCGACCGCGCCCGAGATGTTGGGCGTGGTGTGGGTGATTCTGATTTCCCCATCTTGGGCCTCGTAAATCAGATCTCCATACACTCCTGCCTGACCCTCCGACACGAGCCCGACGAAGAGCATGGATAAAGCCATGCATAGGTGCCGGCGGCATTTGTGTTCGATCCCCTTCACGCGAGTAGATTCGATCGATCCGCAGTGATTGCAAGTTGACCGTGAGCATCGGTGTTGGACGTGGGGTGGAATTCTTTCGTCCGCCAGATATTAGATGCTAGGTTTGTCGCTCTGGAAACTGCGCTACAACTCAAACCCTACCGGTCGCTCTACGTCTCCTTCGATCAGTTCCCCGGCACCAAGGGCGCGGCAACGCATATCGAACACGCTTCCCGCGCGCTGTTCGAGGGCTTTGGCGAAGCCGGCTTGTTGTTCACGCTCGGCGATGAGGAGGCGCCGGTATTCGAGAGCCCTACCCCCCTTTTCCGCCCTCCGATCCGGCCCCACGACTGCCTCAGGGGCCTCCCGCCAAAAGCAAATTCCTAGCAACTATAGCCCCAACCCCGGGTCTCCTCGGCCATCCTGACCAAGAGATCCCGGAGTTCCTCTGCCGTCGGCGGGCGACCGACTTTCCGCCGGACGCCGCTGGAATCGTATTTCTTCGCGATGAGCTTGCGGTGCCACGCGAGTAGGGTCTGCGGGGTGACCAGGTTCGCGATCTCCTTCAGCCGCCCATAGCGGATCAGCTTGGCCTTCCGTGCCAGACGGGCCCGCTGCTCATCCGTGAATTTTGGCCGTCGGCTCCCCTGCTGCTCTTTCAATACCCTGATCTCCTCCTGCAGGTATTCGATCACGTGCTGCTGCTGGCGGTTCATCCAGCCCGCCAGCGACACCAGGATGAGCTTGAATGCGTCCATCGGTGCACTATCGCTGCGGCCGGTGTGAAAACGGAGTCCAAAAACCGTCCATCGGAGATTTCCCAACGGGCTGACCGTCAGCAACTCCTGCTGTAATCGAGTTTTCGGACACTACGGGGTCCATACCGGCGTTTTCTTACGCCGAGCCAGGGGAGATCCTAACAAGCTACTAGGGAGAGCGCTCGCGAGCGCGTAGGAACAATCGCTCGCCAGATGGGTCACGGGGAATCGAGGCGTAGGGAACCGGGAGGTTCTCAAGTCCAGGAACGGCCGTCCAGCTGCGGCCGTCGGTGCTGCTCTCTACGGCGTAGTTGCTTCCAGGAATATTGGACGTTCGCCAAGTGAGTCCGATATTCTCCGCTTGAATGTCTACTGCGGTGGTTGCAATGGGCGGCGCCGTTGTCCAGAGGGAGGTCTGCAGGCTCCGCCATGTCGGCCCCCAGCCGCTGGCCCCGCTCAAAAAGTAAATGCGGGCATCGCCGGCATCGACGATCGATCCATGACGATTCCTGGGTTGGTCCCCTTCGAAGTAGAACCCTTTCAGGTTCGTACAACCCTTGAACGCCGAGTAATCAATAAAAGTGACACTTGCAGGGATCGTCACGTTCCTGAGATTGATGCAATTCTCGAACATCCCATCGGGGATGAAAGTCATGGCGCTGCCGAGATTGACGTTTCTGAGGCTCGTGCAGCCGGCGAAGATGTCTTTTCCGAGTGTTGGGAGGAGATCCCCTTCGATCTCGACTGTTGTCAGAGCCAAGCAGGCATAGAGGGCATAGTCTTCAATGTAAGTCACGCTGGCGGGGAAAGTGACGCTCTCGATGTGATTGCATTCATAAAAGGCGCGCTGATCGATTCGTACGGTGCCTTCTGGGATAGAGTAGTGTCCTCCCCTGCCGAGCGGAAAGAATCGAAGCTTGGTGAGATTGTTGCTGAACACGACACCGTCGATGCTCTGAAACACGGTGTTGCCAGGGGCGACGTTGAGATTCTCCATTCGATCGCATTTGGTGAAGGCGTAATCTTTGATTTCGACGACGCTCGCTGGCAAATCCAGCTCGCGCAGCTGGCTGCAGTTGAAGAAGGCATTCCAGCCAATGCTCGTTAGGCCAGCGGGTAAGTTGATCGCGGTCAGTCCGGTGCAATCGCGGAAGGCGGCGGTTTCGATGCTGCTGACGGAGGCGGGCAGATGAATCTCAGTTAGCCCGCTACAGCCTTGAAATGTCGAGCCCTCGATGCTGGTGAGGGATTCAGGTAGGCTGATCCCAGTGAGTCCCTCGCAGCCGGAAAAGGCAAGCGCGCCAATGTGTGTGACGCTGGTGGGGATCGCGATGGTCGCCAGCTTGGTGCAGCCTGAGAATAGCTCGCTCGCGATCTCCGTGATGCTCGCTGGGAGTGCCATGCTCGCCAGCCCGCTACAGCCAGCGAAGGCCGATGCGTAGATGCTGGTGACGCCGTTGCCGATGGTGATTTCCGTCAACTGGCTGCAATCGCGGAAAGCGTCGCGGGCGATCGTTGTGACGCTTGCCGGGATCGCGTAACTCCCAGCCCTAGCCTCGGGGCAGCGCACTAGCATGGTTCTGTCAGGATTGAATACAACCCCGTCGACGCTGCTGAAATAGGTGTTGGCCGGATCGACATGGAGACTGGTGATCCCGGCAGGAAGTTCTGAAATAGCCCAGGTACCCGTGCCGTAGGTGACGCTTCTCAAGCTAGTACAACCAATGAATTTCGGCGGGAATTGGACAGCGTCCCCGATCACCACGCTGGTCAGTCCGGTGCAGTCAGTAAACGCGTCCGTGCTGATCGAGAAGACGAGGTCTGGTATCGTCAGTTGGGTGAGACCACCGCATCCCCGGAACGCTTCGCTCCCGATCCAGACGAGCCCATCGGGAAGGCTGACCTCCGTCAGTCCGATGCACCCAGCGAAGGCCTCGGCTGCGATCAAGGTGACGCTGGATGGGATGGTGTAGGCTCCTGTCTTGGTGCGCGGGAACCACAGCAGCGTCGTCTTGTCTTTGTTGAACAAGACACCATCGAGGCTGCTGAAGGCGGGGTTGTCCTCATCGACATCGACGTCTGAGAGGTTGGGGCACCCGCCAAACGCCGACGGACTGAATGCGGTGACGCCCTTTCCGACCGATATCCTCGTCAGGGCGGTGCAGTCATTGAATGCGGAGCCGCCGATGGTGATGACACTGTCCGGGATGTCGAGATTCGTGAGGCTAGTGCAGGCAGAGAATGCGGAGCTGGAGATGGTGGTGACTCCTTCGGCAATGTTGACTTCTGCGAGACCGCCGCAGCCAGAAAATGCGCTGCTGCCGACGGTGCTCACGCCCGGCGGGATGTCGATGCGGACGAGCTGGCTGCAATGAGAGAATGCGCCATCGCCTATGGTGGTCACGCTCACCGGGAGATCGATACTGGCGAGCTGGCTGCAGTGGGAGAAAGCCGAACTGCCGATTTCGGTGAGTCCAGCTGGGAGTTCGATACTGGCGAGCTGATCACAGCCCTCGAAAGCGCGAGATCCAATCCCGGTGAGTCCAGCAGGGAGGTCGATGCCAGTGAGGCCGATGCAGCCCATGAATGCCGCATCCGGGATGGAGGTGAGATCTGTCGGGAGCCCGATGTTCGTCAAGCCAGTGCAGCGAGCGAAGGCGGAGACCCCGAGGCTGATGCCGGCGTCGATGTCGATGTGCGTGATGCCATCGCACCACTCGAACGCCCGATCACCGATGGCCGTGATGCCGGCCGGGATCGTGAAGTTGCCACTCACGTTCAACGGTACGCGGAGGAGAGTGCTCCCATCTTTGCTCAAGAGCAGTGCGCCAGAGCTGCTGAAAGCCGGATTGGCCGGATCCACGGTGAGGCTTTCCAATCCGGTAAAATTCTCCAATGGATACCTTGGAATTTCCATCAGGCTGCTGCCGATGTGGAAGTTCGCCATGGCACTGCACTGATAGAACGAGTTGGCGTCAAGAATCGTGACACCATCACCCATGTCGAAATCGGTCATGCTGGTGCAGCTGCCGAACGTCCCTTTTTCAATACGCGTGACGCCATCCGGTATCACCATCGACCTCAACTGGGTGCAGTCACCGAAAGCCGCGCCGCCGATGCTGGTTAGGCCTTCTGGTAGCGCAATGTTAGTGAGACCCCTGCAGGAACGGAACGCCTGGGAGCCAATGCTAGTGATTCCAGCTGGCAAAGAAATTTCGGCAAGGGCGCTGCAGTCCTCGAATAGCGAATCCTCAATCGCCGAAATTCCCGCTGGCAAGGTGATGTCCCTAAGGCGCGTGCAGCCCGCGAACGCGGATCTCTCGATCGTGGTCACACTGTCAGGGATGACGATGCTGGTCAGGTTGCTGCAGGCCAGGAAGGCGCTCTCGCGGATCTCGACTACGCCATCGGGGATCGTGACGCTGGTTACGCCGTCATGACAGAAGAAGGCTTGGCGCGCGATCCTCCTAACCGGCAGTCCCTCGATGGTCGCAGGAATTTCCACCGCGCCACCGCTGCCGTTGTAGGAGGTGAGGTAGATCCAGCTGCCATTGTTACTGTAGCTGAACTCTTGCGCCGGAGATTGGATCGACAGCAGTCCAAAACACAGCAACGCGAGTAACGCCAGCACGTGGGGCAAGCGAGCTTTCCCCAATCCCGTGGATTCCTTTCCGATTCTGCCAATTTGTTCCATTCGATGCTCTAGTCGGCTGAATCTCAACCTGCTGCCTGTGGCACAAGGTAACGGAATGGGGATTCTTCACAAGGCGCGAGGCTCGAGCGCGGCCTGACTTGACGAAACCACGCAGAAGAGCAGCCTTCCACCCGCCCAGGCCCAGCCGGCATGATACATGTTGTCATGTCTTTTCGCCGCCGAGAGCATCGAGTCCGCCGAGTTCTTCCAACGCGGTGATGTGTCCGGAGATTTTGGTCAGGATGCCATTCTGCGCGAGCTGTTCGCTGATGGTGCCATACAGGCCTTCGGCGGACGAGCTGCACCCTCTCCAACCCGCCCGATAGGCGCCTGGGGACGCCGGGGTCAGAAAAGCAATTCCTTAGCAATAACGCCCCAGAACCGGCAAGTCCGTTGCGCAAGCTCATGCATCGTGAGCCCGGACTCACTCGACACGCGATTACCATCTGCTGGCCAAGCCTTGCTGATGGTGCTATGAAAGGTCTGTCTCCCCTTGTGAAACTATGGAAGAAGTAACCCGCTGGCTCAACTCCGCTGACGCATCACGCGATGAAGAGATGTTCGCGGGGTTGTATGCCGAGTTGCATCGGATCGCCCGGGGTCGGATGGCTTCCGAGCGGGCAGGACAAACGCTCAATGCCACCGCCCTGGTGCATGAGGCCTGGTTGAGATTGGAGAGATCTGCGCCGGACGAGTGGCGCGATCGCAAACAGTTCTATGCGGCGGCCGCGGAGGCCATGCGGCGCATCCTGGTGGAGGGGGCTCGGCGGCGACTTGCGGCGAAACGAGGCGGTGGAGAAGAGGCCGTGCCGTGGGAGGATGACCTGCCCGTCGCCGCCCCCATGGCCGACGAACGAATCCTCGGAGTCCACGATGTCCTTGACCAGCTCGAGGCCGAGGATGAGCTGAACGCCCGCATTGTGAAATTGCGTTTCTTCGGCGGATTGACCAACGAGGAGATCGCCGCCCTCCTGGAGGTGAGCGTCACCACCATCAAACGGCGCTGGGTGATCGCGAAAGTCTGGCTCTACGAGGCCTTGAATCGGCAGACGTAACGCCCGAGGAAGACTGGCGGGAAGTCCACGCCAATTCCCGAAAAGAAGAAAAAGTTTGGCTCGAGTGGTCCTTTTTCTGCCGGGGAAACGCGTGTTAGCTTGAGATGTCGATGAAAACTGACGCCAAGGACCTATTTGCCCGGGCCCACGAACAGAGCGGCAAAAGGCGGGAGGCTTTTCTCTCCGAAGCCTGCGGGGACGACGCCGAACTACGCCTTGAGGTCCAACGCCTCCTCGTCCAGGCCGAGAGAGCCGATTCCTTCTTTGCCGACGCCGAAGGCGAGACCATTTTTGCGGAGAACTACGACTCCTCCTACGCGGAGTCCGAGGGCGACGTGGTCGGGCCCTACAACCTGCTCCAGCAGATCGGAGAGGGCGGCTTCGGCACGGTCTGGATGGCGGAGCAGAGCGAGCCGATCTCGCGCATGGTGGCCATCAAGGTGGTCAAAGCCGGGATGGACACCAAGCAGGTGCTGGCCCGCTTCGAGGCCGAGCGCCAAGCCCTCGCCATGATGGACCACCCCAACATCGCCAAGGTTCTCGAGGCCGGGGCCACCGCCGCCGGACGCCCCTACTTCGCGATGGAGCTGGTCAAAGGTATCCCCATCACCCAGTTCTGCGACGAACAGAAGTTCGGCCCACGCCAGCGTCTCGAACTCTTCAAGGACGTCTGCTCCGCAGTCAACCATGCTCACCAGAAGGGTATCATTCACCGCGACCTCAAGCCGTCCAACGTGATGGTCACCCTTGCCGCCGACGTGCCGGTGGTGAAGGTCATCGACTTCGGGATCGCCAAGGCGACACAGAACAAGCTCACCGAGAACACCCTCTTCACCCGTTTCGAGCAGTTCCTGGGTACTCCGGTCTACATGAGCCCCGAGCAGGCGGCCATGAGCTCCATCGACGTTGACACCCGCTCCGACATCTACAGCCTCGGGGTGTTGCTCTACGAGCTTCTGGCCGGCGCCCCGCCATTTGACCAGCGGTCGCTGCTCTCCGCCGGCTACGACGAGATGCGCCGTATCATTGCGGAAGAGGAACCCCCCATGCCCAGCACCCGTCTCACCCAGACCAGGGCGGGCACCAGACCCACGAACGGATCGGCGCCAAAAAACATTCACGTCAGCGCCTCCGCCCTGAAGGGCGAGGTGGACTGGATCGTGATGAAGGCCATCGAGAAGGACCGCACCCGGCGATACGAAACTGCCAACGCCTTCGCGGCGGACATCGAGCGCTTCCTTGCCGACGAACCAGTCCAGGCGGGCGCGCCCAGCGCAGCCTACAAATTCAAAAAGTTCGCGCGACGCAACAAGGCCGCCTTCGCCATCTCCCTCGCAATCCTGGGAGCCTTGTGTCTTGGTCTGGCCTTCAGCCTCTGGAGCCTCAAAGAAGCCAACCGCCAACGGCAAAAGGCGGAATTCGCGCGCAGCGAGGTGCAAGCCAATGCGAACAAGCTCGAGCGGCAGAACTATTTGATTCATTTGGCCAACGCGGACAGAGCCTGGTTCGATGAGGACATCAACCTGACTGAATACGAGCTTGAGGTCTGTCCTCCCAACCAACGGGGATGGGAATGGAACTACCATCGCAACAGAATCGATTCCCTCCTGCCATTCGAACTTCCAGCGGATACCGTTCCCCTCTTGACCCGCGATGGGAGCCGCTTGGTCGCGGTTACCCTGCACTCGGCAGACGATGGAAACCGGATCAGGATCTTTGATGTGCTCTCGGGGGAATCCCTCCACGAATTCCCGTACGAATACCGCCCCCTGAGGAAGGTGGCCCTTTCCTCAGACGAGCGATATTTGGCGGGCTGCGCATGGGATGGGAGCATCAGAATTTGGGATCTCGCAACGAAGGAGCATCTGTGCCTCGTCGCCCCGGCACCCGATCATGAGTCAAAGAAGTATTCTTTTAGGTTCATCGCCTTCAGCCCGGATGGGCGCAAGGTCGTTGCGAACGGCAGAGGGTTGCAGGTGTTTGACACGGAGAGCGGCGCCTTGGAACACGAGCTGGAGCCGGCCCACGGCGGAGCGTCCTCAATTAGTTTCGCTCCAAACACTCCCTGGATCGCCCTCGGATTTGGCGATGTGTTTGCGAAGTCCCTGTTGTTTCATTTGATCACGGGAGAATATTTCTACGTAGACGATGTGGGATGGAGACACCCTGCCTTTAGTCCCGACGGCCGATGGATCGCAGCCGGGCATACGGACGGCGGAATCACCCTCTGGGAATGGGATCACGGCAAAGCCCTCGAGCGCGCCGAGCGCACGGTTCCCCCCGAGCACCCCGACAGACCGCAACTGAAGCTTCCCAGAGGCGCCACCTGGAGCGCGCGGCCGACCGACTGGGGCAACCGGATCCGCGCCCTCGCGTTCAGCACGGATGGGCAGCGGCTCGTTTCCTCGACCTCTCACGTGGACGCCGTCATCACCGTTTGGGATCTCAGCGCCGATGATGTGTGGGAGACGGGAGGCAAAGAGATCGCTGCCCTGGCGGCGAGAAAGGACGTGCAACGCCTGACCCTGTTGCATGGCGAGGACCGCCTGATGGCAGGCAATCGGATGTGGGACTTCTCGGAGCGGCCCCCGGAGCCACTCAGCGAGGACGCTGTGGAGTTGGTGCGATTCAGCCCCGACGGCGCCTGGATTGCCACCGGTTCCAAGGAGACCGGGATCAAGATTCTCGACGCCAAATCCGGGGTCGTGATTCAGGAAATTCCGGGCACCTCTTCGCCCTGCCTGTGGATGCCTGACGCGAGCAGCCATTCCCTGCTGACAGGCGTGGCCGGCGGAGGACATTCCTTTGCCGTCTACGATGCCATCACGGGAACGCGCGAGCGCGAACTCACCTTCCCGGGAGAGCCCAGACGCCATGACAACTTGCAGGTGCGCTACGGAGTCAGTCGGGACGGACGGCAGTTGGTCTCCCTGGAGGGCATTTCAGGTAGCCACAAGGACCCGGATCTCGAGGTAATGACCTGGAACCTCCAGCCCTCTGATCCGGGGGCGAGCCTCCGTTTGGAGCTTCCCCCGGTAGATAAGGTCGGCAGTTGGTATCCCACCATTTCCCTCAGCCCGCACGGCCGATGGGCCTTCATCGAATATGATGGCCATCACCTCTGGGATTTGAAAACAGGACAGAAGTGGCCTCAGTTGGACGTGGAAGGATGGATTCGCAGAGTTCGCTTCACCAATGACGAAAGGCAGATTTACGTCGTCATGGATGAAAACCAGAGACGCACCCTGAAACTCCTGGACCTCGAGCGGAACGAAGTCCTCCAAACCTTCAAGAGGTTCACCGGAGCAATCACAGCGTTGGCCGCAAGCCCCGATGGCAGGAACGTGGTGACCGCCGACACGAGCGGGAAGGTCATCGTGTGGGATGTGGAAAGCGCCTCCCCGCTCGTCACCGTGTTCAACGATCCCGGAGTCCAGGTGCTTTCGTTGGACTGGAGCCCCGACAAACAACGCATCGCCGCCGGGTGCAAGGACGGCACCGCGCCCATCTGGACGCTGCCGATTGGGCAAGAGTAGAGTATGAAGGGACCTTCCACCCTCGAAGCACTCCGAGCGCACACTTCGAGAGAGCGCCTCGGCATTCCAACGAAGGACGAAGGACGTAGACCATGCCGATCATGGTAGGCGCGTAGAAGTACTTGCCGATGACAATGGGGCTGGCCGCGGAGACTGGCCCCCAGCCGTGCAGGGTGGCGCGCTTGTCCTGGCAGACGATGAACCCGTCCTTGTTTCTGACCTCGTTTTGCCGGGTGCTATCCCAAATCTCCTGGCGTTCGAACAGCTCCAACCGGCGGAAGCTCTCTGCGGCCTCTGGCCTCAATTGAACCACAAATTCTTCCATGGAAAAAGGCGGCGTGCTTTTCTCCCATTCCCCAACATAAATCATCGAAAATGCACGCTCCGATAAGGGGCCGATTCCCCAGTGTTCCAATCCCCGTAGACATCTGATGTGTTTAGTCCAGTGAAATTTGGAGATTCTATACGATTTCTGGTTTCGTGTGGATATTGTTCATGTAGCGATCATGGGAGTATGGTTCGTTGTTGATCAGGCAGGTGTAGAGCACGGCCACTAGTTTCTGTCCCAGCTTTCTGTAGCGTGTCGCCCTCAAGTCTCCACGCTCCTTACACCGCTTCAAAAATGCCCGTTGCCACGGGGCGTGATCATCTCCGAGTCGTGCCACGGAACTTGACCACAGATAGGTCGTTTGTCTTGCGAATCGGTTACAGCTTCTCCTCCGGTTGACGGTCTTCTTTTCGTGCTCCCCAGCCTTCTTGCGATCCTTGGCTTTTCCCCCGGAGGATTCCGTCACCGGGCTCTGCCCAAAGTAGGCATTCACCTCTCGTTTGTTCGCGAATGTCTTTTCTGGATTCTTACCAAATAGGGCGGCCATTCGTGGTGCTAGGCAGTCTCCCAGGCCGGCCATCGATCTGTAGATTTCTGCGCAGGGTAGTGCGCAAAAGAACGCATGGATCTCGGATTGACAGGAACACAGTTCCCCTTGGATCAACTGCAGTTGCCTCACCAGGCTGCGTAGTTTCTCCAGGTGCACCGCGAGCAGTTTGCCATCCAATGGTAGAGTTTGTAGAGCACGGTGTTTTTCGAGGAAATTGTCCAGCGTCTTCGCCCCAAATACGTGATGTTCTTTGAGATGCTTCTTCACCTTGGCGTCGGAAACGGGCTCGCGTGGATCAAAGCGCAGCAGGTATTCGCTGTATGCTTTGATATCGAGCTTGCCACACACCATTTCTGCTAGATCCGGGCATATTTGGGCAATCTGAGCCTTGATACGGTTCTTCAGGCGAGTTCGCTCGGCAACAAGTTCATCTTCGGTTTCCACCAATTCTCGGAGGCAGAGGATATCCGGATCGTGTTCGTGTTCGACGCGCAAATTTTCGTGATTTCCAATTACGTAATCGCACAACAGATTGCTGTCGCGAGCATCGTTCTTGCCCTTGCCGGAGCCATCGAGTTCGATCAACTTGCGAGTGACGGCGGGATTCACAGGGTGAAGCCTAATCCAATCCTTCATCCCGAGGAGAACCGCAGCGCTTGCGCGAGTACTCTCGATGATGAGGGCGACCGTTTCACCGTTGCGATGAGCTTCGAGACACTCGAAGAACTCCTGGAAGCCACTGGCAGAATTCTGAAAATAACCTTCATGCAAGACTCTGTGAGAGCGTGTTTTGAGGACGAAATAATGATCGTGACGTGCCCAGTCGAAACCGCAGAAGAACTGGATTTTCGGAGCGGATTCGGCTAATGGCTGAGATGTCTGAGTTTTTGGCATATATGGCGGTGTTATGGGATGGGTGATTCCTCTCTCGAGGGTCCTTATACATAGGTTCTCAAAGAACGATCATCTGATTGGCTCGTTGAAGGAATCGTGACTGCGCCTGGCGAAAATCTACGGGAAGTCCTCATGGGACAAAGGTCAAAACATCGCTCAGACGCAGTCAAAATCTGTACTGTCGCGCGACCACCGCCAACCATTTCAGACGACGAGTTTTTCGCTGCGCGACTCGTCTGAAATGGCATTCCACTTGGCTCGGTCGATACGTATAAGGTCAAAATACTCGGACGAGGGGCTTGGCTTTGAAATCAGCATCGATCTTGGAGAGGAGCGACAAGATTTGGGTCGAGATGAGACCTCTTCTGCGAGGGGAGGCTGGTGGGCTACCCAGATGGGAGGAACTATAGGGTTGGACCCGGGTTCGGGACAGACCGATCCCCCACCCCGCTCCCCCGGATCAGCCACACTCGGGCGTTCCTACGCCGCCTCGCGATGGTAGTACCTTAGCATGCCGCCGAGGCGCTCCCGGCACCGGACATCGCCTGCATCGCGGCCAACTTCGTCGCCAGCCTCGATGATCCGGTTCCCCAGACCCTGGTGGTTCCGCTCCGTATGGTAGTGGGCGACCGACTGCTCCAAAGCACTCTCAAGTGATCGGCGACCAAAGAAGATCATCCGGTCGAGACACTCGGACTTCACCGATCTCATATAGCGCTCGAGATGGGCGTTCAGATTCGGGCTCCTGGGCGGCAGCAGGACAACGTCCGTGTCGGTCATGCCGTTCAGGTATGTGCGCAGCGGCAGGAACTTGGTGTCCCGGTCGACGAGGACGTGGCTCGCCCCTGCGAGGAAGCCGCCGCTGGCGGTCAGGTTCCGTGCCATCTGTCCGACCCAATCCCCGTCCGGGTTCGCGGTCACGCCCGCAATCTCCACGCGGCGCGTCTTCAGGCGCATCGCGACGAGGATGTATAACATGGTCAGCCCGTCCCTTGTCCACACTTCGACGGTCGTGAAGTCGATGGCCGCGATGGAGTCCCAATGCGCTTTGAGAAACGTCTTCCAGGTCGTCGTGCCCTTTCGCGTAGGAGCCGGTTCGATGCCATTTGCTCTGAAGATATTCCCGACGGTGGTGTCAGAGATCCGCTGTCCGAGGTTGGCGAGTGCGCCCTGAATCTGGTCATAACCCCAGGTCGGATTCTCCTTGGCCATGCGCAAGACAAGCCGGGCAACTTCGCTGGGAACAGACGGTCGTCCCGGAGCCTTCTTGCGCCGGTCGCTGTAGTCCCACTTCGCGGCGATGAGCCTCCTGTGCCAGCGCAGGATCGTGTCGGGTGTGACGATGGTGGTCAGCTCCATCAGCGCCCCGCGACCGAGAGCCTTTGCTTTGACGGCCAGAACCCGTCGTTGGTCGTCGGTGAGGAGGATGCGCTTGCGACCCATCTTGTCCATGAGGATCCGGATCTGGGCGTTCTGGAAGTCGATGATCTCCTGCTGCTTGCGGGTCACCAATCCGGACAATATCAGGAAGAAGGGCTGCCAGGGGTGGAGGACGAAACTCATGGAGCCTGATACCGGAAACGGAGCCTATGTTTGAGGGCATTCTAAGGGGAGGACCGGGTCGCACGAGTCTCTGGTCGGCTGAGATCGAGGATCTGGCGCCGTCGTCTGGCGCTGAAGTAGCCGCGTTTTTTGGTACAGCTGAGTATTTTGACCTTACGATGATCCGAAGAGCCTCGAACGCGACGACTTGCCGGTCAGCCAACACATGGGCACGCGCATCTCCGAATCAGTCGAGCTGCGCGAGTTTACTGCGCGCAGTAACCCCCATTCGAGCATGGGAAGATGCGGGGTCAAAGGGCGGGCAGCTCTAGGCGGATGACCTAGAGGGAGGCAGGGTCTAAAGTCCGCCCCTAGGCTTGCCAAGAAAGACATCTTCAGGTGAAGTCGGATTCTATGGACAAATCTAATCCTAATGCTGCCCCACAGAGTGCCACCCTCGAGCCCACTCCCACGCCAGGGAACGAATTGCAAGAGATCCCGCCCGGCAGCGACCCGATCGATGTCGGCGCCTGCGTAAGACGCGGATTCGAACTAACTAAGCGTAATTTCGGCACCATTATACTAGCCGGCCTGGCCTTCCTGGGAGTGGTCATCGTAGCCGCTATTATTCTCGATCGGATTGATTCCGCCCTAGGGCTAGAAGTCAAAGAAGTCCCGATGGATCTTGGAAATGGACAGATCATCAACGTCCCTATCGAGGGACCTAGCCTGCTGAACAATATCGTCTCAAATGTCTTGTCGATATTTCTCTCGCTGGGATTATGCCGGTTCGGCTTGAACCTAGTTTCGGGGAAACCTGCCGCCGTGGGACAATTGTTCGGAGAGGGAAACAAACTTCTACGCGCCATCGGCGCGTCAATCCTCTTTGGTATCACGGTGGCGGTCGGGCTCGTCCTCCTAGTCATCCCTGGGATCTACGTGATGTTGAGATACGGTCAGTTTATGTATGCCATCGTCGATCGCAACCTAGGCGTGATGGAATCATTCCACTACAGTTCCTCGATCACCAAAAACAACCGGGGGAAGATTTTCATCCTTGGACTGGCAGCGATCGGTATCTGTATCGCGGGCGCTCTAGCGCTGCTCGTCGGTCTGATTTTCGCCATCCCGATGACCTACATGAGCTGGGTAGTCGCCTACCGCTGGATGCAGTATGGCAAGGCCGCCAGCATGGACGAACCTGGAACGACAACCCCGCTGCTGTCGACGGTGTAAGGTGCATTTAATCAGCCGGGCGTCACGCAGCCTCCCGGTGGTAGTAGTTTAGGAGTCCACCGATGCGTTTGCGCCGTCGTGTCGCAGCATCCGGATCCGCCGGAGGAGCATCCCCCGATAGTAGCTGGTTGCCGAATCCCTGGTGGTTGCGCTCCCGGTGATAGTGTTGGACGTACTCGCGGACGAGCAGGCGAAGGTGCCGCTCCCCGAGTACGACCACGCGACTCAGGCACTCCTCTTTGATCGACCTGACAAACCTCTCCGCGAAAGCGTTCAAGTTAGGACTTCTCGGCGGCAGCTTGACCGGCGTCACGCCGCCGCTCTTCAAGATCTCCGCAAACTTGCCGGTGAACAGCGGATCCCGGTCGTGAATCAGATGTGTTGCACCCTGCAGGAAGCCATCGAACGAATCGGTAAGATTGCGTGCCACCTGCTCCATCCACTCGCCGTACGGTTGGTGGTGGATCCCGGCGATCTCAACGCGGCGCGTCTTCAGTTCGATGACGAAGAACACGAAGTAGCGCCTGAGCCCAGCGAGGGTCAGCACCTCCACGGTGAACAGGTCGGTGGCCGCGAGCCCCTCCCAGTGGGCCTTCAGAAACGTTGTCCAGCCCGTACGCCTACCGCGCTCGGGCGCGGGATCGATCCCGTGCTCCTGTAGAATCCGCTTGACCGTATTCCGGGCGATCTCGTGCCCGAGGTTGGATAGCGCCCCGCGGATCCGCGTGTATCCCCACCCCGGGTTATCCGCCGCCATCCTCACCACCAGCTCGGCGATCTGGCACGGCGTCCTGGGTCGCCCCCTGCCTCTACGGGCACTCCCGTCATATTTCTTCACGATCAGCTTGCGGTACCAGCGCAGGATCGTGTCCGGGGTGGCGATGCCAGCGAGCCCCAGGAGCACTTTGCGCCCGAGCCTCTTGCCGCGCATCGCAAGTCGCCTCCGTTGCGCATCGCTGAAGCGGATTCGCTTGCTGCCAAGCTGTTCCCGGAGCACCCGATTCTCCTCCCGCAAATAATCGATCACGTCTTCCTGCTGGCGGTTCAGCCAGCCCGCCGTGGTCAGGATGAAGAACTGGAGAGCTTGGGACATCCGGCGAGCCTACCTGATACGCCGCGACGGGAGAAGGCCTGGTTCCAAGGGCTCTTGGTGCTTCGGCTGATTAATTGCACCTTACGCGGAGAAGCTCTACGTCTCCTGGTACAGGCGCTACGTGCGCTTCCATCAATACGTCCACCCTGCGGAGATGGGCACTGAGGAGATCGAGGCGTTCTTGACCCATCTGGCAAGGAACAAGAAGGTGGCGCCATCGACGCAGAACCAGGCTCGGAGCGCACTGGTCTTTCTCTACAAGCACGTATTGAAGACCGAGGTCGAAGGGATCG
>Ga0316197_10000625_pt1 | contig 24702 bp, 20 predicted proteins | sample OudBiesiAoxic_MG_FD_204939 | JGI IMG/M metagenome (GOLD analysis project Ga0316197, IMG submission 204939) | Coastal sediment microbial communities from Oude Bieten Haven, Netherlands - site A oxic | ecosystem: Environmental > Aquatic > Marine > Coastal > Sediment | place: Netherlands... | reverse complement strand
CGTCGACCACCTCTTGGAGACCGGAGCGAGCGTGCGGGCACTCGCCCGGTCCGTTGAATCGTCGGAGGCGCTCGCAGCGAAGGGAGCGGTCCCGGTTCGGGGCGACCTCCAGGATCGGACAGCCCTCGTCGAAGGTATGACCGGGTGCGTCACGGTCTTCCACGTCGCAGGCGTCAACACCATGTGTCCCTCGGACCCTGGACCGATGTACCGGACCAATGTGGATGCGGTCCGAATCGTGGTTGCCGCTGCGGCCGAGGCGGGAGTCCACCGGGTCGTGTTGACGTCATCGGCAGCCGCAATCGGCGAACCCGAAGGGACGGTGGCCTCAGAATCGACGCCACACAGCGCGGGCTTCCTCTCTCACTATGCCCGATCGAAGTACCTGGGCGAGCGAGCGTTCTTCGAGGAAGCTGCGCGTGCCGGCGTCGAAGCGGTCGCTGTCAATCCCTCGTCGGTTCAGGGCCCCGGTCGCTCGGGGGGGTCGACCCTTCTGCTCCGGTTGGCCCTCAATGCGAAGCGGGTCGTGACGATCGATACCACCCTCTCGATCGTAGACGTCGACGACTGCGCCGCCGGCCATCTGTTGGCCGCGGAGCACGGCGCTGATGGCGCCCGGTATCTGATCAGCGGAGCGAGCATCACGGTCGACGAAGCGATCGCGACGCTCGCCGAGATCACCGGTCGCTCGATCGAGGCCGTCATGCTCCCTCGAGGAGTCGCCGTGGCTGCCTACCCCCTCGTCGCCATAGCCGGTCTGTTCGGCGGCGAGCGCCCGATATGCATCGAGATGCTCCGGACGCTTCTCCACGGCCACCGGTTCGATGTGTCCCGGTCGATCGAGGACCTCGGCATGAGCTACACCCCGATCGGCGAGACCCTCAGCCGAACCGTCGAGTGGCTCGGCAGCGAGGGATTCATCGAGCGCTGACGCGTTGGCCGGTCCGATCGGTACGCTGTCTCTTCGTGGTCGCTCCGCTTACCTCTGTGCTCGAACGCTTCGGCCGTGACCAGGTTCCGCCGATCCCCGGCAGGTACGTCATTGGTGCCTCGCTCAGGGCCGTGGTGCTCGCCGGGATCGCCGAGCAGACGGGCCGCAGCATCCTCGCTGTCGTCCCCGGTGAACGGGAGGCGGAGGATCTTGCCGAGGATCTTGCGCTCTTCACCTCCGACGGATTCCACCTCCCCGCGTGGGAGACGCTGCCCTTCGAGCACGTTTCCCCGAGCATCTCGACCATGGCAGACCGAATCGTGGCGCGACACGCGCTCGCTCAGGGTGAATCTGCGATTGTTGTTGCCTCGGTCCGCTCCGCGACCCAACGGCTGAGTCCAACGCCGGTTGACCCGATTCGGCTCACGAGCGGTGAGGACGTGCCGTTCGATGACCTGGTCGCTCGTCTCGCGGATCTGGGATACCGCCGCACCGAACGGGTCGAGGGCCGTGGCGAGTTCGCAGTCCGCGGTGGAATCATCGATGTGTACCCGACGCCGGCTTCGCTTCCTGTTCGGATCGACTTCTGGGGCGACACGATCGAAGAGATTCGACCCTTCGTGATCTCGACCCAGCGATCAGAGGGTTCACTCGATAGCGTTCAGGTGTTCCCCGCAGGCGAGGTTCTGATCTCGGACGAGATGCGCCGTCGCGCTGGCGACCTGATCGTGGATGCACCATGGGGCGCATCCACGTGGGAACGAATCGCAGAAGGGATCCGATTCCCCGGGATGGAGTCCTGGCTGCCGTGGCTCGCCTCACCGAAGACCATGCTCGACCAGACCGACGCCATCGTGGTGCTGTTCGATCCGGAACGGGCCAAGGACCGGTGCCGTGACCTCATCGGGGAGGAGTCGGATCTTGCTGGTGTTCTCTCCGGGACGTGGGGGAAGGGAGCGCCGAATGCAGGAGAGCATCCGCCGCTCTATCTGCCGCTCGAACCCGGCGAGGGGAGCGATGTGCTCGAAGCGCCACCGCTCGCCGCATCCCCGGGCGACGAAGGGTTCGAGATGCGCGGCTTCGGTGCCATCGCCGGTGATCCGGAGTCTGTTGCGTCCACGCTGACCGGATGGACCGGGCGCGGCATCGACGTGGTTGTCGCCATGGACGGCATGAGCGCGGCCAAGCGTGTTGCCGGACTGCTCGCCGAGTCGGGAGCAGGACTTCCGGTGGTCGATACGCTCGACACCGTCTCGTCCGCGGTGCTTCCGACGGGGATCCACAACGGCTTCGTGTTGCCCGCCCTTCGGGTAGCGGTCGTCGGGGAACGAGAGGTCGCCGGACGCCGCCGCTCACACCGCACCGTCCGTCGGGGGAGAGGCGAACGCCAGGACGAGGCATACCGGGACCTGAACCCTGGCGACTATGTCGTCCACCACCACCACGGCCTGGGCCGGTTCGAGGGCCTCGTGCACCGTGATATGGCCGGTGCCGCTCGCGACTACCTGCTCGTCGAGTACGCGGCCGGCGACAAGCTCTACGTCCCAACCGATCAACTCGCCGCCGTCCGCCGATACACCGGCGGGGAGACGCCGCGTCTGTCCAGGATGGGAGGCACGGACTGGTCCCAGACCCGCAGCAAGGTCAGGAAAGCGGTGGCGGTCGTCGCCGAAGCCGTCGTGAACCTCCACCGGATCAGGGCCGGTGTCGCGGGGCATGGCTTCGAGACCGATACGCCGTGGCAGCAGGAGTTCGAGTCGTCATTCCCCTACGAGGAGACGCCCGATCAGCTGACGGCGATCTCCGACGTGAAGACCGACATGGAAGCCGAAGCCCCGATGGACCGCCTCATCTTTGGCGACGTCGGTTTTGGAAAGACCGAGGTCGCCCTTCGTGCCATGTTCAAGGCTGTCCAGGGCGGCAAGCAGACAGCTCTCCTGGTCCCGACGACCCTCCTCGCGCAGCAGCACTTCGCAACGATGGAAGAACGGTTTGCTCCGTTCCCGATCAGGGTCGAGATGCTGAGCCGCTTCCTCACCTCGGCCCAGCAGCGCAAGGTGATCGCGGGGCTCGCTGACGGGTCCGTCGATATCGTGGTCGGCACCCACCGGTTGCTGTCGGCGGACGTCGACTTCCGCGACCTCGGCCTGCTCGTGATTGACGAAGAGCAGCGGTTCGGTGTTGCTGCCAAGGATCGCTTGAAGGAGATCCGGGCCTCCGTCGACGCTCTCACGCTCACCGCCACACCGATCCCGAGAACACTTGAGATGGCGCTGACTGGGATTCGCGAGGTCAGTCAGATCCGGACGGCCCCCGAGGACCGGCATCCGATCCTCACCTATGTCGGTCCTTATGACGTCCAAGCGGTCTCGGCCGCGATCCGTCGCGAGATGCTGCGTGAGGGCCAGGTCTTCTACGTCCACAATCGAGTCCAGTCGATCGACCATGCCGTCGCTCGGCTCCGCGATCTCGTCCCGGACGCCCGGTACGCCATCGCCCACGGGCAGATGAGCGAGGGACAACTCGAACAGGTCATGTACGACTTCTGGAACGGCGACTACGACGTCCTGGTCGCCACGACCATCATCGAATCCGGGCTTGATCTCCCGCAGGTCAACACGCTGATCGTCGAGCGGGCCGACCGGCTCGGGCTGGCACAGCTCTATCAGCTGCGGGGGAGGGTCGGGCGGTCGAACCAGCGGGCGTACGCCTATCTGTTCCATCCACCCGAGGAGCGGATCGGGGAGAGTGCGTTCCGTCGGCTCGAGGCCATCGGTGAGTTCTCCGACCTGGGGTCGGGGTTCGAGCTCGCGATGCGCGACCTGGAGATACGCGGGGCCGGCAGCATTCTCTCCGAGACCCAGTCGGGCCACATCGCGGCGGTCGGCTTCGACCTCTACACGGAATTGGTTGCTGAAGCCGTGCAGGAGCTCAAGGGTGAGCCGATCGAACGCAAGGTTGAGCACGACATCCGGATCGACCTCCCCGTCGAGGCACGGCTCCCCGACGAGTATGTCCCGGACGCCGACGGGCGTCTTGAGGGGTATCGCCGTCTGGCGGCAGCCTCGACGAACGACGAGGTTGACGATGTGATCGCCGAGTGGGAGGACCGCTACGGTCTCCTGCCGCCCGAAGCCGAGGAGCTCATCGCCGTGGCGCGACTGCGGGTGGAGGCCATCCGTGTCGGGCTCGACGAGATCGTCCAGGCTCGCGGGGAGGTACGCATGTCGAAGGTCGACCTCCGGGCGTCTCAGGAGGTTCGGCTCGAACGGGTTGCCCGTGGTGCCGTGCTCCGCGGTTCGACGCTGTTCATCCCGGCACCGCGCAAGGATGTGGCGAAGGCGCTGCTCGAGTTCCTGACCACGATGTGGCCGGCCGACTAGCGGAGCCCAAGCTCAGGCTGCCGTCGAAGAGTCTGCGCGTGCCCAACACAGATGAACACGGACGCGTAGAGCCTCCACTCGCCGGCGACGAAGCGAGCAGCATTCTCGGGTTCCTGGACTACCAGCGGGCGACGCTCGCGTGGAAGTGCGGTGGCCTGGACGTCCCCGAATTGGCCGCAACCGTCGGCGTCTCGTCGGTGACGCTTGGAGGATTGCTCGAGCACATGGCGTACGTCGGGGAGGCGTGGTTCTCGCAGTGGCTCGACGGCCAGGAGAAGTCGCCGCCATGGGACGCGGTCGACTGGTAAGCCGATCCCGATTGGGAATGAAACTCGGCCGCCGAGGATTCACCCGAAGCGCTGTTCGCACTGCGGGAGAGCGCCGTCGACCGCTCCCGCGCTCTCACGGCGACTGCGCTCGAAGACGGCGGACTCGACACGCTGACCGAATGCACCTGGCCGACCGGCGACGCGCCGAGTCTGCGGTGGGTGCTGGTCCACATGATCGAGGAGTACGCCCGTCATAACGGCCACGCCGACCTCATTCGAGAGTCGATCGACGGACTCGTCGGCGAGTAGGCGGCGCTCCGATTCGTCGGTCCGCTTGAGAGCCAAGACCGGGCTCTGAGTTGGCTAACCGCCCGTAGTACCGGACATGGAACAGGCGGGTGGTTCGATTGAGCCTTGACCGATTGTGTGTGTCGGAGTGAGATTGGAGCGGGGAGCGGTGTGTGCGGGCCTGCTCCCGGGAGGTCGCGATGCGTATTGGGAAGAACCAGCCTGAGACCAAGGCACCACCTGCGAGTCGGCAGACGGAGAAGCTGGTCGGCGGACTCGACCGATACTTGGAACGGTCGGCTGACGCTCTGGCCGCCCGCTTCGGCGAGGAGACTGCGGCGATGATGCGGAGAGAGATGCTGGACGAGTACCGCCGTCTGATCCCTGAGGTTCCGTACATCGGGGGGAGGCGGAATAGCCACTCCGGCAATCTCACATTCACGGCAAGGGCACTTGCTCTGCACCGGGTAGTAGTCCGGCACGGTGGCAGCGTTGAAGACAGCGGTTGGTTGCTTCGCCAGATGATGGAAACGGAGATGGAGCGGATTCCCCGAGTGGTTCGTCACGGGGTCGGCAGGTTCCGGTTCACGAGGCTCGCGAAGTGGCGGGAAGAGGCGGCGGCTCGCAAGTCGCAGGCTCGCCAGTATCCGGGGGACTGGGTGGTTGAGCATGTCGACGGCGACGGTAAGACCTTCGACTTCGGGACCGACAATACGGAGTGCGGCAACGTCAAGTTCCTCGACGCCCAGGAAGCCGACGAGCTCTGCCCGTATATCTGCGATCTCGAATATGTGTACATCAAGGCGATGGGATACGGCGTTCGACGGACCAAGACCCTCGCTTGGGGCTGCGACCGGTGCGACTTCCGGTTCTCCAAGCACGGCGTGACATCCGCGCCCTGGCCGCCGGAGTTCGCCGAGCGGACCTGCGGCGAACCGAAAACCTGACTCACCACCGAGAACCGGACGCATGTCGGCACTTGTGTGGGCGGTCGTGCTGGGGTCGTTTCCGCCCTTCACCTGGAGGCGGTTGGGAGTACGGTTGGTGGGACGGCGCTGGGCAACACTGAGGAGTCCTCATGCTGCGACCGTACTCACTCTCTTTCGTGGTTCCGCTCACGCTGGTTGTGTTGCTGGTGGCCTCGGGCTGCTCCTCCGAGCCGGATTCATTGGCGGCTCGGAGCGAGTCAGGTGAGCCCTTGGAACTCGTGCTGTACGGCGACTCGCTCCTCACCTTCCCCGAACCAAATCGAGGGGCGATCGATGCGTACATCGAGATGTTGGAAGAGGACTTCGGGGTCCACGTCAATGTGCAACTACCGGGAATGGGCCCCTGCTGCTCTCCGCCCGTGATTGCCGAGTATCTCACGTCCGAACAAGCGGAATCGGAGTTGGAGGGAGCCGATGTCGTCATTGTCGAGAGCCCGCTCAGTGGACTCGCGTACTGGGTAGCGACCGTTGCTGGAATCGAAGGGCTTGACCCGGCGGATTGTGGAGGGGACGACAATCAGCAGTGCCTGAGGGACTCTCTTGCCGAGTACAAGGACGGTGTTACCGAGATCTTCTCGCTGCTGACCGAGGCGGTTGATCCGTCTGAGACGTTGATCCGTGCTGTCGACGGGTATGCGCTCATGGTCGAGCATCAGTTCGCCGCGGACACGTTGCAGGTGACGAACCCGTACTGGCAAGAGGCTCAGGAGTTCTTCGCCGCAACCGCCGCCGAGTATGGGATTCCCACCGCATCGATGTTCACCGAGTTCAACGGCCCGGACGGCACCGACGATCCACAGGACCGGGGACTCATAGCGACTGACAAGGTGCACCCGTCCGAAGCCGGTGCGCTCATCATCGCCGAACTGATCCACGACCTCGGCTACGACTTCGCCAACTGACCTCATCGAGGACGCACCCTCGAGCCCTGGAACCGCCCGATTCGGCACCTATGGGCGGGCGATGCGCCAGTGGGAGGAAACCTTGAGATCCTTCGTTGAGCAGAGCCGCACGCGCGTAGGCTTGGGTTGGGAAGTCGGGATGGGAGCCAAGGCGACCGACTGGCCATCGCTCATCTGTCCAGGCCTATGGGGGGAGCTAGACAGCGACGGAGGAAGGACCATGCGTAGACGTGCAAGACTGATTGGTTGGCTGGCGTTTGGGGTGGGCTTGGCGCTGGGGCTGATCGGCTACATCACAGACGTGTATTCGGGGGGGACTGCCACAGCCCTCATGCTCGGCGTGTGGCTCGTTGGCGGCGTGCTCGCCGCCCTGATTCCTGTGCGAGAGAGCATCGTGACTGGGAGGGAGGCCGCTGTTCACATACCGGCTGATGTGCGCACGGACCCCGCAGCAGAGCGACATGTGGGCGGCTTCTGACGGTGGGTCCGGTGAACGATCAAGATCGGCGGGGTCACGGTGCTTCCCGGCGTTGACTGCCGGGTCACGGTGAACAGCTTCCTGGCGGACGGGCGGGGAGAACCTCCGAGAGCTGACCCGCCCATATCGGGGGTCTTCTGCTCCTCCTGTGGGCTGACCTCTTTGGCTTCCCTGGAGCCTCTGGTCTGCTCTGTCGGATAGGCAGTAGGCGAGCGAGCCCCAAGGACGACAAGCCTGGACCGTCGAAGATCGCGGGCGGTCGATTTCTGTGATTTCTTTGGTTTCTGTGGTGTGGGGACGGTTTTGTGTCACACGCGGTTGATATTTTGTCTGCATGTTGTGGTCTACCTGGTCACCCGATGAGATGAATGCCGAGTTCCGTGCGCATGAGGCACAGATCGCCGAGTTGCGGAATCGGCAGGCGGTGATTGTCAACGAGTTCGAGAAGGCGAATGTCGCGGCGGGGGCGGGGTGTCGTTCAACGGTTGAGTATGTGTCGGGCCGGTTTGATGTGTCGCGGGCGGTGGCGTCTGATCTGACGTTTGTGGCGGGCCGGTTGGCTCAGCACCGGTGGATTCAAGGATCATTGGAAGCCGGCGAGGTCGGGTTTGATCGCGCGGTGGCGATGCTGCGTCTGGTTGATGCGGGCGCGGACCGCCGGACCGTTGAGGCGTCGTGTCGTTTGGATCTTGCCGGCGTGGGTCGGTTGGCGGCTTCGCAGCGCAGGGTGTCGCGTAGCGATGAGCGGTCGGTGTTCGTGGATCGGTTTGTGTCGATCCAGCCGACGCTGGACGAGTCGTCGTGGCGTCTGACGGGCCAACTCCCGGCTACGGACGGTCAGGTTGTGGAACGTGCCTTGTCTTCGCGTGGCGACGAGATGCGACTGCTGCCGGGTAGCGAGTCGTGTACGAGGGGTCAGCGTCAGGCCGATGGTCTGGTCGCAATGGCGATGGATTCACTCGACCGGAACAGCACCGACGGCGGCGAGTCTCGGTCTGGTTCCTCAGTGTCGGTATTCGTTGATCTCGATGCCGCAGCCGGGTCGGGCGGCGAATCCGGGGCTGCCCTCGAGTATGGGCCTCGGGTCGGTCCGGCGGTGCTCGACGAGGTGTTGTGTACCGGGTCGGTGCAGATTGTCGGCCTGTCCGGGGGCCGTCCCGTGGTGACATCGGCGGCGTCCCGGGCGATTCCTGCGGCGATTCGCCGGTTTGTGGCGCATCGCGATGGCGGGTGTGTGGCTGACGGCTGCACGAGCCGGTATCGGCTCCAACCGCATCACGTCAGACGCTATGCCGACGGCGGGGACCATGACCCGGACGACGTCGAGACGTACTGCTGGTTCCATCACCACGTCGCGATCCACCAGTTGGGGTTCCGGATCGACCCGGACTCGCCACCGAAACGGCGACGACTCATCCGATCCGCCACCAACACCGACCCACCCCACCCACACTGACCGGACAGCCGTATCAGGAACCTGCGTCGCTCCTACTCGTCTAACCTCGCCGAATGGCCCTGTACGGCAGCATCGAAGGCGGCGGCACCAAGTTCGTGTGCGCCGTCGGTAGCACCCCCGACAACCTCCGTGCCGAGGTCCGATTCCCGACGACCACACCCGATGACACGCTCGGCAGGGCCATCGAGTTCTTCACCGGCCGGGGACCGCTCGACGCGATCGGAATCGCGATGTTCGGGCCACTGGTGCTCGACAAGGAATCGCCCGCCTACGGCCGGGTCGGGCCCACGCCAAAGCCCGATTGGACCGGCGCCGACATCGTTGGCCCACTTCGGGCTGCGTTCAACATCCCCATCGGAATCGACACCGATGTCAACGGAGCGGCGCTCGGCGAAGGCCGCTGGGGAGCCGGGGCCGGCCTCGACCACATCGTCTACATCACGGTTGGAACCGGTATCGGCGGGGGAGTGGTGAACAAGGGTGAGCCGCTGCACGGACTCGTCCACCCCGAGATCGGCCACCTCAGAGTTCCCCGGCATCCCGAGGACACCTTCGCGGGATCCTGTCCCTTCCACGGGGACTGTCTCGAAGGCCTCGCCTCGGGACCAGCCATCGCCGAACGATGGGGCGCACCCGCCGAGGACCTGGGAGGGGACACCGCCCGCGCTGTGGAGATGGCGGCCTACCCGCTCGGCTTTGCGTTGGCGGACCTCGTGCTCACGCTGTCTCCGGAGCGGATCATCCTTGGCGGCGGGGTTGCACAACTCCCCGGCCTGATCGAGGCGACGCGACGAACGATGCTCGATGCGCTCGGTGGATACGTCGATTCGCCCGAACTCGAACGCGGCGCGTGTCACTACGTCGTCGCCCCGAAGCTCGGGAGCGCCTCCGGAATCGCAGGTGCGCTCGTCCTCGCTGAGCGGGCCGCGTACCTCCTGCAGTGATGATCTCGCGGTCGCCGTAGACTGCGTCTACCCGAGCCGGTGATAGATATGCGCGTTTCCAGACAGACTCTGCTCCTCGCCGCGGCCGCCGCTGTGCTTGCCGTCGCCTGTTCCGACACCACCGTTGTCGCGACGGTGGACGACACCGCCATCGACGAGGCAGAGGTGACCGCGCTGCGGTACAGCTATGCCGAGGGAACGGGCTACAACGCAGAGTCCTTCCGCGTCGATCTCACCAATATGATCTATGTCGAAGCCCAGAAGAACGCGGCCGCGACCGACTTCGGCCTCACCAACCTCGACGACCCGGCCGTGATCTCGGCCAAGATCCAGGACCCGGAGCCGGATGAAGCCGCGATATTCGCGAGTGTTGCCGCAGACCCCGACCGCACGGACGCGACGGTGGAAGCGGTTGCTGAACAGTTGGTGATCCGCGACGCGGTTGCCGCTGAACTCGCGAGCGACCCGGCGTTCCTCACCGACATCTTCGAGAACCGGCCCGAGTTGGTGTCCGAGGTTTGTGCTCGCCACATCCTCGTCGCCACGCCGGAGGAAGCGGAAGCCGTCAAGGTCCGCATTGACGCCGGAGAAGACTTCGCGGCACTGTCCGCGGAGGTCTCGCTCGACACCGGAACGATCGGCGGGCAGCTCCCATGCCCCACTCCGGCCAGCAACTTCGTCCAGGAATTCTCGCACGTGGCGGCGACCATCCCGATCGGTGAAGTGTCGGCGCCCGTCCCAACGGAGTTCGGATGGCACATCGTCATCGTTGATGAACGAACCGCACCGGAGACGGTCGACGTCCTGATCTCCGACCCGATGGCCTACGTCCACATCTCGGCCGTGAGCGACCTCTGGATTCCTTGGGTCAACGAGGCGATCCGCACCGCCGATGTTGAGATCGCCTCCCAGATCGGGACATGGGCGGGCGAATCCTTCGGCATCCTCCCGCCGCCGGCTGGATGAAGGGCCCTATCACGGTCCTTGGGCTCGGTCCTGCCGGGCTCGATCGACTCCGACCGCGCGAACTCGAACTGTTGACCGATCCTGCAGTCGCCGTGATCGTTCGCACGGCGGAACACCCCGCTGCCGCGGAACTTGCAGACCTCCGGCCTGTGGCTGCCTGCGATGACCTCTACGAAGCCGGCGGCGACTTCGATGAGGTCTACGGCGCCATCGTGGACCGGGTCATCGAGGCGTCACGATTGGGATCCGTCGTCTATGCCGTTCCCGGCAGCGCCGTGGTCGGCGAGCGCGCCGTCACTCGCCTGATGGCTGCAGCCGAGACGGAGAGCATTTCGTGCGTTCTGATCCCCGGCGAGTCGTTCATCGATGCGGCCTGTGCCACGGTCGGAGTCGACCCGATCGCCGATGGGCTCCAGATCCTCGACGCCAGGAACTTGCCAGATCCCCTGCCGTTGCACCTTCCTTCGTTCATCACTCAGATCGACTCCCCGTTCGTCGCAGGGGAGGTTGCGCTAGCGCTCGGCCGCACGCTGCCGGACTCGGCAGAGATTGTGTTGCTCGACCGCATCGGAGACCAAGATGGCACCGCTTCTGACATGGCTCTCGCGGATTTGCCGCGAGCCGAAACCGGACCGCGGTCCACACTCTTCGTGCCTGCCGCACAGGTCGGCTGGCTCGGCCTGATCTCCACCAATCGCGTGCTGCGCGCTGAGTGTCCGTGGGACGCCAAGCAGACCCACCACACGCTCGTGAGCCACCTCATCGAGGAGACCTACGAGACGGTCGATGCGATCGGAGCGCTCTCGGTCGAGGCTCCGTCCGGCGACGACGACCTCGGGGCCTACGCGGTCCTGGAAGAGGAACTCGGAGATCTGCTCCTCCAAATCGTGTTCCACGCCACTCTTGCAGCCGAGGCCGGGGCGTTCGATGTCGACGAGGTGGCCGAGGGGATCCGACGGAAGATCGTGCATCGCCACCCCCACGTCTTCGGCGACGTCGTTGCAGACGAGGTCGCCGAGGTTCTCGCCAACTGGGAGGAACTCAAGAATGCTGAGAAGCAACGCGAGTCGTTGATGGATGACATCCCGACCGCCCTGCCGGGAATCGCTCGCGCCGACAAGATCCAGCGACGGGTCGCGTCGGTCGGTTTCGACTGGCCGAACGACGAACCCGTCTTTGCGAAGGTAGAGGAGGAACTCGGGGAGCTTCGCGACGTGCGAACGGACCGGGATCTGGCGACGGCAGAACTCGGCGACCTCTTGTTCGCCGCGGTCAACCTTGCCCGGCATCTCGACGTCGACCCGGAGATCGCGCTCGCCCGTGCCAACGACACCTTCGTCGAGCGTTTTCGTATCGTCGAACAACTTGCCGAGGATGCGAACGTGCGCCTCCGCGATTGCGATCTCACCGAACTCGATCGCCTCTGGGAAGTGGCGAAGACCGTAGTATCCACAAACCAAACCAGATCGTCGTTTACGCTCACTCCCGAAAGGAACAACCAATGACCCTCATCGAGACCATCACCGCGCGCGAAGTCCTCGACTCCCGCGGAACCCCAACCGTCGAAGCCGAGGTCACCTTGTCAGGTGGCGCATCCGGCTGGGCGATTGTCCCCTCCGGTGCATCAACCGGCGCCTCCGAAGCCGTCGAGCTTCGTGACGGCGGAGACCGCTACGACGGCAAGGGCGTGCTGACTGCGGTCGCCAACGTCAATGAGAAGATCGCTCCTGCCCTCTACGGCGTCGACGCGACCCGCCAAGAGCACATCGATCGCATCATGATCGACCTCGATGGCACCCCCAACAAGGCCAACCTCGGGGCCAACGCCATTCTCGCGGTCTCGCTCGCTGTCTCTCGCGCCGCCGCCGAGGCCGTTGATCTGCCGCTCTACCGCTATCTCGGCGGGACCGATGGTCGCATTCTCCCGACGCCGTGCTTCAACGTGCTCAACGGCGGGGCCCACGCGGCCAACTCCGTCGACGTGCAAGAATTCATGCTGGTGCCAGGCGGTCTCCCGTCATACAGCGAAGCCCTGCGCGCCGGCGTCGAGACGTACCACGCCTTGAAGAAGGTTCTCGCAGGCCGTGGGCTTCCCACGAACGTCGGCGACGAGGGCGGATTCGCTCCCGACCTTCCGAACGACAACGCCGTACTCGACATCATCATCGAGGCCATCGAACTCGCCGGCTACCGGCCGGGTGAAGAGATTGCCATCGCGCTCGACGTTGCCGCCTCCGAGCTCTACGAGGATGGCCTCTATCAGCTCTCCGGGGCGAAGCTCACGTCGGAGGAGCTGGTGGATCACCTCGTCGGTCTCGTCGACCGCTACCCGATCGTCTCGATCGAAGACGGACTCGACGAAGCCGACTGGGCTGGCTGGAAACTGCTGACCGAGCGCCTTGGGTCCAGGACACAGCTCGTCGGAGACGATCTCTTGGTCACCAACGAGGAGTTCCTCATCAAGGCGATCGACATGGGCGTCGCCAATGCAGTTCTCGTCAAGGTGAACCAGATCGGTTCTCTCTCCGAAACGCTTCACACGATGACCCTGGCGGCCGTCAACCAGTACGGACGCATGGTGAGCCATCGTTCCGGCGACACCGAGGATGCGTACATCGCCCACCTTGCCGTCGCCACGAATGCTGGACAGATCAAGACCGGTGCACCGGCCCGCGGTGAGCGGACGGCGAAGTACAACGAATTGCTTCGTATCGAAGCGGACCTCGGTGACGATGCCCGGTACGCCGGATGGGCACCCTTCAAGGTGAGTTGATGACCGAAACGCTCGAGCGTCGCGAAGACAAGGCACCACCCAGGAAACAGCGATGGGGCTGGGCTCTGGCTGTGGTGCTGCTCGGAGCGCTTGCCCTCACGGTGTCTGGGATTCTGCCGTTCCGGCAGTTGATCACCCAGCAGCGTCAGATCGAACGATCCCAGGAGCAGCTCTCAGCCCTGACGAGCGAGAATCGGGCGTTGGCCGAGGACATCGAGATGCTCGGCACCGACGCCGAGATCGAGCGGGTTGCTCGCGACCAGTTCGGTCTCGTCCGTCCCGGCGAGATGGCCTATGTCATCGTGGTTCCGGAGGCGCCAGTTGCGACGGAAGCGTCACCCGATCCGGTCGTGCGTTCCGATCAGCGCCCGTGGTGGCGCCGACTGTGGGACTTCGCAACCGGGAGCGACGTCGGTTCGGATGGATGACCGCAGCATCGTCGCGGCACAGATCGGGAGACCTCCGCGCTCCATCGTCGACGTAGTCGCGCGTTGTCACCTTGGCCTGCCGGTGGTGATCGCGGTACCGCCGCTGCTCGAGGACGGTACGCCATTTCCGACGACCTACTGGCTGACGTGCCCTCTGGCCGCCAAGCGGATCGGACGGATCGAAGCCGGCGGAGGGGTACGAACCGCTGAGCTCATGCTCTCCGAGGATCCGAGATTGCTCGCAGCCCACGATGCTGCCATGACAAGATACCGGGAAGAACGCGACGCCTTGATTCCCGAGGGATACGAGGGGCATCGGCCATCGGGCGGAGTCGGCGGAACCCGAACGGGCGTCAAGTGCTTGCACGCCCACTACGCCTACACGGCGGCGGGGAACGAGAACCCCATTGGGGCATGGACAGCCGGGCAGATCGAACCGCTCGATTGCACCGTGGAGTGCGTCGTGGCCGACGGTGAAGCTTCGCTGCGGAACCCAGGGTGGACCGAGCCGCGATGATCGTCGGGGCCGTCGATATCGGAACCAACTCCATGCGGTTGCTCGTCACCGACGGCGATACGGAGTTCTGCCGCGAGACCCGGGTGACGGGTCTCGGCCAAGGCGTTGACGCTACCGGGCGCTTTGACGTGAAACGGAGGGCGGCGACCCTTTCCGTCCTGGGCAGCTACGGGCGGATGATGGAGCAGCTCGGCGTCGAGCGTCGGCGTGCGGTAGCCACGTCGGCCACCCGCGACGCCACGGATGGCGCAGCGTTCGTTGAGACAGCGGGGGTGCTGCTCGGCACCCGCCCCGAGGTGATCTCCGGGATCGAGGAGGCGTCCCTGTCGTTCCGTGGAGCGGTGGCAGCGTTCGACGACTCGCTCTCCAGCGTGGTGATCGACATCGGTGGGGGGTCAACCGAGTTCGTCTTCGGCGAGCAGGCGGTTGTGTTCTCCGCCAGCATCGACATCGGATCGGTGCGCCTCACCGATCGTGTGATCCCGTCGCTGCCTGCGCCCGCTTGGTCGGTCGCAGCGGCACGTCAGGCCGCCGTGAGCGCATTCTCGGACGTAGCGCTGCCGGAGACGCCGGATCGGGTAATCGGCGTCGCTGGGGCCTTCACCAGCCTCTCAGCGATCGCCCTGGATCTCCCGGCCTACGATCGCGACGCGGTGCACGGATCGGTGCTGACCCGTGCCGGGCTCTCGGACACGATCAGGACCCTCGCAGGACTGTCCCTGGACCAGACGGCCGCGATCTCATCACTCGATCCGAAGCGCGCTCCCGTGATCCTTGCCGGCGCCATCGTTGCCGAAGCGGCGCTCTCGGCGGTCGACGCCACCGAAGCGACGATCAGCGAGTATGACCTCCTCGATGCCCTCGCCGCCTCCCTATTGGACCGGCCATAGGCGAAGGCTGGCGACTGGCGACTGGCGACTGGCGACTGGCGACTGCTAATCCTCTTCTATGGCGGCGACGACTTGGTCGGCCATGTGGGAGGGCATCTCCTGATAGTGGTCGTGCTCGGTCTTGAAGCGGCCCCATCCCTGGGTGAGGGACCGGAGGTCGATGGCGTAGTTCATGATCTCCGACGTCGGTACGAGTGCGGTGATCAACTGCATCCCGCCGGGAGCAGCCTCCGTACCCTGGAGTTGCCCTCTGCGTGATGAGAGATCGCCCATGACATCGCCCTGATAGTCGGCGGGGACGGTCACCTGAACCCTGGAGATCGGCTCGAGGAGCACGGGTCCGGCCTGCTCCATCGCTGCCTTGAACCCGAGACGGCCTGCCATCTTGAAGCTCATCTCTGAAGAGTCGACCGAGTGGTACTTGCCGTCGTAGACCGCAACCTGCACGTCAACGACGGGGAATCCACGAACTCCGGCATCGGCCATGGTCTCGGTCACGCCCTTCTCGACGGCCGGGATGAACTGGCGAGGAATCGATCCGCCCTTGATCTCGTCGACGAAGGCGAACCCTTCGCCGCGGGGGAGTGGCGATACCCGGAGGAAGCACACGCCGTACTGACCGTGTCCGCCGGTCTGCTTCTTGTACTTGCCCTCTGCCTGTGAGGTGCGCGAGATCGTCTCCCGATAGGGAACCTTGGGCTTCTCAGTGTCGACCGCAACACCGAACTTCCGCTCGAGACGTTCGAGCGTGATCGTCAGGTGCATCTCACCCATACCCCAGAGCAGCGTCTGCTTCGTCTCGCTGTCCCGGGTGAGGCGAAGAGCCTGATCCTCGGCGAGAATCCGCCGGAGTGCGTTGGCGAGCTTGTCTTCGTCGGCCTGGGTCCTCGCCGTCACAGCGGTAGCGAGCACCGGCTCCGGCTGGTCGACTGCTGGCAGGGTGACCGGCTTGTTCCGCGGAGCGAGCGTATCGCCGGTCGCCGTGTTGGAGAGCTTCGCCACGGCCACGATGTCACCGGCCGGCGCGGACGGAACGAGTTCTGTCTCCTTGCCGATCATGGTGGCGATCTTGGCGAGTTTCTCGTCGGAGCCGGTTCGGCTATTGGTGAGCGAGATGTCCGGCTTGAGTTCGCCAGAACGGATGCGCATGAGCGAGATCTGCCCAACGTATGGGTCGGCGATCGTCTTGAAGACGAAGCCGAGCGGGTCGCCGGCGGGATCAGACATGACCTCGACGGACTGGTCGCCCGCCGTCACAATCATGGGTGGCCGATCGGTCGGTGCGGGCCCGAGTTCGGTGATGAAATCGGCGAGGCGGTCGACGGCGATCGGCCCGGTCGCCGATCCGCACACGACCGGGAACACGCTGGCCTCTGCGATACCGCGCGCCATGGTGTGCTCGAGTTCGTCAACGGATGGCTCGTCTCCTTCGAGGTAGCGCTCGAGCATGTCGTCGTCCGCGACGACGATGCCTTCGACAAGGTTGTCGTGGACCTCATGTTCCCGGTCGGACATCGACTCGGGAATCTCGACTTCCTCGGCCTGGCCGGAGTCGTAGACGTAGGCCTTGTCGCGGAAGAGGTCTGCGACGCCGTGGAACGCGGCCTGGTCGCCGATGGGCAACTCGATGGGGGCAATACCCGCTCCGAACCGGTCCCTGAGTTGGGCGAGGGTGCGGTCGAACGAGGCGCGTTCCTTGTCGAGCTTGTTGATGAAGATCATCCGGGGGACACGAAGGTCTTCGGCGATTCCCCACGCGTACTCCGTCTGCACCTCAACGCCTTCAACGGCGGAGACAACAAAGATGGCGAGGTCGGCGACCCGCATGGCGGCATGGACGTCCCCGACGAAGTCTGCGTATCCGGGGGCATCGATCAGGTTGATCTTGAAGCCCTTCCACTCGAACGGCGCGAGCGCGAGCGCCAGGGACAGGCCGCGTGCGTGCTCTTCGGGGTCGAAGTCGGTAACGGTGGTGCCGTCTTCAACGGAACCGAGGCGCGGAATCGTGCCCGCGCGGAAGAGGAGGGCCTCAGCGAGCGTGGTCTTGCCGGCACCGGAGTGTCCGACGAGCGCCACATTGCGGATCTTCTCCGGCGGGAACACCTTCACTGCGTGAGCCTCCATGTTGTCGAATAGCGGTCAGATGCTACCCAAATCTCAGCAGCAAGCATCTGGGGCTATCCCGGAGTGCGGCTACGATCGCTCTCAGCCCGGGTGGCGAAACTGGTAGACGCGGCGGTCTTAAACACCGCTGTCCTTTCGGGGGCGTGGGGGTTCGAGTCCCTCCTCGGGCACGAATCAGGCGACAGCCTGTTCCAAGCCGAACACGGCCGCCTTCTCGCTGGCGAACTCCTCGTCGCTGATCGAGCCGGCATCATGATCCGTGATGAGTTGGCTGAGCCGGCGCAACGCGTTCCGGCCCACCGTTGCGTCCTCGACACCGGTTCGGGTGACCGGTCGGGGTGGGCGGAACATGACGTACAGCAGCAACCCGGCATATCCGAGCAGGATCACGAGCGCCGACCAGATCGCCTTCCCGCCGATCGAGAGGTCCGGGCGCCGCACCACGATGTGGAACAGCGCAACGATCCAGAGGACGAACAGGGGCGCAATCACCAGGACAATGAGCGCCAGGTCGGCCTCGGCACTCATGCCGGCGAGTAGCCGAGCAGCTTGTCCTTCTCCCGCTGGAACTCGTCGTCGGTGAGGACGCCACGGTCGCGCAGGTCGGCGAGGCGATCCAGCTGATCCGTAGCATCGACCGCGCCGACGGGAGCCGCAGACGTGGCTGGGACGGGCGCCAGCCCGGTAGGCGGCGGCGCTGCGGCCGGGGGAGCGCCGGGATCGGCGACCTCGGAGTCACGCACTATGAAGTAGATCAGCATGGCAATAAGGGGGAGCAGGACGACCGCGATTGCCCAGAGCGCCTTGGCAGCACCAGACAGATCAGGCCGCTGGAACAGATCGACCAGGGTGAAGACCCACAGCATGATCAGCGGAACGAAGACCATCAATATGACGAACAGTTCCCAAAAGGTCATGGATCCTCCACCTCGTGTTCGCGTCCATCGTAGTTCTCAGTATTCAACCTGCGCCGATTCCTGCCGATAGGAACAACAACGGAGTGGAGAACATGAGCCTACGTGGCCTCCGAGCGCGAATGCGCTGGGGATCGAAATCGACTGCCGAGGAGCCAACTCGGCTGCCGGAGCGACCGATTGGTCGCTACGTGCTCGCGCTCGTGCTCATTGCCGTCCTCGCCGTGCTCTCGACCTTCACCACCTCGCGCGCCCTGATGGCTCAAGAGCAGGACGCAACCGTGCTCGAGTACGGGCTCCGTCAGGGATACCTCGCGGCCCGGGTCGCCGACCTTTCGAGCCAGGCGGTTGACGGCGTCTCCGATCCGCTCAGAGCTGAGATGACCGCTGCCGAGAATGAACTGGTGCAGATCCACGAGGCCTTCTTCGAGGGCAACGAGGTGCTCGGAATCCCAGCGATGCAGGACACGGCCGTTGCCGGCCTTCTCGAAGAAGCCGGGATCGAACTCGACCGACTGTTGGCAGCGACCGAGCAAGCGGAAGCCGCCGTGGACGAGCGGGGGAACGTCCCCATCGTCATCGTCGAATCGATCCAGGAATCGGCGGAGACCTACGGACTGATCATGCAGCGAGTGGTGTCGTCGTACCTCCGGATCTCGGGTGAGCAGGTCGTGGCGCTCGAGCAGACCGAGTACTTCCTGCTCGCCGCCACGCTCGTTCTCCTCGTGCTCGAAGGGCTCTTCCTCTTCCGGCCTGCTGTGCGCAATCTGAAGCAGTCCTGGACCGAGAACACCGAGGCGCATCGCTTCGAGCGGGAACTGGATCAGCAACGGCTCAGCTACCTGGCTCGCTACGACGCGCTGACCGGACTCATCAACCGGACATTGTTCTCAGATCGCCTCGAAGGCGCCGTGGCTCGAGCGAGGCGCGACGGCTCGGTCGTTGCCCTCATGTTCCTCGACCTCGACGGATTCAAGGACGTCAACGATCGACTCGGGCACGCGGTCGGAGATGCGCTCCTCCGCCAGGTCGCGGAACGGCTCGTCTCCTGCGTCCGCGAGTCGGATACCGTTGCCCGCCTGGGTGGGGATGAGTTCACGGTGGTTCTCGAAGGCGGCCAGCGGGTCGAAGACGCCGGACGGGTTGCAACAAAGATCCTCCGGACCGTCGCTGAGCCCTATCGGGTCGGCGGCGAAGACATCGTGATCACGACGTCGATGGGTATCGCGGCGTTCCCGCTGGACGGTGACACCGCCGAGGAGCTCCTCAAGGGCGCCGACATCGCGATGTACAGCGCGAAGAACGCGGGCCGCAACACCTACGAGTTCTACACGAGCGAACTGCGGGAACGGACGAGCCAGCGGCACCTCCTCCTGGAAGGTCTCCGCAAGGCCATCGACGACGACGAGAGCCTGTTCCTCGAGTACCAGCCGAAGGTTGACACCGCTGACCACACCATCCTCGGGGTTGAGGCGCTCATCCGATGGAACCATCCCGATTTCGGTCGGATCGAGCCGGGCGAGTTCATCGGTCTCGCCGAGGAGACCGACCTGATCGTCCCGCTCGGTCAATGGGTCCTCGACGAGGCATGCATGCAGATGCGTGCATGGCTCGACGGCGGTCTCCCGCCGATGCGGATGTCCGTCAACCTGTCGTCGCGGCAGTTCCGCGCAGGCAATCTGGTTGAGACCGTCGTCGCTTCGCTGGCGGCTGCCCGTCTGAATCCGCGGTTCCTCGATGTCGAACTCACCGAGGGAACACTGCTCAGCGACCTCGAAGAGACACGCCGAGCCCTCGAGCGACTGCGCGAGATCGGCGTCACCGTGAGCGTCGATGACTTCGGTACCGGATACTCGTCCCTGGGCTACCTCACCAAGCTCCCGATCGACACGCTCAAGATTGACCGCTCGTTCATCGCAGACGGCTTGACCAACCGGGACGGTATCGCGGTGTCTTCGGCCATCATCGGTCTCGCCCGCAACCTTCGCCTGGACGTGATCGCCGAAGGTGTCGAGGATGATGAGCAGCTCCGATTCCTTGCCGAACTGGGCTGCACGCGGGTCCAGGGATTCCTCGTATCCCGTCCGATTCCCGGGACCGAGATCCCGAAGTTCATTGCCCGATACGTCGACGCACCCGAGTCGGTGTCGCCCTCGATGTAGGGAACTGTGCCGGAGACGTCCCTAGCGTTGCAGCATGATCCTTGTCCGTGATCTCGCGATTGATGCTGGTGCACGACGTCTTCTCTCTGACGTCTCCTTCTCCGTGCAGACAGGCGACCAGATCGGATTCGTTGGCCCGAATGGTGCAGGCAAGACCACGCTGCTGCGGACCCTGGCCGCGATCGCGGAACCCGCGGAGGGATCGATCGTGCGCAGCGGCAGCGTCGGATATCTCTCGCAGGAAGCGGCGCTCGCCGACCTCGACGATCCGGGAGTCACCGCGCTCGAACGCGTGTTGATGGCCCGCGATATCGGTGCGATCGAGCGGAAGATGGAGATCACCCGGAGCAAGATGGAAGATGCCCGCGGTCCCGACCGGGACCGCCTCATTCACCGGTTCAGCCGCCTCGACGACGAGTTCACAGCCAAAGGCGGATACATCGCAAAGGCCGAAGCCAAGCGGTTTGCCTCCGCCGTCGGAATCGGTGCGGCCGAACTCGAACAGTCGGTCGCCACGATGTCGGGAGGGCAGCGGAGACGGGTCGAATTGGCTCGCATCTTGTTTGCCGAGACCTCGACCCTGCTGCTCGACGAGCCGACGAACCACCTCGACATGGACGCCAAGGCGTGGTTGATCGGGTTCCTCGCGGAGTACCAGGGTGGGCTGCTCATCGTCTCGCACGACCTCCCACTCCTCGACGAGTCGATCACCTCGGTGCTCGCCGTCGAAGGCGGCAAGATCGAACCATTCCGCGGCAACTACAGCTACTACCTCGAGGAGCGCGAGCGGCGCAAGAAGCAGCGTCTGCGTGAGCGACGCCACCAGGAGGAGAAGATCGCCCGTCTCGAAGAGGGGATTCGGCGCTTCAAGGGATCGTCGGAGTCGATGGCTCGCCGGGCGAGAACGTGGGAGACCAGGGTCGAGCGACTCCAAGGGGACCTGGTCGAGGTCGAACGCGAGCGCAGAGGTGTGGCGCTGCGGTTCCCTCAACCCGTTGCTTCTGGCCGTACGCCGATCAAGGCGCAGGGCCTGGCGAAGGCATTCGGCCACAACGTCGTCTTCATCGATGTCGACGTCGATGTCGATCGCGGCGAGCGTCTCATCATCATGGGTCTCAACGGGGCCGGGAAGACCACCCTCCTCAAGATCCTCGCCGGGGAGGAGGACGCGGATCTCGGAACCGTCGAGGCCGGATACCACGCCGAACTGGGGTACTACGCACAGGAGCACGAGGACATCACACCAGAGGTGACTGTGCTCAACCTCATGCGGGGGGCGAGCCGACTTCCCGACCGTGATCTCAGGAAGGCCCTCGGGCACTTCCTGCTCGCCGACAAGGTCGATCAGGAAGCGGGCACGCTATCGGGCGGCGAGAAGACGAAGCTGGCGCTCGCGCGTCTCGTCGTAGCGGGACACAACGTGCTCTTGCTCGACGAGCCGACGAACAACCTGGATCCACAGGCGAAGGCGGCTCTGCTCGAGGCACTCAAGCAGTACGAGGGCACGCTCGTGCTCGTGAGCCATGACACCGATTTCGTGGCCGAACTCGAACCGGATCGAGTCATCTTGATGCCGGACGGGGAGCCGGCATTCTTCGACGAGTCCCTGCTCGATCTTGTGGCGCTCGCCTAGCCGGTGGTCGGAGTCCAGCCCTGTGGACCCGGCGCCGAGCGATCCCCGATGACCAGCTTGCTGGTCGAGCTTTCGGTGACGATGACTTCGTCCTCGGGCCACAGCTCGGCAGCGACCGCCGTTGGGAAACGGACCTGACTCGTTGAACCCCACGCCACGTAGTCGACCATCGCGGCAGGGTTTGCGAATGCTCCCGATGCGTAGAGGCCGATCTCTCCCGACGCGGGGCGAAGCGGAGGCAGGAGCTCAAAAGCCGTGACGACCAACTCCGGATCTGCCACCGGATCCACGCTGACCACAATCGACGTGCCGGCAGCGAGCACCGTCGACGGCAGTTCGAGGTAGTACGGGTGGACGGCGACCCAGTAGCCGGTGAGGTCCCCCGCATCGGGACCGAGGTTGCCAACCGCGATCGATCCCGTTTCGCCGAATACAACGTCGCCGATGACGAACTGCGCATCGCCGGTGACGACGGTTGTCGAAGTCGTGGTCTCTTCACCGTCTTCTGCCGACGCTGAGGCCGGTGCCGTTGTCGCCGTCGACGACGGTGGCGTCGACTCCAGAATCGGCTCATCGGCAGGGTCGGAGTCCGCCATCCCGCTCGAGCATGCGGCGAGCAGGAAAGCAATGGCGATCGCGGTTCGTTTCACCCCGACAGCCTATCGCTCCCCTGGCAAATGGACCGCTCGTTGGTCGGGGGTGAACAGCGTCCTGCTGAGCCCGAGGGCCACAGCACTGGTAGCGACTGCGACCGATCCGAGCACCAGGTACATGACGACGACCTGGACTCGGACGGCTTCGATCGGGTCGACGCCGGCCAGGATCAGACCGGTCATCGCTCCCGGCAGGAACACGATGCCGACTGCCTTCGTCGTCTCGATCTGCGGGACGAGCGCGGTTCGAAGCGAAGATCGGAGATACGGACGGAACGCCTCGCTTGCCGGGAATCCAAGGGCGAGCCGGACCTCGACGAGCGGGCGTTTCTCCTTGAATTCGTCGACGATCCGGGTTGCGACGAGCACCGTTGCGGTCATCGAGTTCCCGATCATCATCCCTGCAAGTGGTACGAGCGTTCGGGGTTCGAGCGGAATGATCCGGAGGCCGAAGAGCAGCCCGAGGATGACCAACGAGGTGATGCCGAACGCTGCAAGCGAGAGTGTCCGCACGCGAGGTACCTCTGGGGCACGACGTGCAACAACGTCTGCAGCGAATGGCAGCATCAACAGGATCCAGGCCACCGACCACCAGAGGGACTGCCCCGGCTGGAGGAGGAACGCCAGCACCACGCCGACGACGAGGAGTTGCACCAACGCCCGGAGCGAGGCCCACAAGAGTTGCCGCCCCAGGCCGAGTCGCTGCCCCATTGAGAGGGCGACCGCGACGAGGACGAGTGAAGAGGCGAGTGCCAGACCGAGAAATGAGATGTCCGTCGTCATCGCCTGGAGTATCGACGATATTCTGAGCCTGCGAGAATCGAATCCGTATCTGCTACCGAAAGGGCCTCTGTGACCGACCGTATCGAAGCGCCGCTCGCGATCGTTGACCCACCTGAGGGATACCCGACGGCGTGGGTCCAGGACGCCGTGATGAGCGATGGCGAGACGATCCGTGTGCGTCCGATCGCTCCCGGTGACCGCGATGCCCTGCAGCAGATGGTTCGCGGACTCTCGCGCCAGAGCACCTACAACCGCTTCTTCCGCGTCAAGCGGGACCTCGAACCGGAGGAGCTCGACCGGTTCACACGCATTGACTACCACAGTCACATGGCATTCGTGGCCGTCCGGGATGGCAGCCTGATCGCGGTCGGCCGGTACAACACCACACCGGACGATCCAACGACCGCGGAGGCGGCGTTCGCGGTCGCAGACGAGCACCAGCAGAAGGGTCTGGGAACGCTGCTCCTGTACCGACTCACGGCGTATGCCAGGACCTGTGGCATCGAACACTTCCGCTCATATCTCCTCGCAGACAATCACGTCATGATGCGCGTGTTCCGCGCTTCGGGATATGGCGTCAAGCGGCAGGAAGAGGAGGGGATCTTCACAATCACGTTCCCCACCGAGGAGACCGAAGAGACCACGGCGGTCCGTGACGAGTGGGAGAAGCGAGCCGCTGCGAAGTCGATGCTGCCGCTGATGGCGCCGCAGTCGGTTGCGGTGATCGGCGCAAGCCGGGATCCGGAGACGATCGGCGGGCGGCTGTTCAGCAACCTCGTCGGAGGCAATTTCAGCGGACCGGTCTATCCGGTGAACCCGAAGTCGCCGGTCGTACGGTCGGTCGCCGCCTATCCCTCGATCCTCGAGGTACCGGGCAACGTCGATCTGGCGTTCATCGTCGTGCCTTCGCGGTTCGTCATCCCGACGGTCGCGCAGTGCATCGAGAAGGGGGTCAAGGCCCTCGTTGTCATCTCCGCCGGCTTCTCCGAGATCGGTGGCGTAGGGGTCGAACTCGAAGCCGAACTGGTCGAGATGGTGCGCTCCGCCGGGATCCGAATGGTTGGTCCGAACTGCATGGGCCTGCTCAACACCGATCCGGCCGTCAGCCTCGACGGCCAGTTTGGTCCGCTCATGCCGGCACGCGGGAACGTGGCATTCTCTTCTCAGTCCGGTGCGCTGGCGCTCGCGATCCTCGATTCGGTCGCACGGCACAACATCG
>Ga0316197_10000624_pt1 | contig 24702 bp, 21 predicted proteins | sample OudBiesiAoxic_MG_FD_204939 | JGI IMG/M metagenome (GOLD analysis project Ga0316197, IMG submission 204939) | Coastal sediment microbial communities from Oude Bieten Haven, Netherlands - site A oxic | ecosystem: Environmental > Aquatic > Marine > Coastal > Sediment | place: Netherlands... | reverse complement strand
GTATTGACATATCAAAAAAATAGTATATAATATAATGATAATTTAGTGAAATTTTAATTTACTATTAAAAAAATAAGGATGTGATATTTATGAGTAAAGAAGAAAATAGAGGCCAGTGGGGTTCTCGTTCAGGATTTATCCTAGCTGCTATAGGTTCGGCAATCGGATTAGGAAATATATGGAGATTTCCATATGTCGCTGCAAGTAATGGTGGAGGAGCATTTTTAATTCCTTACCTAATTGCATTATTTACGGCAGGTATCCCAATATTGATTTTAGAATTTGCCATGGGACATAAGATCCGTTCTAGTGTTCCTGGAGTTTTTGCAAAGTTAAACAGAAAATATGAAGCTCTTGGGTGGTTTCAAACATTTATTACATTCTTTATAGCTACATACTATGTAGTCATTATCGGATGGTCATTCAGTTACCTTTTCTTCGCTTTCACAGGTGCATGGGGTATAGATACAAAAGGATTTTTATTCAATGACTATTTACAATTAACCGATTCTCCTATGAATTTAGGTGGATTAAACCTTAAAGTCGCAGCTCCAGTACTATTAGTATGGGGGATCAACTATGGTGTTCTTAGAATGGGTGTACAAAACGGTTTAGAAAGAGCAAATAAGATCTTTATGCCACTTTTAGTTGTTGCATTATTAGTTATCGTTGTTAGGGGAGTTACCCTTCCTGGTGCCATGGATGGATTAAACTATTTCTTTACCCCTGATTTTTCTAAACTAACTGACCCTAAAGTATGGTTGGCTGCATACGGACAAATTTTTTATTCCCTTAGTATTTGTTTTTCTATCATTATTGCTTATGCAAGTTACCTACCTAGAAAATCAGATATTATCAACAACGCTTTCATGACCGGTTTAGGAAACTGCAGTTTCAGTTTAATCTCTGGTATTGGAGTATTCTCTATCTTAGGATTTATGGCTCAAGCTCAAGGTGTCAGTGTAGCAGAAGTTTCCACGGCAGGTGTAGGACTTGCATTTATAGTATTCCCAGAAGCTATCAATCAGTTACCAGGAATGAATGGATTAATTGGTGCAATATTCTTTTCCACTCTTATCTTTGCAGGGTTATCATCATCTATGTCTATCATGGAAGCAGTAGTAGCCGCTATCTCAGATAAGTTTAAATTAACTAGAGTACAAGCTTTAAACAGATTTACACTTGCTGCTGGAACCTTATCATTACTAGTTGCCACTAATGGTGGCTTATATGTATTAGATATCGTAGACTATGCTACCAACCAATACGGAATAGTTATTGCTGGTATTTTAGAATTAGTTATCTTAGGTTGGATCTTCAATCTTGAGAGTGTTAGAACTTACGTTAACGAACTATCTGATTTCAAAGTTGGAAAATGGTGGGTTTGGTCAATTAAAGGAACTTCTCTTATTTTAGTTGTTATGCTTGTACTTAAAGTAAAAGGTGAGATTACTGCTCCATACGGAGGTTATTCTTTAACTGCATTAGGAGTTTATGGTCTAGGAGTTATGATAATTATGACAGTTGGGGCATTTATTCTGGCAAAGAAAAAAGGTTCTCAAGAATTTGAAGACAAAATATACTCTGAATCTATGAACAATGAACTTGAATTAGAATTAGAATAATAAAAACATTATTTAAATAACAATTAGGAGGTATTTATATGAATACTAATGCTATCATTGTTGCTATTTGCAGTATGACCCTACTTTGGGGTGGATTCGCTGTTTGTTTAAAAATAGCAATGAAAGATGAAAAAAATAAGTAAATAAAAAAAGGAAATCCAATTGGATTTCCTTTTTTTATTTATATAATTTTTGTTGTCCAGTCCTCAACATTCCAAACATCTGTTACTATATCCATATAAAAATCAGGCTCATGACTTACTATAAATACAGTCCCCTTAAATTCTTTTATGGCTCTTTTCAATTCATCTTTAGCATCTACATCCAAATGATTTGTTGGCTCATCCAATACTAAAAAATTAATCTCATGATTCATAATCTTACCCAATCTTACTTTTGCATTTTCTCCTCCAGACAGAGCTCTCATCTTCGTCCCAATATGATCTTTAGTCAATCCACATTTAGCCAAAGCAGACCTTACTTCTCCATTAGTCAATGATGGAAACTCATCCCAAAATTCATCTAAAGCAGTCTTTCCACTACTATCTTCCTCTTGCTTAAAATATCCTACTTGTAAAAATTGACCATGCTCTATATCTCCAGAAATAGGCTTGATTTTTCTTAGTATAGTATTTATCAAAGTAGATTTTCCTAATCCATTTACCCCTTTAATTGCTATTTTTTCATTTCTTTCTATAGTAAAATTCAACTTTCTAGTTAATGGTTCATTATATCCTATCACTAAATCTTTTACTGTAATGACTTCCCTTGATGGAGTCCTCGCAGTTTTAAAATAAAATTGTGGTTTTGGTTTATCACGCTCTAGAGTTATTACATCCATTTTGTCTAATTTTTTTTGTCTACTCTTAGCCATATTGGTAGTTGCTATTCTAGCTTTATTACGTGCCACAAAATCCTCTAAATGTGCTATTTCTTTTTGCTGTTTCTTGTAAGCTTGCTCTATTTGACGTTTTTTTAGTTCATACATCTCTAAAAATTGATGATATCCACCTGTATATCTAGTCAATTCTGCTTTTTCAATATGATAGATTACATTGGTTACATCACTTAAAAATGGAATATCATGAGATACTAAGATAAATGCATTTTCATAATTTTGTAAAAAATTCTTTAACCAGATAATATGATCCTCGTCTAAAAAGTTAGTAGGCTCATCTAAGATCAAGATCATAGGATTTTCTAACAAAACTTTAGCTAATAAAATTTTAGCCCTCTGACCACCAGAAAGTTCTGATACATCTTTTTCTAGCCCTATGTCCATCAATCCCAATCCTGCTGCATAAGATTCTATTTTTGAATCTAAATTATAAAATTCAGAACTATCTAAGATACTTTGGATATCTCCTACCTCTTCTAATATCATCTCCATCTCAACTTCATTACAAGTCCCCATTTTTTCGTAGAGTTCCATAATTTCTTTTTCTAGCTTAAACATAGGAGCAAAAGCAGACTTTAAGATATCTCTGATAGTTTTCCCTTTCTCTAGACTACTATGCTGATCTAAATATCCTGTGGTAATATGGTTACACCATTCTACCCTTCCTTCATCAGGCATAAGCTTACCTGTTATTATATTTAGGAAAGTCGATTTCCCCTCTCCGTTAGCTCCTATCAGTCCAACATGCTCTCCTTTTAACAATCTAAAAGAAGCATCTTCTAAAATGGTTCTTGCACCATATCCATGACTTACTCTACTTACATCTAAAATACTCATAAAAATTTATCTCCTATATACTAATTTTTCTCTATAATTACACACTAAATACTTTTAAACATTTAGAGTAATTTTATCATGAATTCAACATAAAATCTAGAGTAGGAGATTTATGCCTTACCCACTCTATCTTCCAATTAGGTTATCACCTTTAAAACAACTAGCCCTACTCCTACAGACATTACAAATATTATACCCCAAAAATATTTATTCCAAAAGATATCTCTCCCACCGATCATAAGAGCTAAAACACCTATTATTAAACCTATAATTCCTCCAATAATCTCAGCACAAAGATATTTAAAAAACATTTTTTACACCTCTAATTTTTAATTTTAATTTTTCTTCCTCCACTTATATGGATTCACAGGATTCTTTTCCTTCCACAGCCCTCTTCTTGATCTTTTAGCCTCTTCTTGTGCTAATTTCAAATCATACTCATTTTTAGCATAATATTTATACCACCATGAATGACCACCTTTTACACTTTCAAGGTTGAGATATCTTCCATTTTTATAATAGATCTTTCCTATTTTTCTTCCATATCTATCAGTATTTACTATTTTTATTCTCACTTCTTTATTCATAATTTTACTTCTGACAAAATCCCTAGATTCTATACCATAACTTTGTTTTTTCTCAGGTGCATCAATTCCGTAAAATCTGATCTTTTCTTTTTTCCCATCAACCAAGATAGTAATTGTATCCCCATCATAGACTTTGATAACTTTCCCTACCAATGTTTCTCCAAATGCCAGAGTTCCCATTAATAAGAAAATTAACAATATTTTTTTCATTAAAACACCTTCCTTTTTATCCACACCAGATCTATCTTTTATAAATCCATATCGTTTAGGATTTTCTTTAGTTCTACCAATTCTTCCCATGAAAGGGTAATTCCTTTTCCCATCTTCTCATGGGTTTCATCCCACTCTCTAATATCTGCTTTGGCTTTTCTATTATTCCATGAAACTAAGTTCAACTCCTTAGTCCATCCCTTTCTTTCACTTAGTTTTCCTAATTTTTCCTCTATTTCAAATTTTATTCCTGCCATCTCATCTCTCCTCCTATTTTTTTGTCACGAATTGCACGAAGGTATAGTTCTCTACTGCTACAGCACAGGAGTTTTTAAACCTATTTTTGACACAGATTTCTACGGATCTAATATCTTTAATTTCCACAGATTAAAATTCTTTTTTTGGTTATAACCCAAAAATAAATATCCACAACTATCAGAGCTTCTTCCGTGTATGTCACAGACATCTGCGTTCCATCGCTCTTTTGTTTTCTATTAGTGTCCATTGGCGTAATTCACGGTTAGTTTTTATTTTTCTCTCCATGTCCTCTGTATTATAGTCTTTTTATCTTTTATTCCCGGTTATAATCTGTTTCTGTCTGTGTAATCTACGACTAAAGTTTTTAGTCTTTCCTTTGTGTAACTCTTTTCCCCTTCGTGTTCTTTGTGTCCAATTTTATTAACTGTTAATTCACTTCTACTTCTAAATTTCCATATTTGAATCCTAATTTCTCTTTTACCATATCTATAGTCTTATGTAGGTTTAAAGATTTTTCAAAAGTCATAATTTCATTTTCAGTCTTCCCATTTAATAAATTCTCTGCAAAGGCATTCATCTCATACCCTAGCCACTTATCTTCTTTTATCTCAAATTTTCTATTTTCTTCTCCTAGTTTTTTCAAAATAAATTCTTTAGCTACAGTCCAAGTATCAGGAATCTCTATCATTCCCTCTGTTCCTATTATTTTTGCACTGTTTCCAGAGATAGAATCCATCGTAGCATAGAAACTACCAGTAACTCCTCTCTGATATTCAAAGAGCCCTGTTACACTTCCCTCTACACCCCAGGTATTATTCCTTGCCCTGACATCTACCTCAGTGGGAATACCCAATAGATCAGTCAGTAAAAATATATTGTAGATCCCAATATCATAAAGAGCTCCTCCTGCCTGTTTAGAGTTATGTTTATGAACTTTGGTACTCTTACTCCCGAAAGATGACTCTACATGAACTACAGTTCCTATTTGGCCATTTTCAATTAGATCTTTCATCTGTTTATAAAGAGGATTAAATCCAACCACCATAGCTTCCATAAACAAAAGTTTTTTTTCTTTTGCTAATTTGATCACCTCTTGCAGCTCCTCTTTTTTCAATACTGCTGGCTTTTCACATAATACATGCTTTCCTGCATCTAAAGCTTTTATAGTATAGGCAAAATGTGTTGGATGCATAGTAGCAATATAAACAGCATCTATGTTTTTATCTTTTAGCATCTCACAGCTACTTTCATAAGCTTTATCTATCTTGTATTTTTTTGCTATTTCTACTGTCTTCTCAAAATTTCTAGCACAGACCCCAATTATATCTATTTTTTCGTTTTTTTGAGCCTCATCCATAAACTGCTGAGCTATCCTTCCAGTTCCTATTATTCCAAAATTTATTTTTTTCACTTTCCCCTCCTACCACTATAAAAACTTAAAGTTTTTATAAAATTAGTATTCATTAATCTAATATTTTCCCAACATCTCTTTTTTTAATCCTTTATCTATAGCTCTATCTCCTAACCAAATACCAAATAAGGCTTCTTTAAAATCCTGTCCTTCTGTAGTCAAAAGATGTTTTCCATTTTTATAGGTCTCTATATTTCCATCTATATAATTAAAAGTAAATATGTCCCCATTTTTAACTTCTCCATCTTCAAATATCCCAGTAAAAGTTTTTAGTTTATCTTTAATCAATTCCATTTTGTCAGGTTCTACAGTGGCAAACCCTTCCTCTAAAGCTTCTTTTAACTTAGCACTAGTGATTAATTTAGATATGATATTTAATTCAATAATCATATTTTCATTCCCTTCTACTATAGCCATAGGATCCATTGTTTTTTCTGGTAAATATAACGAACCTACATATAGTTTAAAAAATAGTTTTTTCCTTACCCCTACACCATTTAAAACCATTTTTTTATTTGCAACAACCAAATTTTCTTTTACATTTACTCCTGCTATCTCAACTGCCATGGCAGAGATACTAATTAAAATTATAAGTATCAATGTTGTAAATTTTCTTCTCATATTTTCCTCCTGATTTATTTTAATTCTTATTTCTATAAAAATAGAGATCTCTAATATATTAAAATTAATTTACAATAAACAAATTTAACTAAAAAAGAGACCTCTTTCGAAACTATTATATCATAAATAAATAAAAATACAGTAAAAGGATAATTTTTACAATCAAAAGATTATATACTATAATATATAAATAAAAGAAAATAAGAAAAGTTATTAAAATATCATAAAATAATTATTTAAAATGAATAAGAAAATCAAGGTGGAAGATATGAAAAATGAATTTGGAACAACGAAAGGGTTTAGTGAATTTGATTATTTAGGATCTATTGAAAGAGGCGTTTATTATAGAAATATAATGCGAATAATATATCTAGATTTAGAGAGAAAAGAATATCTTTTTTCCCATGAAATAACTGAAAAGATGATGTCTCTATACAACGACTATAACGAAGAGACTTGCAATCGAGATCTTGAATTTTTATTTAAAAAAGGAAGTGTAGTAAAGTATAAAAACGACTATTCTCAAATTAAAAGTCTAGAAGAATTAAGAAAAAAAAAGTATCGGTATCAACTAACGGAAAGGGGTAGACTCATAGAGGAATTTATACTAAATAAGCTAAATAAAGTCAATGCTCTATCTACCACTTTAGACCCAAACTTACTCATTAGGTTTAAAGATGAATTAAAAGAACTATTGGATTTTGATAGTGGAGAAGATGAGCTACATTCTAAATGGAATAATATCATCTATGCCTTCAACCTTTTAAGAGAAAATTATAAGGGGTACCTTATGGAGCTCAATAGTTTTGAATATGAAAAGATGATGGAAGAAGATAGATTTTTACTAAAAAAAGCTCGATTAAGGGAATATCTAGAGGATTTTATCAAGGTTCTATTGGATGAAACCCAAAATATTGTAACTATCATACTTACCCTAGAAAAAACAAAGAAAGTAGAAGAAATCTTAAATATAGCCACAAATAAAGAATTTAAAAAAAGAGAGCTAACTGGTGATGTAGAATACAGTGAAATCAAAAAAAATTATATAAATCAATATAACAGACTAAAAAGTTGGTTTTTACCAGTAGATGGAGAACCTAGTGAAGTAGATTTTTTAAATAAAGCTACCATAAATATAATACAAAAAATAACTAAGATGGCTAAAATGTTTTTAGATAAGAAAAAAGTAAGTTATTCTAGAAAAGATAGTTATCTAAAAGTAGCTGAATTATTGTTAAAAACCAATGAAATGGAGAGAGTCAAAGAAATTTCTTCTATAATCTTTGGAAATTTTAATATCCGTCATCTCAAAGCTGACTATCCACAACAAGTAGAAGTATTAAAAATAGAAGATTCTCCAAACATCACTATGATGATGAAGCCTATAAAAGAAAGAAAAAAAACAAAGGTTAACTATCAAATAAAAGATCGAACTAATGAAAAACTTAAAAGTTTAATTATTGAGGAGAGAAAAAAGCAAAACGAGGTAAAAAACTTAGAAAGGTATATAGATAATGATACTTTAATATTAGATACCTTACCTGTCGTCACTACAGATATAAAAAATACTATCATAAACCTTATAAAAACTGGCTTAACAAAAGTATATGATGAAAAGAAAATATCTTTAAAAGACAATAAACTCTACTATGAATACGGTAGAGCCCGTTATCATGTATTTTTATTTAAGTTATTTAGACCTGAAGATGAAAATGAAAGAACCATTTTAAAAACATTTGATGGAAATTACGATACTCCTAACTTTCGTATGGAATTTATAAGGGAGGAGGACTAATGTGGAATATAGAGAGGTATAAAGATATTTTAGAAGATCTATTCACTAAGGACTATCTATATAGAAGTAGTTATGATGAATGGTATAGACTCAAGGAATATCAAAAAGAAATAGAGGAATACATCCTAAATACTTTTGGATATACTTTATGTGTTTCTAACGATGTGATAAGTCTCAATAAATATAGTCTTATTGGTGATAAAACCAAAGGAATAAAAGGCTTTAGTAACTTAGATGAGTACATAATACTACCCCTAGTATTAAATTATTTAGAGGATAAATACGATCTCGAAACTCTCTTAATATCTGAAATTGCTGAACATGTTGTCAATAATTTTCCAGAGAAAAGAGATTGGGAAAATAGGAGGGTAAGTTCAAAACTTGTAAGAGTTCTTAAATATTGCCAAGAGAAAAACTTTATTTATAAATTAGATGGCTCTGAGGATAGTTATGAAAAGGATTTAGAAGAAGTACTCTATGAAAATACAGGAATATCTAAACACTTTATGGAAACATTGCCATTTGATTTAGAGGGATTTGATATTAATAGCGCCAGAGAGTACAACATTAAAAATTTAGATAAAGTCCAAATACTCAGAAGGGGTCTTCTGGAAAATTTTTTAATAACTAAAGAATATCCATATTTTAGTTCACTCTTAGAATTCAGAGATGAAATAGAGGATTTATTTGAAGAATTATTTGGGATGAAATTAATTATATTTGATGAATTAGCTTATCTATTGAGAAATGACGAAAGTATCAAAGTATCGCAAAATTTTCCTAGCCCTAAAAATAATTTAGAGAGAATAGGATTGAAATTTTTTAAATATTTAGATAAAGATAAGTATCAAATAGAAGAGGCATTAAATGAATTTATAAAATATAAAGAAATTTATAAACCTACATTTACTAAGGGAAACCTCAACAAAAAAGAGGAAACTCTATTAAATGAAATATTAGAATTAGGCGTGGAACTAAAAATTATAGAGGTAGATAAAGATTATTTACACCTCAGTAAATATATAGAACATTTCACAATAGATATATTAGAAGAAGGGGATGAAAATGAGTAGATGGAAGATAGACAAATATGGATTTTTTAATTTTTGGTTATTTGATAAGGAGGAAATAAGAACTTGTGAAGGTAATCTCCTTCTCAACGGTGAAAATGGAAGTGGAAAAAGTGTTACTCTTCAGAGTTTTATTCCTTTGATTTTTGATGGTGATCTGTCAGCGAGAAATTTATCTACAGAGGGGGATAGTTCACGAAAAATAGATTATTATCTACCTAAAGAAGGTATCTCCTATCTTTATAGTGAATTGAGTAGAACAGATAGTAATGGAAATAAAAAATATATAAATTTAATTATTGGAATAAGATCTAAAAATCAATCTTTAGTATCCAAATGGTTTTTGATAACAAAGGAGAAAAGGGTCGGTATAGATTTTGATCTCTATAAATCTGATGGAGATTCGTTGATACCATTAGATAAACCAAACCTCAAAAGAACTCTTAAAAATAAAATAGATGGAGACTATGAATTTTATGATAAACCCCAAGAATATAAGGTAGCCGTAAATAAAAATTTATTTAGCTTTGGTGAAGTAGATGAATTTGACGATACCTTAAACTTAATTAGAGGATTAAGAAAACCAGATCTTAAAGTAAATGGAAGTTTAGATCCTAAAAAAATATATGAGATACTAAATAATTCATTAAAAGTGATACCTGATAACGAATTAAGGGGGATGACAGATACACTTGAAAATATAGAATCAATTTCTACAGAGATAAAATCTGTAAAAATTAAATTAGGAGTACTAAAAAAAATCAGAGATGACTATGAAACCTATAAAAAAATAGTCCTAGTTAAGAGATTGAAGACATATTTTAAAGCTCGTAAAAATTATTTTGAGATGGATAATGAATTCAAAAAAAATATCAAGGAAAAAACTACTAAAGAAATTATGTTAAAAAAAACAATAGAAAAAGAAGAACGTCTAAAGAGTGAGATAGAGTTAAAATCTAAAGAATTGAAAGAATTAGAAGGCAGTAAAGATAACACTCTGATAAATATGTTAGAAACCTCCATAAATGAATTGAATCAACTCGATAGTAAAATAACTTCTTTAGATAAAGACATAAAAAATGAAGAATTAAAACTAAAAAAAGCCCATGAAAAACTCCATCTTACAAAAAACGAATTTGATAACAGTAAGTTAAAATGTCAAAACAAAATAACAGAATTGGAAAAATTAAAAGATGGAATAGGGCTAGAGTGGGAAATTGATTTCTATGAACTTCTTGAAAATAAAAGAATCGCACAAATAGATATTTTAAAACAAAAATATGAAGAACATAAGAAAAATATAAATAAATTAATGGATTTAATTGCTGAATTAGACAAAATAAAAATTGATATAGCTAATACAGAGGATAAAATTGATATAGAAAAAAAACGATTATTAACTTATTATCAGGAAAAAAATAAAATAGAAGTCTTAAATAATACCAAAGTCTCTGAGTTTTCAGATATTTTCAGTGAAAAATATTGTGAAATGGAATTTGAATACAGAGATATTCAAAACTTTCAAGAAATTACAAGTGAAATAGATGAAGATTATAGTAGTAAAGATGATGTTATAGAACTCTTTAGAAAATTAGAAGGATATAAAAAAGAAGAACTTTCTAAAGAGTTAATGACTTATGAGAGAAATATAGAAAGATTACAGGAGGAAATAGAAATTTCCTATAAAGAAAAATCTAAATTAGAACTCTCAAAAGATAGTGAAATAGAACTACTATCCCATAAAAAAAGAGAAAGAGAAAATCTAAAAGATATATATCCATTTTATAAATGTATAAAATTTAAAGAGGGAATTGAAGAAAGTATTAAAGGAAAGGTTGAAAAAGCTCTCTGGGAGATGGGATTATTAGATGCTTTAGTTGGTTCTAGCGATATTTTCGATAAATTCATAAAAACCAGTACTAAGGTCTCTGCAAACCTTACTGCTTTTTTAGAGGTTGAAGATAACTATGAAGAAAAAGAAACTATAGTAAAGATCTTAGAATCTATTTCTACAAAAATAGAAGGAGATATCTTCATAAGTAGTGATGGAAGATATAAAAATAAATTAATTGTTGGTAGAGTAGACCAGTGGAAGGGAATCTATATTGGGATTGAGGCTAGAAAAAAACTAAGATTCTCAAAGATAGAAAAAATTAAAAAAGAAATAGCGATTTTAGAAGAAAGAAAAAATTTAGTTGAGATTAGTAGAGATAATAGCTACCAAAGAATAACAATACTTCAAGATGAAACTCAAAATATAATAGATAAATTTTTAGAAATTTTTAAACCTATCTATGAAAACCATCAAAGGATCTCAACTTTAATAGAAAGTAGGAAAGAAGATCTACTAGAGATAGAAAAAGAACTATCTCATAAAAACAAAGTAAAAACCGAGACCTATAAAAATATAGAAGTAGTAGAAAAAAAATTAAACATCTCTATAAAAAAAGAAAATTATACAACTATTAGATTTTCAATGGAACGATTTGAGCAAACTTTAGAAATATTCAAATCTAACTTGGAAACTAACATTTCATACCATAATAGATTAGAAGACGTCGAAAATACAATAGACAATATCAAAATAATTTGTGAGAGATTTAGATTAGAACGAAGAAGTTTTATTAACCAAAAAAATGAAGTAACAGAAAGAAAAAAAATCCTAGAAATACAAGTAGAGAGTAAAGATCTCGCTAATTTACAGAAAAGAATATATTCTTTAAGAAAAAGTATCGGTGTTGAGATTCCAGATAAAAAACATAAAAATGCAATAACTCTTGGAAAACTTCAAAATGAAATAAAAATGTTAGAAAAAAAATTAGAAGAAAATACTGATCTACTAGACAAACGGAAAATGGAAAAAATAGTAGAAGAAAAATTATTAAAATTAGAAGTAAAACTCGACCACGACATTACAGAGGGTGAGATCTTAGATTTTGAAGAAAAAAAATCACTCTATAATAGATATAAAGAACATGAAAATAAAAATGAATTTCACTATATCAATAGAGTAAATACTTCATTGGCAGAGAATAATTCTATCTTAAAAGAATATAGGATAGAACAAAATGAATATAAATATGAAGAGATAGAAGAATTGATGAAAGAAGAGATACAAAATCAAAATATGCGATATATAATTGTAGGAAACTATCAAGGAAATAAGGTACATTTAGGAGAATTATATAATAATTTAGATGAAATAATTAAGATCCATAGCGAAATATTATCTGATGAAGAGGGAAGATTCTTTTCAGAGATGGTGTTTAATTACCTATATAATGAGGTAGCAGTTCAGATAAAAGAAAGTCGAGAATGGGTAAAACAGATAGATCGGATAATGGCTAATGCTAAAACCAATAGTGGAAAGAGCTACACTTTAGAATGGAACCCTAAAGATCTTCAATTTGGATTTAACGGTAAAAAATTAAAAGAACACATAGAAAATATATATAACCCTACTAATAAAGGAAAGGAATCTCAAGAAGCTCTAAAAATATTTTTTAAAAAGAAGATGAATGAATTGAAAAAAAGAGCTGAAGATAATCGAGAATACACTAGTAGCTATGAGATTATAAAAGAAATCTTAGATTACAGAAAATGGTATGACTTTAAAATGAAAGTTTCTGCAAACAATGAAAGCAAACCTTTAGAGTTAACTAAAAGAAAATTAAATTCGTATAGTGGTGGAGAAAAAGCTATGGCAATGTATATCCCCCTATTTTCTGCTCTCTATGCCAAATTTAAAAAATCGAGTAGTAAATCTCCTATTATATTAGGGATGGATGAAGCTTTTTCAGTAGTAGATGATGAAAATATCTCTAAATTATTTGAAATATTAGAAAGTTTAAATATCAACTATTTACTGGCTTCTCAAAAGTTATCAGGAACATATCATTCTGTTCCAAACCTTGCTATCGTACATATAGAAAATGTTGCAACAAGGAGAAATTTGGCTCCTGAAGATTCTTTTGTTACCCTAATAAAATATATCTGGAATGGTAAAAAGAGGATTAAAGATACTAGAGATATTTATAAACCTTTATGATCTTTGAGTCTACATATTACTAGTACTATAATAAAATCTTATTTTGTTGCACTTTAATAGTCAGGTTTTACCCGATGTGGACATCCCCAATATACTACTAGTTTACTTTAGTAAACATAGAATATTACGATAATCAGCGTCTAAAGGTTAATTTTTAGGATTTTTAAAAGGAGGTGTGTTTAAATATTATGTTAGTTAATTTTTTTAATTCTCAAGGAATGAAAAGAGTGGTAAAGGAATTGGTAAAAAAATACTCCTCCTATGGAGAGATTAAAGGGACTATAAAAATATCTAATTCTACTTTTGCTGAGATAGAGGCTCTCAAAAAAATTGGAATTAAAAGCATAGATAGAACTATTAAGTTTACTATAAAGAGATTCTTAGAATCATTAGATATGAAAGATTCTAAGGAATTAGAAGAATTTTTAAGGGATGAAATGAAAATAACTTTAAAAACAAAAAAAAATATTTTAGAAAAAGAAATCGATCAAAAAAAGAAAGAACTTAATATCTTGATTGAGTCTATCCATACTAAAAAATTAAAGGAATATCTTTTGAAAACTCCATCAATATTAAAATTAGAACACCACTACGAACTAGTAAAAACAATGGATGCCTTAGAGAAAGACCCTGAAAAGTTGATAACTCTAGGTAATCTTAGTGGGAGAAGACTACATGATCCACATTTTTTTGATACTGGCACTAGTAACTATAGATATTTAATCAATTACTTAAAATACTATTTCCACGAGAATACCAAAAATAATATGGAAGAAAAGTCCCTCTTATTGAAGATGGGATTAGTAGGCGATTCTTTGAGCAATTTTATTACTATCTACGGATTTAGAGGAGTAACTAAAGATAAAACCAGATTTAATCTCCTTGAAAATTCTGAAAATATCAACATTAATATAGGCAATTTATATAAGATAAAAAATATAGAGGCTAAATATTCAAAAGTATTGATTGTAGAAAATCCAAATGTTTTTATAGCAATTAGAGAATACCTTGAAATAAAAAAAGAGGACCTCAGTTTAATTTGTACAAGTGGTCAAATAAATCAATGTGGACATCTATTTTTAGAAAAATTAATGAGACAGAATAGGCAAATTTATTACAGTGGTGATATAGACCCTGAAGGTATATTGATAGGTCAAAACTTAAAAGAGAAGTATCCATGGATACATTTAGTTTCCTATACTAAGGAAAATCTTCTTAAATATATGTCAAAAGTTACATTGACTGAGGAGCGATTGAAAAAATTAGAAAAGGTAAAGTTAGGAGACGAGATAAAAATAGAGCTCTTAGAAATCCTAATTAAACAAAAGAAGGGAGCCTATCAAGAATCTTATTATAAGGAGATATTAGAAGAAATTATGTAAATATTAGAAAAATTTTAAATATGAAACTCTCCCCTCGCCTCTGACTTCTCTCCCAATGACGAGATTTAAGGAGGAATAGATTGATTAAAAAAATAAAAGGTACTAGTGGTTTCTACTACCACTAGTACCTTTTTTACATCTTTTATCTCTATTTAAATTTCTACATCATAGGCATTACAGGAGCCTCTTCCTTTATTACCTCTCCTACCAATACTTCAGTAGTAAGAATAAGAGCTGCAATAGAAGCTGCACTTTGTATAGCCGATCTAGTTACCATGGTCGGATCGATTATTCCTTTCTCTACCATATGGACATACTCACAACTAAGTGCATCAAATCCAATTTCAGAATCTAAATCCATAACTTTTTGGACTATATCTCCTCCATTAAATCCAGCATTTTCCGCTATTTGTTTTAGAGGAGCCAACAGTGATCTAACAATTATACCTACACCTTGTTTTATCTCCTTTGAATCTCCTAAATCTAAGGTTTTTAATTGTTTGGAGATATCTACCAATACACACCCTCCTCCAGGGACTATTCCCTCTGAGATCGCGGCTTTTGTAGCATTTAGTGCATCCTCAATCCTTAGTTTTTTCTCCTTTAATTCTGTTTCAGTATTAGCTCCTACACGAATCACTCCTACTCCACCAGATAATTTTGCCAGACGTTCCTGTAGTTTTTCCGTATCGTATTCAGAGGTAGATTCACTTATTTGAGTCTTTAATTGCTTTAATCTCGAATAAACTAGCCCCTCGTTTCCAAGTCCTCCTACAATAACAGTACTGTCTTGAGTTATCTTTACCTTAGTAGCACTTCCTAAATGTAGACTTATAGTATCAGAGATATTCATACCTTTTTCGTTAGATATCAAAGTTCCTCCAGTAAGGATAGCTATATCTTCTAATATAGCTTTACGTCTATCTCCAAAGGCAGGAGGTTTTACTGCTACTACATTTAGAGTACCCCTTAATTTATTCAATACAAGGGTATTTAGAACTTCTCCTTCAATCTCTTCAGCTATTATTAATAGAGGTCTTCCACCTTTCATACATTCTTCTAAGATAGGTAGAATATCTTGCATATTTTTTATTTTTTTATCTGTTATTAATATATATGGATTTTCTATAACAGCTATCATCTTTTCTGTATTGGTTGCCATATATGGAGAGAGATACCCCTTATCAAATTGCATCCCTTCTACTACATCTAAGGTAGTTTCTATTGAACTGGCTTCTTCCACAGTAATCACACCTGTTTCACTGACTTTTTCTATGGCGTCAGCTATTAATTTTCCTATGATTTCATCCCCCGCTGATATAGTAGCCACTTGGATGATCTCCTCCTTATTTTCAATGGCTTTACTTTTTTCTTTTAGGAGTTCCATCACCTTAATTGTTGCAAGTTCTATCCCTTTTTTTATAAAAACAGGATTTGCACCTTGAGATACAACCTTTAAACCTTCTTCTACAATAGCTTGAGCTAGTACTGTAGCTGTGGTAGTTCCATCACCTGCCACATCATTGGCTTTTATAGCCACTTCTTTTATTAGTTCTGCTCCCATATTTTCAAATATATCTTCTAATTCAATCTCTTTTGCAATGGATACCCCATCATTTGTTATAAGGGGAGGCCCATATTGCTTTCCTAAAACTACATTTCTTCCCTTAGGTCCCAGAGTAACTTTTATTGTATTTGCTAGGGTATCTACACCTATTTTCAGTTTCTCCCTTGCATCTTCATTAAATTTAAATATTTTTGCCATCTTTCCTCCTACTTTCTCTCTCTTTATAGAATTTAATCTTTTTATTTTTGTCTTATTTATTTTAAGCAATATCACATCACTTTTTTATCCTAAAATTTCTAAAAATAAAAAAATTGGTTTAATTAACCAATTTTTTTATTGCTTCTTTTCATTTCTTTATTAACTAATTTTTTATCGTTTCTTTTTTACCTTTCTATTCTTCTTCCAATTATCAATAAGTATATTTCCTATTACCCAAACTACCATAGCAGATCCTCCACCTGCTAACATATTTAACCATTCATTCACGTTATATCCTCCTACTATTAACTTTATCATATTATTTATTTTTTATTCTAAAACTCCCTTAGCTGTTATTTCATATTCACCATCTAAATTTTCATAAACTATAATTTCCATAGGTGGGCTGCCCATCTTAGTTAACTCAAAATAATGATTAACTCCTGCTACTATTTGCCTTCTATATCTACTCACTTTCCCTAGATCCTTTTCAGTTGATCTTATAAAATTTAGTGCATCATTCCCTTGCTCATCTAATTCACTATCCTCAGGGGCTCCTACAAGGTGAACTTCTTTTTTAGTTATTTTTTCATTTTTAACTTCCGATTTATAGCATGAGGTAAATATCAAAACAAATCCCATAATTAATATAATATTTTTCTTCATAATCATCCCTCCTTCTATTAAACTTACTTATGTGCTGTTCCTTCTACAGTAATTGACTGTATAGAATATCCAATCTTCCATTCAACTCTATCATCTATGGATATATCTGAGATATATTTAATCCCTGGATATTGATTCTTAGCCGACTGAATAGCTTCATTTGTTGAAGGAGCAGCTCCCATAGGAAATACATAAAACATCATTGTCTGATAGCTACTTCCCTTTACAATACCTATTTCTTTGATATTATCTTGGCTATCATTATTTGAAATATATGTACTTGTCACAAATGAACCATGTTTAGCAGTACTACATCCAGTTAATAATAGAAGTATAATTAACATAAAATAATTTTTTTTAGGGTAACGCATAAATTTTACCTCCTCTGTAGATTTTATTATTAAAAATTTATTGTTTTTTGTAAGTTTTTATTATAATTTCTCTATTAATTCTATCATATAAAAATATTTATTATAATAGTTTCTCCAAAGAATTAATCAATTATTTCTACTGTTATTTCTAAAATTAATTTTAAAGGATAATACCTAATCCTAATGTATAAATTAATTAGGAAATAAAGGAGATGAAGCTCATGAATTTTGATCTTGTCGTAGCAATTATAGTATTTTTAATAACCTTTTATTTTATCATAACTGAAAAGATACCCAGATCTTCCAGTGCAATTATTGGAGGAGCTGCTGTAGTATTTTTTAAAGTTATAGACGAACACGAAGCTCTCCATGCTATCAGTAGCAATATAGAAATTTTAATTTTACTCATGGGTCTTATGATCATTGTGAATATCATGGCTGAAACAGGAATATTTCAGTGGACTGCAATAAAGATAGCCCAATTAGCAAAGGGAGATCCTGTTAAGATCATGATATTTTTAGGGATTATTTCGGCATTGGCATCTGCACTATTAGATAATGTCACAACAATCCTCCTAATTTTCCCAATATCTATATTAATTGCCGAACAACTAGAGATAGACTCTGTGCCATTTCTTCTTACTGAGGTATTCTCTGTAAATATAGGAGGAGCAGCTACCTTAATCGGTGATCCCCCTAACTTAATCATAGGAGCAAAATCAGGTTTAGGATTCAATGATTTTCTTATTAATATGGGTCCTATTGTAATTATTAATATGATTTTTTTCCTTGCTATTATGGTGTTTTTCTTTCATAAAAAACTAAAAGTTTCTAGACTCAGAAAAGCTAAAATTATGGAGATGGATGCAAGCAGGATAATAAAAGATAAGATCCTCCTAAAAAAATCTATCGTAGTTTTTATCTTAGTTATGTTTGGATTTATTTCTAATGTAGTTACAGGTATAGGATTAGCTGTAATCTCCATTACTGGAGCGACAGTTTTAATCCTTATCACAAAAAAAGATCCCGATGAAATCTATCAAAAAATAGAGTGGTCAACCTTATTTTTCTTTGCCGGATTATTTATCCTAGTAGACGGTCTTGCGGCTACTGGATTGATTAGTGATATCGGTGACTTTATACTATATATTACCAAGGGAGATTCAAGATTAACTGTTATTTTAACCGTTCTCTCCTCCACTATATTTGCACCAATAATCGGAGTAGTCCCCTATACAATTTCATTTACTAAGATAATAGGAGAACTCATCCCTCAAATGGGAGAAAATACTGCTCCCCTATGGTGGGCACTTTCTATGGGAGTATGTTTCGGTGGTAATATGACTCTAGTAGGAGCGGCAGCAAATATTGTAGGAACTAATATAGCAAAAAAAGCAGGAAAAGATATAGGCTTTTTCCACTTTTTTAAATTTGGAATAGTCATTACACTTCAATCTCTTATTTTAAGCATTGTGTATTTGTTAGTGAGGTATTTTTAAGATGACAATAGATCTCACCCCTCTATATCCTCCATCGATCCACGAGTATTTAGAATTTACTTAATTAATAAAATCTAAAATGTGGTAAATAGAGGGGGAAGCGATCCTATGGAGGAGAAAATAAAAAATAACTCCTACAGAATACAGAAATCATCTTTTATCAATATACTAGCTATACCTTTTTTTAGTGTCCTTGACAAAGGATACTGTTTACTTAGACTAGCTAGTTATTTTATTCGTCAGGATCACTATCTTCAATAGATTTTGTGATAATACTGAAAGTATTTAACATAGAAAATTCATCAGGATCACTATCTTCAACAGCATCAGTAAGAATTGATAATCCTGGTCCAGTCTTTTTGTTAGTTATTAAACTTGCATTATCGTAAAAAGCAAGATATGGTTTTTTCATAAATATTTCCTCCTTAATTCTTTTATTAAAAATATTTTTACTTCATAATCCTTTAAACTATTATCGATATAGTATACTTTTTCTATTTTTTCAAGATTATAAAAATCTATTTTTTTAATTATATCGTCAACATTTTTCTTATTATTTGTTCCAATAACAATTTTTTTTAAGGAACTATCTTCAACTAAAAGAGTATTTAATTTCATTAAATCTGTATTATTTAATTTTGTTATTTCTTTTAAATGACAATCTTTTAAAGTGAGTATTAAATTTTTATTAGAAGCAGCTATATTAGTATTTAATACTTTATTTTTTAATCCACTATAAATTTCACTAGTTGAAAATAAAGATATCATAAATACAGTAAAAAAAATAAAAAAATATCGCTCAACATTTTTTGTACAAGTGAGCGCAAAATCAGAGTTAATTTTTAAGCCCTGCCATTCTAAATAATAGTTAATAAGTAATTGTTTTTTAGAACTTCTACCCTCTTTTAAATGATTATAGCTAGGACAAATATATTCTTTCACTTTGAAAAAATTAAAAATCCAGAAAAATGTATTTATTACTGAGTAAACCATTGGTATTGTAAGGATATAAGAAGAAAAAAAAACATTCTTAACTTCTAAAATTAAACTAGAAGGAAGAAAAGCTAGAAGAACATACTTAATGGCTGAAGCTTTAAATATGGCTTTTTCTTCTCTTTGAATTTCGCTTGTAATTTTATGCTTAATATAATCAATTTCATTATCTATTTGATCACTTTGAAGGATAGTTATATCTACATCTTGAGGGGAAGCTTCTCCTAAATGAGTATTAATTTTTTGTTCAAGTTCTTTATATTTTTCTTTACTTAAACTGAAAGGTTGAATTGTATCTAACTTCAGACATTTAAAAAAATTAAATTTTTTCTTATCTTTGCTTCCACAGCAAGTGAAAAAATAAACTTTAGTGTCTCCTAATCCAAGGCTAATTAAAGAAAATCTTGTTGTGCTTATTATAGATTTGTAATTGTTTGTGAGTTCTAAACAACTCTTAAAACTTATTTCATCAAAAGAAAGGTCACGTGTGCAACTTATAATTGGAGATCTAGATGATAACCAAAAAAGAGAAGCTATTATTTTTTTAAATAATTTATTCATATTTTTCACCTGTTAAAAAATCAAAAATGGCTTGTGCTATGTTCAAGTTTAACTCTTTTTCAAGCCAAAGCCATTGACCATTTGGATTGACTTCTAAAAAAATATATTCACCATCTTTTACTAAAAAATCAAAAGCACCAAAGTTTAAATCTAAATTTTTTAACAGCTTTAAGCATTTTACCTCAATATCATGAGGGATTGTTGTATTTTCGAATTCTACTCCTTGAGCTTCATCAGTTCGCCAGTCTACTTTACCTTTGGTAATAATTTTTACTGGGAAAAAATGATTATTTACAACTGTTAGTCGGATTTCATATTCTTTTTCAATATATTCTTGAAAGTAAGATGGTGAAAGTTCTAAATTATCAACTTTAATACTAGAGTCAACAGTGTTTGTATGAATTATATGTACTTTATCACCTTCAAAAAATTTTCCTAAAGAAAGAGGTTTTATTATACTGTTTTGCTTTAAAATAAAATCTTGAACTCCTTTTGAAGAATTAGTTATTAAAGAGTTTGGAACTTTTAATCCTATTTCCTTAGCCATATAAAGTTGATAAACTTTATTTTCTGCTTTTTTCAAAATAGAGGGTTTACTTAAGCATTTACCTTGAAAACTGTCTGCTATTCCTGTAATAAATGCAATAATATCTTTTTTCATTAGATTATGATATATTGAGTCATAATCTTCTAAGGATGGTAAACGTGGCTTTCTATAATAAATAGAGTCTATTTCTGACATTTTAATAGAAAATTTTGAGTTTTCTATTAAGGTATCTTCATTTGTAATTTTCAAATCATACTCGTTCAGATTATCTAAGTCTAATCTATAAATAATAGACTGATCTTTAAATTTTTCTGAAAAATATTTCACAGTATAATCTTGTGATTGAGTAATTATCAATATTTTTTTCATCATTTTTTCTCCTCAATTAATCCTAATTAATTTTTTACAACTCAATCTCTACTTTAATTCTTTTATTTCTTAAAATAAATTAAATTTATCTAAAGCTAAGTAATAATCTTTAATTTTTATTCTCATTAGGCGAAATCTATTTTCACTACTTCTAAATGTTTTTGAATGATTATTATAAGCACAAGTAAGGTTATCAATAGAAACAAATAATTCTTGATAAATTTGACCTAATTCTATTAAATTATCTGGAGGAAAAGGTAATGCATCACTAGACAAATATAGACTATTTATGAGAACATTAATGGGTTCAACTTCATAAAATAATTCATCTTCAGTTTTAGTATTATTCTCATATTCATTAAAAATAGTGATGATAGATTCCGCAAAAACAATAATATTTGAAGCTAGTTCTATTACTTCTGAATAGAAATGTTTTTCTGTTGTTACATTTGCATTGTGTGTATCTTTCATTACTTGATAAAATTCATGTACTTTATGCTGAAAATCATTTTTTCCCCAAGTTACAGAATATTTATAATTAGTGTTTAATATATCACTTTCACTATACCCGAAAAAAATCCAAAGGTTATTTATAGGTTTATTTTTTAAAAACTTTTTTAAATTTTCATTATTATATATTTCTAATTTACTAACAGTCTTTTTGATTTCTTTTGAAATGTTAATTAGCTCATTCTTTAAAATTTCCTTTTTTAGAATAACTTGAATAGAGTATTTTTTAATAAGTCCACTATGAACAGGATTAACATCAAATAAAATATAATCTTTATATTCTTTATAAAAATTTTTTATCGAAAAAGGAATATATTCTGTAACTTTAAAATTAATTGTTCCTATCATACTAGCTCTAAAAATAGGGTGTTGTTGTTGTTTTTTATTTCTTTGATTCCATATTTTTAATTTTATTGAAATTAAATTTCTAATGTCATATAGAGATACATATCCTTTTTTTATTAACAATTTATCTTGAAAAGCATCACATAAAAAAGCTGTAAATACACTAATAGGTATTTCGGGATGAGGATATGATGGTTCTAAAGCACTACTAGATGCTAAAATAGCACATCCTTTACCATTAAGCTTATCTATTGATTTGTTTAAATTTCTATGTATTAATATATCATTTACCGTAAACAGTCCTGCATGACAACAATCAAGTAATATTATTTTACTCTTTGCTTTTGTTTCTCCAAATTTTTCTATAATTTTTTGTGTATTTAAATGACCATCAGTAAAATAAAGAACATGCTGATCATCGATTATTCCGCCATGCCCAGAAAAATAGAGTAAAATAATATCCGTATCATCTATCTCATCTATGAAATTTGATATCATATTTTCAAAATTTTCTATTTTAACTTCTCCAGAATTACCAAGAATAAAAATATCTTCCTTTGATAATTTTAATCCACTAACTAAAGCTCTTTCTATGGCTAAAATGTCGTTTTTACAAAACTCTAAATTAGAAGCTCTTTCTATATGATAATTACTCACACCGACGACAAACGCCTTAGTTTTGAACATTAAACCCTCTCCTTAATGTATTATAGATAAATCATAACATTTTAACTCTTTTTTAGGGTTTTTACAACTTCTTTAATTATTTTTTATAGTTACATCACATTATTTACAAACATAGCTTCTTAATTTTTTATTTAAATCATTCTTATGTATAGTGCTCCTAAAAATCCTCATGTCATTGGTGGAATAAGTTTTTAGCCTTCTCCCGAGACCTACTCCCCCCACTTTATCCACATTTTAATTCACTCCTACCTCTACTTGGTTACTCCCTACGAGGGAGCAACCTAAGAGGATGAGGGTCAGATTTAAATTTTAATTTCGAAGTTTATAGTCGTTGAACTCCAGCAGTACTGTTTCTACAATGACAATTGTGTATTACTAGCTAAGACAATTATAAACCTTCTTGATCTTCTTTGGTTCGTTTCTTGGATCAAGCTAAGAAATGAACCCAGTTAAGGACGGAGCCCTTAGAACTTTCTTTTTTTGGCACAGATTTTCACAGATTAAAACAAAATCCTTTAGATTAATATCACTAAGGAATAACTAGAGAGTACACTGGGAAAAACTTCCTTTCTCCCTGACATTTAGAAATTGCTTTTTATTTACAAGCAATTTCTAATAACCGTCACCCTGTGAGAGAGAAAAAAAGAGAGAGGGTCATATTTACTTCTCCTCTGAGACCTACTTCCCCCCCAATTATATTAAGAGGGGGAACAAAAGGGGGCGTTACTCTTTCAAGGTTTATAGTTGTTGAACTCTAGCATTTAGAGGTCTAAAAAAAAGCGACCAAACCCTCTCAAGAATTAGTCGCTTTATATTTAATTTTCTATATTGATCTCTTACCTTCTATCCCAAAATAGAAACCTCTTGTAAATTCCCTTGGTGAAGCTTTTTCTAGATCTTCTAACCATTCTTTTTTTACATTAAAATTCCCATTATAGAAGTCATTGATTCCTTCATTATAAACTCTAACTGACGTACTTAAGTAGTCATTATCCATCATTCTTCCTTCTATTCTTATGGCATCTACACCTAATTCTAAAATTTTATCTAAATTTTCAATTGAGCATAGATCTTTTGAATGAAATATATGAGTTCCATGTTCATCTTCAAATACCGGCATATATTCTCCAGGTCTTGTTACCTCTTCTACTGAATATTTCCACTGAGCATTATTTGAATCTAAATTTTCTTCCTTAGAAGACATATAACTCGTGAGTAAACTTCTACCAGAGGTAGACATGTGCATAGCTCCATGAACATATATTTCTAATTCTATTTCAGGAACTTTTTCTCTGATATCTCTTACATTTTCAATAGATATCTCTCTAGCTAATATAACTCTAGAAGCTCCTAATTTATGCCACATCCTTACAGATCTAAAGTTAGTATTACTTGCTTGAGTTAACACACTTATCTTTAAGTTAGAAAATTCTCTGACAACTTGAAAAACTCCTAAATCTCCTACCATAACACCATGAACACCGATGTTTTCAAGAAATTTAACATATTCATCTAAACCCTCTAACTCTTCATTATGTGGAATAATATCTAGTGTTACCCATATTTTTTTATCATGTTTTTTGGCGTAATGTACAGCTTCTTCTAGTTCTTCATCTGTAAAATTATGACTTCCTGTTCTTAGGTTAT
>Ga0316197_10000623_pt1 | contig 24702 bp, 36 predicted proteins | sample OudBiesiAoxic_MG_FD_204939 | JGI IMG/M metagenome (GOLD analysis project Ga0316197, IMG submission 204939) | Coastal sediment microbial communities from Oude Bieten Haven, Netherlands - site A oxic | ecosystem: Environmental > Aquatic > Marine > Coastal > Sediment | place: Netherlands... | reverse complement strand
GGTTCATGAGCGGGTCGATCAGCGTATCTGGTCCATCCGGCGAAGCCGACATCGCAATTCCGCTTCGTGGTGCGAAAACGAATGGGACACTGTATGTCGTCGCGACCAAGACGGCTGGCAAGTGGTCGTTCGAGTTGGCTGAGGTTGAGATCGTGGGTCGGCCTGATCGTATTGACCTTCTTCGCGGAAGCCGAGACCAGGTATCCAACAACCAGCTGAACCTGACGGTCACGTCGCTTGCTTGCGCAAGCGCCGCGCCCGCAGGTTAGCCCGAACGTGGTGAATGTTGCCGACGAGCAGCTTGACCGTTCCAAGGCGCAGCTTGGTACCTTCGAGAAGATCGCGGGGTCTGCTGTGCTCCGAGCACCGTTGCGGCTGGAGCAGGAGTACGGTTTCAGTTCAGGCTCGAAGGGGACCAGCTCGGTGCAGAACTACCTCTTCTACGATCCTGCAGGCGCGCGCGCCTACTGGCTTGTGGCCGGTTACGAGGGGCTCTTCTTGGCCACGCACGAGCTTCCAGAACGGGAATACACCAAGCCGGAAACCCCGGTCGTGGCGATCGTGTACGAATTGGTTGAGTCGGACTCTACCGGCGACAAGCGGCTCACGGCGGGGGCGACGCTGAAGGCTGCCGAAGTGGACGTCGCGACGCATGAACTCGTGCGGGACGCCGCTCTGCAGGCGGCCGTGGAGAAGTAGGAATGCGGCCCAACAAGACCATGAACCTGCCAGTCGGGCTTGTCACGGTCCGTGCTTGCGCACGGCCCGCGCCAATCCCGCCTGCAGGTTATAATCAACGTTATCCGGCTGGTGTTGAGCCGATCACCAACTTTCTCAATACGTGACCAAACACTGAACTGCCATGAAAAAGCCACCTCCCGGCACAGCCGAACGCATCGCAAAAATGACCTTCGCGTCAATCTACCCTCTCTACGTTGCTAAAGTTGAAAAGAAAGGCAGAACCAAAAGAGAATTGCACGAAGTCATCAAGTGGCTTACTGGCTACGATGAGAAAACTCTGAAATCCCTCATCAAGGACGAAGTGACTTTTGAAGGCTTTTTCAAAAAAGCCAAGCTCAACCCCAACGCTCATTTGATCAAGGGCGTGATTTGTGGATACAGAGTCGAAGAAATTGAAGATCCACTGATTCAACAAACGAGGTATCTCGACAAGCTCGTAGATGAGTTGGCCAAAGGAAGAAAGATGGAGAAAATATTGAGAAATGAATAATTCGATTCGACCATCACCCAGCTCAGAAATCGGCGGATAACAATGCGATGCACCGGAGCCGCGACGTCCGGGCGGTTTGGCAATGGACAATCTTTCATCGCGGCCCGGTGATCGCGAACGTTAGGCCGACTGGGTCGCAGCCACTGGCAGCCGAACTGACTAGAACGCCCGCAGAAACCCGCGCGCCAACCAACGCGCTGCAAACAGGACGCGAACCATGAGTAACCCTTTTGTCCCAGTCGTCGGCGGGATCCTCAGCGCCGATATCGCCGTCCCAGAACACGATCGCGAACTGAGCTTCTACTCCCGTGTCCTGACCACGGGTGAGAATCCACTTTGGCGGGACGACCTGACGAACAACCGAGGAATGCCGATCATCGGCCTGGGCGCGCGCATTGCGGAGTACGAAATGCTACCGCTGCAATGGATGCCGCACATACAGGTCGCCGATGTCGCAACCAGTGCCGCGCGTGCGCTGGAACTGGGCGGGGATGAGCTCATGCATTCCCAAGACGACGGCGGAAAAAGTCATTGGGCTGTTCTCCTCGATCCCAATGGGGCGGCGTTCGGGATCATTCCAGTCGTCTCTGCCGAGTCAATTTCCCCGGATGAGGGCGGCGCATCGCGCGACGCCGCGGAGCGTGCGGGTTGCATTTCTTGGATCAACCTGACGGTCTCTGACGCCCTGGCAACCCGTGACTTCTATCGACAGGTCGTGGGCTGGTCGGTGCAGAACATCGAGATGGAGAACGTGAACGAGGCCTACATCGACTACAACATGCTCGGTGATGATGGGAACCCGGCGGCGAGAATCTGTCATGCACGCGGCGCGAACCTGGGCCTGCCGCCGGTCTGGCTGATGTACCTCCCCGTTGGCGATCTCCCCGAGAGTCTTCGTCGTGTGCGAGAGGGCGGGGGTGAGATCATCAAAGCGACACAAGAAACAGATGGGACATACGCATCTGCCGTTGTTCAGGACCCGGTGGGTGCGTGCCTGGCGTTGGTACCGGGATGAGGTAGTGCAGCGGCCTAACAAGCCGTATGCAACTGACAAATCCGCCCTGTCACGACCCTGGCGGCGGCATTCACACCGCTTTTGTCCATTGAGCCGTTCTCGGCTTCGTCTGCCTTCGACGCATCCTGTTACTGGCCAGGGCCGCGCCAGGCGGCCCGCAGCTGATGCGCAAGGTTAGACGGATCTTAGAACCATACATTATTGCATGGATACCGTTAATGCGGTAAATTGAAGTAATGGAGTGTCCCGGATGATCATCTCTTTCGGGGACAAGGCTTCCGCAGCGCTGTATCACGGCGAACGTGGGAAGGCGATACGGAAGTTTTCGCCGACGATTCGTCGTTTGACGCTTCGAAAGCTGGACGATCTAAACGGTGCTCCGGAGCTTCATGATCTTCGGTCGGCGCTTGGAAATCGGATGGAAGCGCTCCGTGGTGATTTCGCCGGGCTCCATAGTATTCGGGTAAACGATCAGTGGCGAATCGTTTTCCGTTGGGCCGACGGTGATGCCCATGACGTGCGAATCGTAGACTGTCACTAGATCCGGAGGCGCAGATGTTGCCCAAGAATAGAACTCCCACACATCCTGGAGAGATTCTCCTCGAGGAATTCCTGAAGCCTATGGGTGTAACGCAGGTCGCGTTTGCCCAACACATCGGAGTTTCGGTTCAGCGAGTGAACGAGTTAATCCGAGGCAAACGAGGAGTGTCGCCCGAGACCGCGTGGCTGTTGTCCCAGGCTCTTGGAACGACGCCGCAGTTCTGGGTCAATCTGCAAGCGAATCATGATTTGGCGGCTAGTCGTCCTCGAAAGGCTATTCCAAAACTCCGGCGGGTCGGGTAGTGCGCCGTGGCAGACCCGTCTAACACAGATTTGCAGATGACGAACTGCCTTGTCACGGTCCTTGCGAAGCGCAAGGCCCGCGCCAAGTCAGCTCGCAGCTGTAGTCAACGTTAGGCAGACAAGAGGCTCCGAGTTTTGCGGGTATTCCTGGATGACGAGCGCACACCTCCGTCCGGTTGGCACCTTGTTCGGTGGCCCGAGGAAGCGATCAAGTTGCTAGAGGGAGGCGAAGTCGAAGAGATCAGTCTCGACCACGACCTGGGAGACGACGAGCGCGGAACGGGCTACGACGTCATCCTCTGGATTGAGAGGGCGGTGGTTGAGTCTGGCTTCCAGCCCCCGGCCATGAAGGTCCACTCTGCGAATACATCTGCTCGCCAGAAGATGGAAGCGGGCATCAAAGCGATTCAAAAACTCGCCTCGCGCAACGAAGATGCTGTCTAACTAGTGCACGCAGCTGACGGCTCCGGCCTGTCACGTCCCTGGCAGGGCAGTCATTCAGGTCGCGTATACTCGAACCAGGCTGGCAGTCGTTGCTGAAACTGCATCGCTGCCAGGGCCGCGCTAGCCCGGCCCGCAGTTGATGCACGAGTGTTGGGCGGACTGATGATGAGCGAACCATGGCCCTACAGTCTCCCGATCTTTCGCCGGGCCCACCGGGCAAGCTCGCCAGACGGCAAAATCGTGGCGGAGATCGAGGAAGCCTTCGAGCTCGGGATGAGCAATCCAACGTGCGGCATGCTGAGACTATCGACAGGTCTGCAGCTGGATCAGTGCAATCCGAGTTTCATTTGGTCAGACGATTCACGGTATCTGGCAGTTCCACGATACTTCGTTCGACTCGGGCTCTTCCGCCGGCAACGCATCGTCGTCATCGACACCGTGGATCGGCAGGCGCTCGCCTCTCCAGAGACCACCTTCTACTTTCAGCCCGAGTCATTCTCAGGTGGTCTGCTTGTCGTGACGAAGGAGCCGACCCGCTCCGCCACAAGGGTAACCTGGCGGATTCCCCATGAACTGCGGAGGTTCACGGCAGTAGAGGTGCAAGCGACCGCCCAACAGCCGGTTGCAGCGGACGGCGCTGCGCGCCGCCGCTGAACCGGAGCGTTAGGCCGACATGGTGCCCCGCAAATAGGTAGCAGAACCGTGAAGAAATCTCAGTTCCTAGTCGCTATCTGCTTCGTTGGCATCGTTATTGGGGTCGCGAGTACGGCCCACGCTGGCAGCTTCAAACGAAGCTTCAAGAAGGGACTTCAGACTGCGACTGAACCTGACTATGGAATTTCTCCGGAACGACCGATTCAGGTCGGCGGCACATCTGACGATGCAGTCACGCGGACACGACGGACACACTATCTCCTCTCCCTCCGTGGACCTAACGGAGAACCAGTTAAATACAAACGACGCGGGAGTTGCTGTGGGTTCCTAGTAGGGCCAGGCCCCCTGCCTGGCGGGGTCCCAGATGTGTTTGAGGTCTCGTACGACGGTCTGGACGAGCCAATCGAATTGTACCTGGATATCTACCGAAAGGGGCAACTCTTCGTTCCACAAGGTTTCAGTTTCACAGCGACCACGCCAGACAACTGGCAAGAGCTAATGCATGAGAACTAAGTCTTGTCGGTGCCTTAGCCTCGCCCGATCGTGGCGGCAGCTTAACAAGCGCATGCACCTTCCGGTCACACCCCTTGCTGCCGCAAGCGCCGCGCCCGCAGGCGATGCACGACGTTAGGCAAATGATAACGCTTGACAATATTACCGCATCGCGTTACTATTAGAACATGATCAAGGGATTCCGCTGCAAGGATACCGAGAAGGTCTTTCAGCGGCGGCGTTCCAATAAGTTCGCGGGTATACAACGGATCGCGCTTCGGAAACTGTTGGTCCTGGATGCCGCCGGCTCATTGGGTGATCTTCGAGTTCCTCCGTCTAATCATCTGGAGAAGCTGACCGGAGATCGTCGAGGCCAGCACAGCATCCGAATCAACGATCAGTGGAGAATTTGCTTCCGCTGGAAAGACGGACACGCACATGCCGTGGAGATCGTCGACTATCACTAGGAGCAGCAATGCCTCGGAAGATCAAGCCCATTCACCCCGGTGAGATACTCCTTGAGGAGTTTCTCGCACCGATGGAGATCAGCCAGTATCGCTTGGCCAAGGACATCAGTGTTCCGCCGCGGCGCATCAACGAGATTGTCCATGGGAAGCGCGCCATCACGGCTAATACCGCCTTGCGTCTCTCCCGGTACTTCGGCATGACTGAACAGTTCTGGATGAATCTCCAAACCCGATACCAACTCGAAGTTGAAAAGGACAAGCTCGGATCCCGACTAGAATCAGAGGTTCAGACGGTTCGAGCCGCAAGCTGAGGAGCCAAGTTGCCTAACAATGGGCTGAACCTGACGAATCGTCCCGTCACAGCCCTTTCTTGCGCAAGGTCTGCGCCAGGACGCTCTGAACCGCCCCGGGTTCTCCGGAAACAAACCTCAGCTGTACGAACACACTCATGGGCGCGCCGAACCTTCAAACGCTGATGAGACGCCAAACCACAGTCGTCGCACTCGCGCTTGCGTTTCTTCTGGGGGCGGCCGTGTGGGTGTGGCTCGCCGGTCCCGCGGTAATCGTTCGAGTTACGACAGTCGACGCTTCTGGCGCGGTAGTTCACGCGATTGATGATGAGGTGCGAGTTTATAGTCGATATGGTGTCGTCTCGTCACGCACGGATGCCGATGGAGAAGTGGTATTCCGGCTCATTAGGTGGCGCGCTGGCTTCCCTCCAAGCCTCGGCCCAGATTCCATGCCCGAGGGACGGTCGTTCTTCGTCGACGTAAGACCAAACCTCGACCCACCGGTGGTCTGTCCATCCTATTCGAACCACAACATGCGGCGAACTGCTAGATGGTTCTGGCAGGATGTCGAAGTATCGCGCCCACCATATGGAATACTGAGTGTGGACCTGAGCGGGGTTACTGTGGACCCAGTTCGAGACTACTTGAGGATCAGATCTGCAGGCTACAGTAATGGGTCGGTCGCAGCGTCGTATGTTGGGAGAATCTGTGTGCTCACGGACAGCTCGCTAGAAGTGTCGCTTATCGTGGACTCGAAGACGGTTTACACATGGCCCGAATTCGTGCCCAAAGCGTATGACACAACAACTCTCACCGTTCCGCAACAGTAGATCGTGAACTATCCTGTTACAGGCCGGGGTCGCGCCAGAGTGGCCCGCAGCTGAAGCACCACGTTAGCTGGACATAACGATGTTTCGACCGGGTGATCGCGTGATCCTCAAGGGTCACTGGGAGTTCGAGGACGGCATCGTAGGGACGGTGGCAGAACCTCCCGAAGCGATGCTTGAGCTGTCGGGGCCTGGAGAGCGCCTGAGGGGAATTTCATCGATCACTCGAAGTCCTCGGCATTCATCGTTAGAGAGCATGAGCTATGGGTGATAAACGAGGCGATTCACCGGACGCTTTATGCTCTGACTCGTAGCTGGAATGGCGATGGCTCTAAGCGCATTTGACGACAAGTCACACGAACCTGAAGAACCGGAACTTCAAGGCACGCTGGGTCGCGCCGGTGCCCGTTGGGACGAACTCGTCGCCTACATTGCGTCGGAGTATGCCCCGCTGACGACCAAGTGGGGCTTCGCTGGCGCGAAATGGGGCTGGTCGCTGCGGCTGACGCAAAAGATGCGCACGGTTCTGTACATGACGCCACAAGAACGGTGTTTCCTGGTTGGGTTTGCCCTGGGGGAAAGGGCGGTTCGGGCGGCGCATGCGATACCGCTCGCCGACTCAGTACTCGCAGTTATCGACGAAGCCCCCAAGTATGCAGAGGGGCGTGGGGTTCGCATCGAGGTGCGGACGAAGAAGGATATCGAGACGGTGAAGCGGTTGGCGGCTGTAAAAATGGCGAACTAGTCGTTTTGTGGTGTGAGTGATGTCGAAGAGAGACACGCCGTTGCTAGCCTGGGCCTGCGTCGCCATTCTTGCGGCCGCCGGTTTAGGCCTTGCCGTCGTCGCCTATCGGCCGGACCGTCCGGTCGCCACCATCGTCCCGGGGTCTTCATCGGGCCCGGCGTTCGTGGTGCAGGTCATCCGGCCGCGCGTCGGCCTGCCGCTCGGCGGGATCCTTCCGCCACAGCTCTTCGGACTCGAGGCGCACTTGGGGTTTGACTCGACGAGCGCCGGCGCGACCATCGGCAGCGTCGGCCCCGCACGCCTCGAACTCGGTGCTGACGACTGGGAACTGGTCCTGGTCCTCGACGGCGACGGGCGGGTGGCCCCCGAGACCCAGGTGGTCTTCGAGCTCATGTTCGAGGAGCGCCTCCGGGGGGTCCGCTGCCGGCCTGGCGATCAGACCGTCGGCACATTCAGCACCACCGCGCTGGCAGAGTCCGGCGAACTCAGCGGCAGCTTCGACATCGAGCTCGCCCGCTGTGAGGATGCGGATACGGGGGCGCCGCTCGGTTGGCCGTCGGAGCCCCTCATACTCCACGGAAGCTTCGACCGGCTTCCCCCGGACAACGGCGCGAATTCCGACGAGGTTTCTTGCGAGGGTGCCGTAGACCGCGATCTTCAGGCGTTGGGCCGAATTGAGGCGACGATCGCGGAAGGGTTCGAAGCGCACGCGCCCGGGTGGTCAATTCGGCCAGCTCAGACCCCCCAGCCAACAGGGCCAAACAAGTTCTATCTAGTGTCACGTGATGGCGAGGAACTCGCCGTCTTCATCAACGTATTCGCTAGTGAGTCTTCCGCTCGCACAGGCCATGTGCACCCCGTACCTGCGGGCCATCGGCATCTGGACTGGGGCGACGGAACGGCGCTGATATCGAACACCAAGTGCATCAGCATGTCGTTCTCCGATGGCGTCTCCAGGGCGTTCCCCTTCATTTTCGTTGAGCAGCGTGTCGTCGTTACGATCGGGGTCCCCGGTGAGTCGTACGACTACATGTTGCCGATCGCTGAGATCATCAGAGACTCTGTCCGCCGCGTGACGAGTCATGGCGGCTGACGAGACGTTAGGCCGGATAGGAGTGTCTCGAAGTCTTGCGCGTGGAGACTATCCTGGCCTAACCAGGGCATCCAGTTGGCGGAGCCAACCTGTCACGCCCCTGGCTGCAAAGCTACCGGAACAGTCCTGTTTGGATTCCGGACGTCGCAAGACCTCGGCGTATGCTGACAAGAGCCAGGGCAGCGCGTACCACGCCGGCCTCGAGGCACCGCTGAACGACGCGATCTCGCGGCGCAACTGATCGCCATTACGGCATGCGAACCGAAGAATTGGTCAGGCGCAATCGATGCGAAGATGACGCGAAGGAGGTAAGAATGCCCGGAGCGAAGGACCTGGCGAAGAGTGGTGGGGCCAAGAAGAAGAGCGTTCGCCGGAAGAAGGCGTAGCTGATGCCGAACGCTAGATGCAACAAGCGGAGGTACTGTTGTTCGAATTGCTAATGGAGATCAACCGACGGCCGGTACCATTCGGAGAATACACTGCTCGCGCGCTGTGGGCCGACCCGCATACATCTGAGAGGATGTTGGCGTACCACCTGGACGAGACCGTGGACCTCGCTTCGAGGAATCGTGCGTTCGTTGATCGCTCGGTTGCATGGATCGTGTCGCATTTCGGACTGGCCCCGGGTGCAACAGTGGCTGACTTCGGTTGCGGGCCAGGCTTGTACGCAGAGCGTCTCGCTCGAGCGGGCTTGCTTGTCACGGGAATTGACTTCTCGGACAACTCGATCAGATACGCACGAGAGATTGCTGCGGCCGAGGGTCTTGAGATCGATTACATTCACACGGATTACCTCGGCTTCGAGACAGACCAGCGATACGACCTGATACTGATGATCATGTGCGACTTCTGTGCGCTCAATCCTGTCCAGCGCGCTGTTCTGCTGCGCAGATATCGCTCGATGCTCGCAGATGGCGGCAGGATCCTGCTCGACGTCTATTCCCCGAAGATGTTTGATGAGCGACGTGAGACGGCCACTTATGCGTCCAACCTCATGGAAGGCTTCTGGTCGCCTGGTGATTACTTTGGTTTCCTCACTACGTTCAAGTACGAAGACGAGCGACTGCTCTTGGACAAGTACACCATTGTGGAACGCGATCGGATCAAGCGCATATACAACTGGCTCCAATGCTTCACTCTTCAAGACGTGAAAACCGAGTGCGCTGACTGCGGTCTCCAGGTAGTGGAGAGTTGGGGCGATGTGGCGGGGGCCGCATTCGATCCAGGCGCGACCGAATTCGCCATGGTCGCGAAGGCAGCCGGGGACGGATCAGGTGCAGGATAGAGATGCGGTGTGGTGCGTCTAGCAAGAGCCTGCAGAGGTAAGTCGCGCCGTTGGGCGTCGCCAGTGACCGGTGCGGTCATGGGGGTATCGGCTCCTGCCCGCACTGCCACTCAGATCTTGAATCTGGTTTTCTGGGATATGCTTCAGGCCTTTAACGACCGGCGAGGAGGATCCGTTGTCGGATAGACCAAAGATGTCCGATTTTGGCTATACGGAGTTTTGGCAGACTCTGTTCGCGCCACATGCAGCAAACGGCCTGGTTCCAGGCCGGGTCGTCCGAGCAGATCGGGGAAGTTTCGCGGTAGCGACGGAAGCGGGAATCGTCACGGCGAAGGCCGCGGCACGACTCACCAAGTCTGCAAAGGGGCCAGCAGACTTGCCTGCGGTGGGTGACTGGACTGCTTTGTCGTTCAGCGATGACATGGAGGTCTCGCAACTCGAGGCGATCCTCGATCGATCGAGTGCGGTGACCCGCGGCGACTCGAGCAAGTCTTCCGACATTCAAGTACTGGCCGCAAACGTTGACGTAATTTTCGTTGTACATCCGATATCCACAGAACCGAATCTTCGCCGCATTGAACGCGAACTGTCGCTCGCCTGGGAATCCGGTGCAACGCCGGTCGTAGTTCTTGCGAAAGCAGATATCGCGGAAGATCCTGATGTGGCCCGTGCCGCTGTGGAGGCAATCTCTTTTTCCGTGGACGTGCACGCGACGAGCGCTATTGCTGGGGACGGGATCGAACCGTTGCGAGAGTACATCCACGACCATCGCACTGCGGTCTTGCTCGGCCCATCTGGCGCAGGCAAATCGACACTTATCAACGCGCTCCTTGGGCAACAGCGCCAGGCCACCCGCGAGGTGCGAGACGGAGACGGTCGAGGTCGCCACACGACGGTGGCGCGCGAACTGATTCTGGTACCGGGTGGCGGCATCGTCATCGACACGCCGGGCTTACGCTCACTGGGGCTTACGGGTTCGGGGCAGGGAATCGCTGCCGCTTTTCCGGAGATCGAGCGACTGGCCAGTATGTGTCGGTTTCGCGATTGCACGCACGACGGAGAACCGGGCTGCGCGGTTCAAGTTGCGGTTGCGTCAGACCAACTCAGCGCTGATCGTCTCTTCAGCTATCACAAGCTGGTTCGAGAGGCGCAGGTCACTGCAGCCAGGACGGACGCACACTTACGGCGAGAGGAAAAGCGTCGATCGAAAACGATGGGCAAACTTGTCAAGGACTACTACCGTCGCTCCGGGCGAGACTAACCGTACGGGGGCAATGTTGTGTCCGGCGTTTTTGTTGAGGAGCGCTAAGTGTTCAAGATCGCCCTTCCGATTCTCGGCGTTTCGAAGTCCGCGGTCGCCGAGGCTTTCTATTGCGGGCAGTTAGGCTTTCGGCTCGAATACGCCTATCGCCCGAACCCCGAGAAGCCGGACCCATGCTGGATGGGCGTGGTCCGCGATGGTGCGCATCTTGTCCTTTCCTCGTTCGAGTGCGACGGTCCCCCTGGAAGTCGAGGCGTACAGATCTATGTCGAGGATGCGGCTGCTATTCAACGCGAATTCCGGGATGCCGGCGTCGCAGGTCCCGAACAGCTCATGGACCAGACGTGGGGCAACCTGGAGTTCAACCTGGCTGACCCGGATGGAAATCAAATCATCATTGCGCAGGACAAGGACAGCTAGTTCTCCCTTATTTCGTTCCACTCGGCCATTGACAGCGGCTTCGGAAAGGCCGTCTAATAATGATCCATGGCCTACTGTTTCTTGAACTATCGTCCAGCCAAAGATGGTGACGGCCTCGAGCCCGACTGTCCCGATGATGTGGCGTTCATTCTGCTGGCTGACCTTCCTGGCAGTGGATGGGGCATCTTCGATGTGAACGCGACCGATCGCTGGTCGCCGGATCAACTCGTCAGCGCTGAACTGGCGGCACTCATTGAATCGGGAAAGCGCTATCCGCCGGCGTTGGGACTCGCGAGTGGAGAAGTGGCCCTGGTGTTCGGTGACGATCGCCCGGACCGAGGCGAATTCGCGAAAGCCTACGGATTAGCTGTGCGGACTCACCTGGCGAGGCAACACGAGGCTCCCTACATCTTGGCGCAAGCACTGAAGAATCAAACGGGCCGCCTGGTACAAGGTGAGTGGTACTGGGTGTTGACGGTCTCCGGGAGTCCCACGGTCGCCTCTTGGGTATCTGACGATTTCCACGTGTACGAAAATGACATGAACGACTTCGACTTCAGCGGTCAGCAGTTGAAACGGCTCGGATTCACCGGCTGACAGAGTGCGGTGCCAAGCCTCTCACACCAGGGAACATGCGAACATTGTGGAGCCGTTTTCGGCTTTCGACTGATCCACAACGGCCTGAATGAGACTGCTTACGCGTACTGCGACACATGTGGTGGCGCAGCGCTTCTGGACACACACCGAGAGGACCGGGCCGGGATCCCCAGATACCGCGCGATCGATCCGCAAGGCGAAGGTCTCTTGGCCCCATGCGCCTGCGGCGGAACGTTTGCGGCGATGGCGAAGCCCCGCTGCCCAACATGTCGTGCGCCTCTCGACGCAAAGAACGCGGCAGGCTACATCGAAACCGCGATTACTCCCGTGGCTTCAGGCTGGAAATGGCAAGGCGACTGGCGCGGTCTCTACTGCCTGATAATCGACGAACGCGTTCAGTTGAATCCGTGGAGGCCGGGAAAGATGAAGAAGAACCCCTATCAGCACATCGACCTGCGGGTCAACGATCTCGAAGAGGCCTGGGTGTTCTACTCAAAGCTTCTCCCTGCAGTTGGATTTGAAGAAGGCAGGAGGGGCGAACTCTATAGCGGCTACGACGCCCAGGGGAAGCCGCCCGAGCAAGCCTGGTTCGGGTTCACCGAAGACAAGAACCACCGAGCCAACGCCAATCGGATTGCCTTCTGGGCGGAGAGTCGGCAAAGAGTCGACGATATTGGGGAGTTGCTCGAGAGCGCCGGAGCCAGGAACATCAGTGGGCCCAGGGAATGTCCCGAGTACACTCCAACGTACTACGCTGTTTTCTTCGAGGACCCCTTCGGTAATTGTCTCGAGGTCTGTTATCGCGAAGACTAGTTCGGGCGCGGTGGGAACCGGCACGGGAAAGGAGATCGTTCTTGGCAGGGCCGGAGATTTTGACCCAGCGCTTGAGACTTTCCCAACTGATCGCAAGCGATGCGGCGGCGATGCACGACTATCGCTCCGACCCTATCGTTTGCCGATATCAGTCTTTTGAACCCGGTTCACTTGCCGACGTCGAAGCGTTCATAGGCGGGCTGCAGTCCGTCGCCTTTGATACGGCCGGTGCCTGGTTCCAGTTCGGAATCCGGCTTCAAGAGACGGGTTTACTGATTGGCGATATTGGTGTCCATGTCACAGCGAACGACCCGCGCCAGGTCGAGTTCGGAGTGACCGTGGCCCCGACGCACCAGGGCCAGGGGTTCGGCACGGAATCTGTCACCGGGTTGCTCGACCATCTTCTGCTGGACATGCAGAAGCACCGCGTATTCGCTTCGGTAGATCCGCGAAATGTCGCCTGCGTGGCTTTACTCCATCGCGTTGGAATGAGAGAGGAAGCTCACTTTCGCGAGAGCTTGTGGTTCAAGGGTGAATGGGTTGATGATGTCATATTCGGAGTCCTCAGATCGGAGTGGAAACAATGAGAACCAGTACGCTCTTGCTCGCAGCAGTGTTGACCTGCTCGTGCGCCACGGAGGTTACCGAGATGAAACGTGAAGCCCATACCCACCACGCAATCGACTACATCGAGTTCGTGACCACGGACATGGCAGAGTCCAAGCGTTTCTACAGCGCTGCATTTGGATGGCAGTTCAACGACTATGGTCCCGACTATGCCGGCATCCAGGGTCAGGGCCGCGAAGACGGTGGATTGCGTCTGGACGCAGAAAACAAGTCGGGCGGCCCGCTGGTGATCTTGTACTCCGAGGATCTCGACGCGACTCTCACCAGGGTCCGTGATGCGGGGGGACAGATCGTCGCCGAACCGTTCGAGTTTCCTGGAGGCCGACGGTTCCATTTCCTGGATCCGAGCGGGAACGAACTCGCGGTCTGGGCCGAGAAGTGATCTCCTGCCGATGAGTTGTACCAGGTGTAGTCACCCGCGACGAGCGGGGGGCGAGCGCTTGACCATGACGATCATGGGGTACTGAAACAGGCCGACGAACAGCCGCGGGAAGCGATCCTCCGCGTGAAACAGCGCGTCGAGCATTCGCGTGCCGAGCGGACTATCGGGAAACAACCTTCGCTGATGGTGCGCCGCGAAGGCTCGCCAGGGCCGGAAACTGATCTCTGCGACATCCTCGAATCGGCGCCACCATCGCAGGGGGTGGGCATGGAAGTAGACGCTCGGTTGTTCGGCCCTGTTCCGCCGCACGAGCCTGCCGACCGATCGCCGGAGTTTCCTCGGCAGGCCGAATCCATCGACGATAGTGTGAGGGTTGCTGTAGACGATGATCACCGGCTTGCCCGGTTTGGTCACCCTCAGCAGCTTGCGCACGGCCTGCTCCTGTCGGTCCCGGTCCATGTGATAGATCGTGTGCAGGCTGACCGCGCAGTCGAAGAAATCGTCCTCGAACTCCAGGTCGAAGAAGCTCCCCTCGAGGAAGACGCCGTGGTCTTCGATCCTTCGCTTCGCGGCCTGCAGGGCTTGTGACGAAAGATCGACACAGTATCGTTTGTCGAAGTTCCGCGAGTACTCGAGGTACTCGGGGTACTGAATCGGGCCAGACGCCATGTCCAGCAGATACTGTCCGCGCTCCGGGATGTGACGCGCGACTCGCAGCCTGCATCGACTGACGTAGGACGCGGCGTGTTCGCGGAGATCTTCCCAGCGCCGGGCATCCCCCGTCACATCATCTTCGGTTTCCCAGCCGACGGAGCCGTAGAACTCGGCCACCCGCGCTTCTGCCTCGTCTTCATTGAATGCCATCCTCGATCGTCTCCGGTCCTCGGGCAGTTCGATGACAGTCTAGCGCGCCGACACCGTCCGGGACGAACATCCCGGGGCCCGGCAGGCGGCCTTCGAGGGGCGGCTATAATGCCCCGATACATGGCACGAAAACCAACTACAACGAGTGACTCGCTTCAGATCATCCCCGGCGTGGGGCCCAGCATCGCCAAGGATCTGCAGGACCTTGGGGTGACCCAGGTTCGTGATCTTCGAAGCCACGATCCCCAGCAGATGTTCGACACTCTTTGTGCCATGCGAGGCGAGAGGATCGATCGGTGCGTGCTGTACGTGTTTCGTTGCGCAGTCTATTTCGCCACGTCTCGACAGCACGATCCGGAACGGTTGAAGTGGTGGAACTGGACGGACGACAGGATGCCCAAGGGCCGGGGGCGAAAGTGATGGATGCCCCGATCACGATCCGCCAGCTCGAGGTTGACGACGCCGAGGCCTACGCGAAGCTCCGGCGCGAGATGCTGCTCGACTCGCCTCTTGCGTTCGCCTCGTCACCGTCGGACGACCTGTTTGCGTCGCTCGAAACCACGCGCGAGCAGCTTCGGCGGGCACCGGAATCAGTGATCTTCGGCGCTTTCGATCCGGACCTGGCGGGGGCCGTGGGGCTCTACCGCGATCGCCACGTCAAGTCCTCGCACAAGGCCCATCTGTGGGGCATGTTCGTCGCCCCCGACCATCGTCGCAGGGGTATGGCGGCCGACTTGTTGAACGTCACGCTGCAGTACGCTCGGGATCTGACGGACGTGACCTGGGTTCAACTCAGCGTCAGCTCCGCGGCCCCGGCAGCCCGGAAACTATACGAACGTTCTGGTTTCCGCCTGTGGGGCACCGAGCCCGAAGCCCTTCGACACGATGGGCAGGCCGTCGTCGAGTACCACATGGCCTTGCGGCTGAGCGATTCAGCATGAGTCAAGACACCGAATCGGAGTTCAGCTACCGCCTGGTCAAGGACGGAAGCGTCCGCATCTATTGGCGCGACAGACACGTGGTGACGTTGGCCGGGCCGAAGGCGGCGGCGTTCCGTGCGCGAGTCGAATCCGCCGACGAACATGAAGCCCAACTCTTGATGGCCAGGGTCACGGGCAATTTCAAGCGTGGGAACGAGCGCGCGCCGGGCCGAAGCGGCCGCACGGAGTAAGATACCCACATGGATTGGGAAGCACTATCAGGAGCGTTGCCGATCGTGCTGTGGATCCTCTTCCTGCTGGCGAAGAAGCGCAAGCAGAAGAAGACCCACGAGAAGATCGAACAGCCCGAGGGAATCAAGGGAACTTCCCGGCGTAGCCCGGACCCGCAGGAGTTCAAGCGGGACTACGAGCCGATCGAGCCATCCTGATCGACTGACGGAGTCGAGACTCAGCCGGCAGGCTCGATCAACGCCATCACGGCCCCGGCAGGGTCGCGGATCACGCAGTAGCGGCCGTGACTGCCCATGTCCTTGGGACCGGCAATGATCTCCCCTCCCAGTTCGTTGCAGTCGACGATGCTCTGGTCGAGGCTCTTGACGGTGACGTAGATCAGCCACTGCGGCGGCAGATTCGCGTTCGGGCCGCGGGCGTGGCAGACACCCGAGATGGGTACTCCGGTATCGGGGGCATTCATGCCGAAGTCGCTGTACTCGCCCATGTCGACCGGCGCCGGCTCCCAGCCGACCACCTTGGAGTAGAAGTCGCGAACCTCCTCGGCGTTCGCGACGGTCAGATCGGTCCAGACGATCGTTCCCGGTAACGGCTGGTCTTGTTCGCCCATGGTCGCTCCTCTCGATCGGTGTGTGAAACTCAGTATACGCCGAGGAACCCGACGCCGGGGAAGGCGTTGAACCCGGCCCAAACCTGACACGTACCACCTTTTGAGTATCGAGGAAGGGGTGAACCATGATGCTGGAAGGCGGGTGTTTCTGTGGTGCAATTCGATACCGGGTCGAGGGCAGTCCTCGACGGGTGACCCACTGCCATTGTCGTCACTGCCGACGGACGAGCGGCGCGGCGATCGTCACGTGGGCGGTCTTCGATGAAGGCTTGCTCACCTTCGTCAGCGGCGTGCCGAAGGAGTTCGAGTCGCGGCCGGGAGCGATGAGAGCGTTCTGCCCCCGATGCGGCAGCCCGCTGACCTTCCGCGATGCCCTGACCCCGGAGACCATCGACGTCACCGTGGGGACGCTCGACACGCCCGAGGCGGTGAATCCGGAAGATCACGTGTGGTTCGACCGCGCGATCCCGTGGTTACGAATCGACGACGGCCTCCCCCGCCACGGTAAGGGACGCGATCGCCCGCCGGACCGATGACGGTCCGGGGTCCGTTTACGCGCGAATTGACTACAATTGGAGGTCCGGGACACACTCGGCCGACAGCGGACGCGAGGAACTGATGGAAGCGGAAACCGAGACCTACGCAGCGATCCCCCCTGAGGCACGGAACTGGGCCATGGGGTGCCGGGTAGGCTCGAACGACACGTGATCATCATCGACATACTGGTCGGCCTGGCGGTCCTGGTGCTGATCCTGGCTCTTGTCGGGCTGATCGTCTCGGCCCGGCTGATGCTGCCGGTCTCGGAGTGGATGAACGGTCTGTTTCGTCGGGTCGGATTGGCTGGGCCCTGGCGGGGATCGCGTACGGTCGGGAAACACGGCCTGGGCACGATAGACGGGATGTGCGAAGTGCGCGAAGGCGACGAGGTCGGAACCGGACACGTGTACGTCAAGGGAGAACTGTGGAACGCAGTCTGCCCTTCGCGACTCGTCCCGTCACTGCGTGACGGCGACACGGTCGAGATCGTCTACAACGAGGATCTGACCGTCACCGTCGTACGGAAGGCTCCGCACACGGTTGACATTCACCGCTCGCCCGAGGGTGACGCAACGTCGACAACGGATGAAATGAAGTCGTGACACGTTTCGGTTCGCACCGCGGTCGACTGATACCGCTGCTGCTGTTGGCCATGCTGCTCTGCGCGACGTGCACCGCGGGGGAACCGCCGGTCGCGAACGATCCACGGTCGGCGGCATGGGCCGAACCGATCACCGACTACCCCGGCCTACCCAACCTGTTCCGGGTTTCCGATGGGTTGTTTCGCGGAGCGCAGCCGTCCAAGGACGGCGGCTACGCCTCGCTGGCCGAGATGGGCATCAAGACGGTGGTCAACCTGCGCGGGGGGCACGACGAGAAAGACCTCTGCCGCCGGCACGGGCTGGACTACGTCTACATCCCGATGAGAGCCTGGAGTTTCGACGAAGAAGACGTGATTCGATTCCTCCAGGTGGCGTCGCGAGCGGAGAACCAGCCCGTCTTCGTACACTGTCGGCGAGGGGCGGATCGCGCGGGGATGGCCGTCGCGACCTACCGGGTCGTCGTCCAGGGCTGGTCCAAGGAAGATGCGCTGTTCGAAATGACCGAGGGGCCGTACGATTACAATCCGAGGTGGAAGAAGCTGGTTCGCTTCGTCGAAGAGCTTGACGTAAACAGGCTCCGAGAAGCGGCCGGATTGACGGTGATCGAGCCGGGCGACGCACAGGTCCCCGACCAGAGGTGATTCAGTGAAGCGGAACTGGAAGAAGTTGGTCCTGATTGTCGGCCTGGTCCTGTTCGTGGCGATCCAGCTGGTGCCCGTATCGTGGCTGGTCGCTCATGATGTGGAGGAAGCCCGCGCGGAGTTACGAGAAGAGATCTGGGAAGAGGTCGAAGAGGGCGAGATGCCGCTGCCCATCTACCGCTTCATGCACTCCGACGCGCGATTGTCGCGGGATCAACTCGATACGCTTCGGGAGTGGGCCACGGCGAGCAGCGGGGGCGAAACGGCCTCGAGCGGGCGTCATGACTGAATTCCGGGCGGCTGCAATCAAACCTACGGTGTCACTGGACGACCTGAACAAGCTCGACATTCGCGTGGGCACGATCCAGTCCATCGACGACGTCGCCGGCTCGAAGAAACTGCTGCGCCTGACGGTCTCGTTCGGGGATCACACGCGATCGATCCTGGCGGGAATGAAGGGTGAGCGCGAAGACTCGTCGGAGATCGTCGGTCGGCAGGGGATCTTCTTGATCAACCTCGAACCGAAGAAGATGGCCGGTGAACTCTCCGAAGGCATGCTGCTGGACATCGGCTACGCGGACGGCATCACACCGGTCCTGGCCTTGCCCGAGGAGCCGGTCCCCGACGGCACCCGGGTCGGATAGCGGAGGTCAACGTGGCCGGTGACTGGGCACGTCTTGCACTGTCGGCTCCCGTCGTGCGGCGAGCCCTGAACTACGCGGTGATCGTCGGAGCGACGAGAGAGGCGGAATCGCGCAGCGGGCTAGGCGGCGGCCGGTCGCTCCCGGGATCGCGCTGACCAGTTGAACAGCGCCACGCCCGCAAACACGGCGACGCCCAGAACGTTCACGACGATGTCGTTGGCCCGGCCCGAGGTGAACTCTGAACCCGGCAACAGCAACAGCATCGCGGCCACGAGCAGCAACGCACGAGACGGCCAGGCCAGCCGCGCAAACAGGAAGCCCGCGATAGAGGCCGCCAGAGGCAAGATTCCCAACACGGCGAGACCCGTTGCGGCCAGTATGTCGCCGAACGCCGCGGTGTCGCCTTCGGAATCGAGCATCAACAGCGCGGGCCGCAACACGAACATGTAAGGCAGCGTGAATCCAACCAGGGCGAACCGAAACGCGGCAAAGGCCGTCTTCATGATCCCCGAGCGAGCGATGGAAGCGGCCGTGTAGGCCGCGAGAGCGACGGGTGGAGTGACCATCGACATCATGCCGAAGTAGAAGATGAACAGGTGTGCGCCGAGCGGCACCACACCCAGCTCGCCGAGCACGGGCCCGACCAGCGTGGCCATCAGCAGGTAACACACGGCCGAGGGTAGCCCCATTCCCAGGACGATCGACGAGACCATGATCAGCACCAACGCAGACAGTAACTGCCCCTCCGACAAACTGAGGATCGCCGTCGGCAACTTGGTCCCGACACCGGTCAGCGTGACCACGCCGATGATGATGCCGACACACGCCGCCGCGGTCACCAGCGGAATCACGTCCTTGCCGGCCCGGGTCATGGCCTCGACGGCGCGCCCGAACCCGACGCGGGTCTTCGGGTTGAACGCGGCGACGACCAGCACGATCACCAGCGCCAGACTGACGGAACGAAAGACGGTGTAGCCGGCAACGAGCAGCAAGATCAAACCGGCGAAACCGCTGAGGAATACCAGACCCTCGTATTCGATGAAGGACCTGCGCTCGGCAGTCGGGGCCGGGCGGGAGGTGCCAATACGCTTGGCCGTGAAGTGCACGATCAGGAAGAGCGAGAAGTAGTAGATCAGAGCCGGGATCAGCGCGGCCCGCACGATCTGCAGGTAGGTCACGGGGGGGTTGATGATCTCGAGCATCATGTAGGCGCCGGCACCCATGACGGGCGGTACGAGGGCGCCGCCCGAACTGGCTGCCGCCTCGACACCCGCAGCGGTCTCGGGTGGGAAGCCGGAACTGCGCATCAGCGGAATCGTGAACGTGCCCGTGGTCGCGGTGTTGGCCACCGCACTGCCGGAGAGCGACCCCATCAGACCGCTACTGAGCACCGCCACCTTGGCCGGGCCGCCGGGGGAAGCACCGAGCAGGCGCTGGGCGAAGTCGATGATGAACTGCGTGGCGCCGGTCGCCTGTAGCACCGCGCCGAAGACGACGAACAGAAAGACGTAAGTGAACATCACGCGCAGCGCAACGCCGAACACGCCCTGACTGTGCAGAAAGGTCTGCGAGACGATGCGCTCGAGTTCGTAGCCTCGGTGGGCGAACAACCAATCGGGCAGGAGCGGCCCGAAGCGGGCGAAGGCCAAGAAGGCAAGCGCCAGCAGGGGCAGGGCCCAGCCAATCGCCCGGCGCGTGGCCTCGATGACCAGGACCAGCCCCACCGTCCCGACGATGATGTCGATCGTTGCTTCTTGCCCCGCGCGGTTTCCCAACGATTGGCCGCCGATCCACAAGCTGCGGAACAACGGCGCAGACTGCACGACGACGAATGCGCAGCAGGCGACGGTCAGAGTGATCAGAACGGCGTCGATCGCCCTTGCGACCCGGTTGTGCCGCAGGCGTTCGTGCGCGGGTCGGGACAGGAAGCACAGCACGAGGCCCAGGCCGGCGAAGATCGCCAGCTGGGACTGTGGGCCGAGCAGAGGATAGTTGACCTCGACGATCGTGAACAGGCACAGGACGACGGCAAGAACCGTAGTGGCCAGTCCCGTTCGAGGTGCCGTCATCGCATCAGGAACCTTCGGGCTCCGGCCAGATGCCGATCTCCTTGAAGTAGCGGATGGCGCCTGGGTGGAATTCCGTGCCCGTGTCGCGAACCACGTTGGCGGGATTGATCGCCCTGCCGGCCGCGTGCTTGGCCGTGACCTCTTCGCGGTTCTCGTAAATTATCTTGGTCAATTCGTAGATTAGCTCTTCGTCCGCACCGGCCGACGTGATCAGGTGCATCGTACCGACGTCCAGTCCGTGGAAGTCCTCGTCCTGACCGCGGTAGGTGCCCGCAGGAATCGTGGCGTGGTTGAAGAACATGAAGGTCGCCGTCAACTGGTCGATCGCCTGCGTGTCGAACGGAATGAAGAAGAGGTCCTGCGAGGTCGATGCCTGCGTGATCGAGGCCGTGGGCACCGCGCCGCCGAGGAAAGCCGCCGCGGCCGAGCCGTCGCCGAGCATATCCACCGCTCCCGGCTGCGTGTTGTTCAGTGGCGTGAAGTCGTCGTAGGTCACACCGTGGGCCTCGAGCAGCGGCCCGACGAAGAACTCGAACCCCGCTCCTGCCGGGCCGACGACCACGCGCTTGCCCTTGACGTCGGCGAGCGTTCGTATGCCGCTGCTGGCGGAGGTGATGAACAGCGCGACGTTGGGCGCGAGCGTCATCACGGTGCGCATCGGATAGACCCGATCCCAGCCCGATTCGCCGCGAACGGCGAAGTAGGTGATCGCCGAGTTGGCCAGTGCGAGGTCCAGTTCACCCTTGGCCAGCCGGCGGATGTTTTCCTGCGAACCCTTGGTGGCCTCGTTCGTGACCTGCCATCCCTCGCCGTGGGCGTTGAGCACCTCGGCGATGGCTCCGCCGACCTGGAAGAAGGTACCTCCCGGAGGTGCGGCACCGACGCTGAGGAACCTTCGCTCGGTCCCGGCCTGATCGCCGGTTTCCTCTCCACCACCGCACCCCGCGAGCGCGAGAAGCGACACCAAACACATTGCGATCCACTTCGAACTCTTCATCGTTGCGCGAATCTCCTTGGTCTGAGTCCCCCGACCCCTAGTCGGCCCCTCAGACTAGCACAAGGGGAACGGTCAACGAGGGGCGTGGATCTTGAAGAGGTGGGTCTGGCCGGCGTACAGGGTCAGCCGGACGGCAAGCTTGGCGACGAGATAGATCTGGCCAGCGAGAAACGCCAGGACGATCGTCGGCAGGTTGGTCTGCCCCGCCCCGGGCGCGACCAGGGCATAGATGACCAGCAACAGTCCCGAGGTGCCGATCAGGCCGTAGTACAGACCGAACGTCTTTCCGGGAAAAGAAAAGACGAAACCGAGACCTCGCAGCGCGGCGAGCAGCATGCCCTTGCGGTTCTCGACGACGGTCGCGATCTTGGCGTAGGTGAAGCTCATGTTCACCAGGGTCAACAGAAATGCCGTCAACAAGTAGACGCCGAGGCTGGCCCACAACACCGTCCGCTCGCTCGTCACGTCGCGCGTCGCCGATTCGAGCCACCCGAAGATCCAACCGTGAAGTCGGAAGATCAGGAAGTACAGCACGCCGGAGATCAACGCCAGACGGACAAAGCGGAAGAAGTAGAGACCCCCGGTCTGGGCGAAGCGCGCACGCACGGCCTTTTCCGCGGGGCGGGCGTAGCGATCGAGCAGTCCACCCATCAGGAATGCCCACAGCAAGCCGTAGGCGATGCCGACACCGACCACGGCCGGATATTCGGTGAACAGCTTCCCCGTGAGCCAGGACTCGAGATTGTGGAAAACGGCGCCGGCGCCGACGAGGGTCGGCTTGAACGTCGCCTCGATGCCCCTGGCCTCGTCGGTGTACTGCCCGAACCATTCGCTGTCGAAGCCGCTGCGCAGATTTTCGTGGACCAGACTCTCGCCCACCGACCGGTCGATCGACTCTCCGATCATCCACGCGAAGGGCAAGGCGAAGAGCAGGTTGACCAGCCACAGCCCGATCAGGACTCGCGGCGATCCGAGGACCACCGAGAAACCACGAAATGCCGCTGCGATGACCGTCAACTTTCGTCCTCTACATGAAGAACGCGATGCTGGACAACATGTCCTGGAACCAGATCATCCATTTCGACGCCCACTTGGTGGCAGGCACGGTGGCCCGCGATTCCAGCAAGCGAGTGTTGTTCGTGTAGTCGATGTCGAGCATCAGCACACGCTCGGTGTCGACGATGGCGTGATCCAGACGAGCGGGATGCTCGACGACGATGCGCTTCGACCGCTCGAGGCCGGACCAGGCCTCGGTTACCTGGTGACCATCCTCGAAGACAAGACGGATGTCGACGGGGAAGACCCCGCCGCCGTGACGCCGCACCAGCACCTCGGTTCGATAGACCGTGCCGTCCTCTTCCTTGGGCCGGTCGACCGGTACCAGTTCACCACCCTGCTCGATCAGGCCGGTGGCGTCGGCCGGCGTCGATGATGCATGGTCGATCGCATAGTCGAAGTGGACCGATCCGTAGTACACCTGGTCGAAAAACCAGTCGAGATCTTCCCCGCCGACCTCTTCAGCCGTCGCGAAGAAATCCTCGGGGGTCGGGTGCGCGAAACGATAGCGTTCGAAGAAGGTCGAAAGGATGGACTGCAGCGTATCCCAGCCCAGATGGCGTTCGAGCGTGGCCAGCCATAGCGCGGTCTTGTCGTAGCTGATGTCCGAGGCGGTTCGTGGAACGTAGCGAAACGTCGGGGTGCTGGGATCGTCGGAGCTGGCCGCATTGCGGTAATCGTTCACCAGCCCGATCAGTCGCTCTTGCTCGATGCTCTGGAACATCACCGGAAAGAACCCGCGCCCCGGCCTGCGATCGCCGGGCCTGGGAAGGAAGTAGTGCACGAGCTTTCGCGGTGGGTAGGCTTCGTCGAGCGTTCGAAGCGTGGAGAAAGTGTTCAGCCCTTCGTCGAGCCAGGCGTGCTCGAACTCGTTGTTCCCGACGAGGCCGTACCAGAACTGGTGCCCGGCCTCGTGAATCGTGACCGACTCTGGCCGGTCGCCGCCGAACGGAGCGAACAAGCTCGTCCCACACGTGAAGATCGTCGGGTATTCCATGCCCCCGGCCCCCGATCCGTAGGCCGGGTCGATGAAGGTCACGTGGCCGTAGGGGTACGGACCGTACCAGGTACCGTAGTACTTCAACGCGGCTCGCGCGGCGTCCATGTGGCGCTCGGCCTGGCCCAGGTGCTCGGGCTGGATCAGCAATCTCAGATCGACCGGTGGCAGTCCCGGCTCCTCGAACCGACCTTCGCGCACGATGTAATCCGGACTGACCGTCCACGTGAACGCGTGGACATCGTCCTGCTGGTAGACGTGGGTCACGGTGCCGTCGCCGTTCTGCACCTGTTCGACTTCGCGACCCGTCGCACCCAGCACCCAGTCTTCCGGCACGGTCATCGAGACGTCGTAGCTGCCGTAGTCCGAGAAATACTCGGTCGTCGCGTGGTACTGGTGACAGTTCCAGCCGTCGGCCTCGAAGACGCCGAGCTTGGGGAACCAGTGGGCAATAAAGTAGAAATTTCCGCGGAAGCCTGTGCGGGCGAAGGTCCGCGGGATCTTCGCCCTCCAGACCATCTCCACTTCGACCTCTTCGCCCGGATTGACCGGCTCGGTCAGCGGCACCACGAGGACCGTGCGGTCCTCGGGGTTGCCGTCGTCGGGTGCAGCGAAGTAGGCCGTCGTGATCAGCTCTCGCGCTTCGGCGCCGTCACCGGGCATGGCCCGAATCGAATCGACCTCGATATAACCCCAGTCCTCGGGGCGGATCTTCTCCCGGTTTCGTCCGCCGCTGCTCAACCTTCCCTGCAGCATCCACGTACTGCGGTCGTTGCGCCAGGCGTTCCAGTACAGGTGGAACCACAGCTCATCGGTAGGTTGTTCCTGGATGTTCCGCCAGACCAGCGTTTGCCGTCCGACCAGCATGCGTCGGTCGGTGTCGAGCTTCACGTCGATCGTGTAGTTGGCGTTGCGAGGCGAGACGGCCGAAGGGACTTCCTGCGCGACGACTCCGAGCGTGGACCCCAGCAGGACCAGGGTCGCACATACCAGACGAGTCGTTGTCGTCACAGACATCTTCAGGCCG
>Ga0316197_10000622_pt1 | contig 24707 bp, 22 predicted proteins | sample OudBiesiAoxic_MG_FD_204939 | JGI IMG/M metagenome (GOLD analysis project Ga0316197, IMG submission 204939) | Coastal sediment microbial communities from Oude Bieten Haven, Netherlands - site A oxic | ecosystem: Environmental > Aquatic > Marine > Coastal > Sediment | place: Netherlands... | reverse complement strand
TTCCGATGAGTTCGGCCTCGTAGATTCTGCCATCGGACAGGACGACGCGGGCTGCGGTGCCACCTTCGACGACGTGGTCGTTCGTTGCGATGTTCCCCGACGTGTCCAGGACGACTCCGGATCCTGATCCGGTAGGCACGAACGTTCCGTTCGATACCGAACCGACCTCAACGGTCACGATGCTGGGGATCACGGCGGCGCCAACCGCTGCGGTGTCGGGATCGACCGTTGCCGATGCCGGCTGGGCTGTGATCACACGGGTCGGACCAGCCTGCTGGATGATCACGGGGGCAGCGGCCTCCTGGAAGTTCGCGCCGATGACACCACCCGCGAAACCTGCGACTGCCACCGCGAGGGCGACCGGGAATACCAACCAGGTTCGGCGGCGGCGTGGCTTGGCCATTCGGTCGGGTACAGCGGAACTCATTGTGGTGGTCGAAAACGTCGGTCGTGTTGGGGGACCCTGGAAATAGCTCATTGGTATTCCGATCTTCACGCGTACTGGTATCTCACCAAGGTCAACGCACAACATCATGCGAAGTTCCTGAGAAACAGATGAGAACCACTTCCGGGCGATCCGGACCGGTCAGGTTGTGGCGCGAGAGCGGATCGAGTTCGTGGCCTCTCCGACGAGAATCCCAAGGGCGGCGCCGCCGACCACATCGAGCGGAAGATGTGCGCCTGCGTAGATGCGGGTGACTCCGACAATGAGTGCGAACGTCTGGAGCCCGACAATCGCAACCGGTGACCGGCCACTCCCGATGACGGTGGCGAGTGTGCTCGCGACAGCGGCATGGCCTGACACGTACCCGAGGCTGCCGTCGGTCTTGGTGGCGAGGCGCAGGTTTGTCGTCGGGTCGTGGTCGTATGGACGTCCGCGCCCGACCAGCTTCTTCACACCCTTGGCAGCCAGCCATGTGGTGAAGCCCGATGCCGCATACGCCAACGCGGGATCGAGGTCTCGGGTCCGCCGGTACGACCATCCCGCAAGAGCGAACGGGGCGGTGAGGCTGCCCGCCTGCATCGGGAGCCAAACGGCAGGGGCCAGTTCATCGGGGGCGTCGTTGACCGACCGGTAGATCCGGCGCTCCCATTCAGGAAGGCCGCGGCGGGCGTGAACCGCCGATCCGATCAACACAATCCCCGCGACGCCGATCCGAACGGCGCGCTTCAGCTTCATGGTGCGCCGCCGTTCGTTGGCTCCGAAGGGCGGTGATTGGGGGCGGGGCGAAGGCGGGTGATGCGGTCGAGCGGGGGTGTTTCGCGGCCTGTCGCGATCGCGATCTCGGCACGTATCTGCTCGAGGAGGTCGTCGTCGCGTGCCTTGAGGGCGCTCTTGGTGGCGCCGCTCAGCGCCGCACCTTGCATTCGGCGAGTCGCCGCTGAGACCGACTCTTCACCGAGCACATCGACCGCGCACTGGACGGACCGCTCGGGGCCAACCAGCAGTGCACTGGACGTGACGAACTCCGCAATGTCGTTCTGCAGCAAGAGATCCGATGCTGCGAGCTCACTGAATCCGAAATCGATGATCCACGGGTTGTCCTGGTCGTCGAGGAACACGTTGGCAAGACGGAGATCGCGGTGAGCAATGCCGGAACGGCGGAGGATGGCGACCTGTTGCCAGGTTTCGGTGAGGATGCCGTCGGTCAGTTCATCGGGATCAACGGAGTCGAGCGATCGACCAGTTATGGCCCGCTGCGCCAGGAGCATGGAGTAGTCCTCGTCTCCGATGCGTCCGACCGCTGCGAGTTCAGGAGTGCGAACACCCGCGGCCGAGGCGGTTTGTGCCAGGAGCGCCTCATGTTCGACGGCACGGCGAAGGCTCGAGAACGCAGGCTCATCCCCGATGTTCTTGAAGCGGAACCGCCGATACAGGCGAAACAGGATGTCGGCACTCCGCTCGTCGGTGCTGAGCGTCTTGACGAACAGTCGGTCTCCGTTGGTCGTGACGACGAAGTAGGGCGTGGATCCTCGTGCGTCGACATTGGCGGCGTCCATACGCGCCGGCTCGATGCCTGAGCGTCGAAGTGTTGCGACGATCTCGGCTCCCGACGGTTGACGGTTCGGCGAACCGAGAAGAAACAGCACTCCTGATCCGGCGGCGACTCCGAGCGCAAGGGCAAGCACGAGTTCGGCAGGGAGATTGGAACCGAGGAGAAGTCGGACGACGACGAGCACCGCGAGTGAGGCCCACGCGACTCGCCGCCAGAGCCGTGGCATCCACGGTGCGGCGGCTGTGATGGCAGCGGTGATCGCCGCGACATACGGGTAGTACGCAGTCTCGGCCACAACCACGGTGCCGCTGTCCGGCTTCACGATCGAGTCACCGAGGATTGTGGCCAGGATCCAGATCGCGAACGCGGTAGCGATGGCTCCGGCTGCGGCCGCAAGAATGACGGTTGCGAGTCGGCGGAACTCGCGAACCCATACGAAGTACGCGACGAGCACGAGCGGAACCGTCAGGGCGATCGCGGTGAGCACGAGGCCCGCGATTTCGGCTACTGCTCCAGAGCCTTCCTCGAGGATCTCGTTGAGGTCGACGCCAAGTCCACCGAAGACGTCCGGGAAGATGAGTACGACAACCGCGGTGCCGAGGGCTACCAGCATCGCGGTCACGAAGTCAAGAGCGTCGGTTGGCGACCGCACGGTTTCGTCCACTTCTGGAACGTTGATTTCCACAGCCTGCATCACGGGAGCCGATTCGGTTCGGGGGCCCTCGATGCTACCGCCGAGTTACTCCTCAGCCGGCCTGTTCGTCCGATCCTCTCTTGCATCGCTCCACCGGTCGATGAGAAGAGCGAAGGTGATCGCGACCGCGGCACCGACAGCGGCGCCCGCGATGACATCGGTGAACCAGTGGGCTCGCAGGTAGACCCGGCTTGCGGCCATCAGCATCGCCCACCCCGCAGCGACCGCGAACCAATGCCATCGACTCTTGGAGATCGAGACGAACACCAGGACGAGACCGATCGCCACCACAGCTGCCGTGGCGGAGTGACCGGACGGGAAGGAATCGCCGGTGGTCGAGACGAGGGCGTCGGGCGGCCGCGACCGATCGTAGAGCACCTTTGAGATCCAGACGATCGCGTCCGTCGTTGCGATCGCAGCGACCCAGAAGGCGAGCGCCTTCAGGCGACGACGCGCGAACAGCAGAACTCCGACCAGGATCTCGAACGGGACCATCACCCACCCGCTCCCGATGATCCTCAGGGCCTTCGCCATGAGCACAGCCGGCTGCCACTCGGTCTCGATGGCGAGATCCCAAAACCACTCGTCGACCGGTTGCGCGAGGTCGCGCAGTGCGGGGATTGCGATGATCACGAACATCGTGAGGACGACAGCCCAAAGGCTGAGTGCCCATCGAATGGCAGTCGATCGGTCCCCGAGGAGTTCCTGGTCAGCCGGCATCGGGGAACTGTAGACCAACGCGACTGCGCCGTTCGAGGCACAAACACTGGGCCATCGCGGGGATTGTGCCAATTGGGCAGTGTATTGGGAGAGCCGGATCCCTGGCTTCGGTCACACCAGGCTCCGGCATCGACCGCCCCGCCGGCTCCTACGCCATGAAACGCTACGGCCCGCCGGGCGCTCACGAGATGAGGGTCAACCTCAGACAGCAACTGGATCCGCCGCTCAGTGCCGGGCTACACCACCGCGAGGATCCAATCTGCTGCTGGGGCTGCTGAGAATCGTTCCGCGCCCCGCGGAGCAGGACCGATTGCCCGCATGAGAAGCACCAACCGACACGACACCAAACGTGTCAGCTGCAGCCGGTGGTGTCTCCGCAGGTCAGGCAGACGTAGCACGAGCCGCTACGAACGGTCATGTGACCGCACGTTGAGCACGCCGGCGCGTCGCCCATCAGATCGCCGAGGGATGCTTCGGCTGCCGTGGTTGCAGCGGCCGCAGCGGTCCCAGGACCGTCGGAAACGGCGACCGTGGCCCGGGCCGGTACCGGCTCTGGTTCCGGCATCGTGCTGTTGTCGTCATCCACGAACTTCGCGGCGGCGACCTGAGCATCGATGTCGTTCTCCATGGCGGCGTCGGTGAGGTCGAGCTGTGTCCCTGCGTCGACGGCGATGCCCTGTGGCGGCTCCGGCAACTCACCGGAGCGATCCGGCGGCACCTGAACGAGTTCGTCGCGGGCGAGGTACTCAACACCGAGGGCACGGAACACGTAGTCGATGATCGAGTTCGACATCTTGATGTTTGGATGACCTTCGACGAATCCCCGCGGCTCGAACGTCTGGAACGTGAACGTGTCGACGAACTCCTCGAGAGGGACACCGTATTGCAGCCCCTTCGATACGGCGATGGCGAAGCAGCTCAGCACGCCGCGCAGCGTCGCGCCTTCCTTTGCCAGGTCGATGAAGAGCTCTCCGAGGGTGCCGTCCTCGTACTCGCCCGTACGAAGGAACACCTTGTGACCTCCGACTCGAGCTTCCTGGGTGAACCCCGTCCTGCGCGACGGCAGGAGGAATCGTGGACGTGAGATGTCGTTGTACGCCTCAGTCGGAGACAAGCCCGGTTGGAACATCCCGGCGTGGATCATGACCTCGCGGATGATCGTCTCGGTGATCGCCTCCGGCTCATCTTCAGCGGCAAGGTCGTCGGTGGTGGACGAAAGGGGCTGGGATGCCTTCGATCCGTCGCGATAGAGCGCCATCGATTTCAGGCCAAGTTCCCACGAGAGCCGGTACGACTCCTCGATATCCTCGACCGTGACCTCGTTCGGCATGTTGATGGTCTTCGAGATGGCACCCGAAATGAACGGCTGGGCGGCAGCCATCATCTTGATATGGCCGCTGTAGTCGATGAACCGTTGGCCATAGCGGCCATTGCGGTTCGCAGTATCAAACACCGGAAGGTGCTCGTCGAGAAGGCCGGGAGCTCCCTCGATGGATTGGCGGCCACACACGTAGTCGTTTGCGTCGCGGATCTGCTCGTCGGAGAAGCCGAGCTCGTGGAGCATCGAGAAGCCGAGACCGTTGTACTGCTCGGGGGTGAACCCAAGGTTCTGCATGGTCTCCTCGCCGAGTGTCCATTGGTTGAAGGCGAAGCCGATCTCGAACACGGAGGGCAGCGCTGCCTCGATCCTCTCGATGTCCTGGGCGGTGAATCCCTTGGTCATCAGCGTCGCTGCATTGATGTGCGGCGCGCGCTGGATGCTCATCGTGCCGATGACATAGTCGATGATCTGCTCGATGCGCTCCTCGCTGTAGCCCAGTCGGCGAAGAGCCGGTGCAATCGAACCGTTGGCGATCTTGAAGTAGCCGCCGCCCGCCAGCTTCTTGAACTTGACGAGAGCGAAATCGGGCTCGACCCCGGTTGTGTCGCAGTCCATCAACAGGCCAATCGTTCCGGTTGGTGCGAGGACGGTGGCCTGTGCGTTCCGGTAGCCGTATAGCTCGCCGAGTTCCACGGCGTTGTCCCAGGCCTCGCGGGCTTCCGCGACCATTTCCGGTGGGCCGAATTCCGGATCGATTCCCGTGACGTAGTGGCTCACGGTGTCGTACTCACCCTGCTCGGCGTTGTAGGCGGCACGTCGGTGGTTCTTCATGACGCGCAACATCGCGTCACGGTTCTCCTCGAACTTCGGGAATGGTCCAAGCACGCTGGCCATTTCGGCCGAAGTGGCATACGCATCTCCCGTGAGGATCGCGGTGAGTGAACCGGCGATCGCACGGCCTTCGTCTGAGTCGTACGGGATGCCGATCCGCATCAGGAGCGAGCCAAGGTTGGCGTAGCCGAGGCCGAGTGTGCGGTAGTCGTACGAACCCTGCGCGATGTCCTTCGACGGGAAATGGGCCATCGTCACCGAGATTTCGAGCACGATCGTCCACAGACGGATGGCGTGGCGGTAGGAGTCGAGGTCGAAGACGCCCTTCTTGTCGTCGTAGAACTGGCCGAGATTCAGCGATGCCAGATTGCAGGCCGTGTTGTCGAGGAACATGTACTCGGAACACGGGTTTGATGCCCGAATCTCACCCTCGGCTGGTGCCGTGTGCCACTCATTGATCGTCGTGTGGAACTGCACACCCGGGTCCGCACTTGCCCACGCCGCCTCGGCGACCTGGCGCCAGAGGTCGCGAGCCCTGACGGTTCGCATCGTGCCTCCGTCGGTGCGACTCGTGAGATCCCAATCCGTGTCGTCGATGACGGCATCGACGAACTCGTTGGTGAGGCGCACCGAGTTGTTGGAGTTCTGACCGGAGACGGTTGCATAGGCTTCACCGTTGAAGTCGGCCGGATAGCCCGCTGCAACCAGCGCTCTGACCTTGTCCTCCTCCTTCGCTTTCCAGGCGATGAAGGTCTCGACGTCGGGATGGTCGATGTCAACGATGACCATCTTGGCGGCACGGCGCGTCGTTCCACCGGACTTGATGGCCCCGGCTGCGCGGTCCCCGACCTTGAGAAAGCTCATCAAGCCGGAGGACTTGCCGCCCCCGGAGAGCGGTTCGCCTTCACCCCGGATGCGAGAGAAGTTCGCTCCTGCGCCTGCTCCCATCTTGAACAGACGAGCCTCACGGACCCAGAGATCCATGATGCCGCCGGGGTTCACCAGGTCGTCGTCGACGCTCATGATGAAACATGCGTGGGGCGCGGGCCGACTGTACGCATCGGGGGACTCGACGTTCTCGCCGGTCGCCGGGTCGACGTACCAGAAGCCTTGTGCGACACCTTCGATGCCGTAGCGGTGGTTGAGGCCCGTGTTGAACCACTGAGGAGAATTCGGTGCCGCCATTTGATGGAGGAGCATGTAGGCGATCTCGTCTTCGAACGCTTGGGCGTCTTCGCTGGATGCGAAGTATCCGTGCTCCTCGCCCCACCAGCGCCACGTGGACGCCAGCCGGTCGATCACTTGACGGGCTGATCGCTCTGGACCGAGGACCGACTCACCGTCTTCGTCGACGAGAAGGTTGCCGTCGCCGTCCCGCTGCGGGACACCGGCCTTGCGGAGGTACTTCGACACCAGAATGTCGGCAGCAACCTGTGACCAGGCAGCCGGGACTTCGGCGTTCTCCATCTCGAACACGGTCGAGCCGTCGGGGTTGGTGATGCGGGAATCTCTTCGAACCCACTCCACGGTTTCGTATGGATCGACCCCCGCGGTTGTGAACCGCCGTTCGACTTGGAGCCCTTCCGTCATTGTTCCTCCTCAAGGAGCGCCACCACCGGCGCTCGATATCCACAGATCTATGCACACCCACTAGATGTTGGGGTAGGGAAGCAGCGTACCCCCTACATCTAGCACGGTTTCACGAGTGTAATTACACGCGTGCCATCCGTCAAACACCCCACGATAAGGCCCATTTTGCCGTGAAAACGGGTCGTCGCACCCCCAGAAACAGACAGCGGCCCTAGTTCTAGATGGTGGCTCGGCCTACGGCAAGGCAGAACGGGAAGTGCTTTTCGCGGAGCCACAGAAGTTTTCGCGAGGCTCGGCCTACGTGTCGTCGACGTACTGCTCCGACCGCTCCGTGAGTGTTGCCGCAACGTCTGCAATGTCGCCGGGTGCGGTCTGCGAGGCCTTCCAGTAGCACCATCCGGTTGGGAGGAAGAAGACCTGAAAGAGCGAGAGACCGATAGCCCAATTGAACGGCGGCGGGATCGATCGCTCGATTGCCGAGGCGGCGGAAGCGGTGAGCGCCGCGCCGAACGAGCGGCCGACTCCGTTGACGGCGTTGCCGAGGCCGAACACCGTCCCACGATGCTCCGGTAGGTTGACGTCGGATATGAGAGCGAACCAGTTCGGCGAGTCGGCCGACGTGAGTGCAATCGCCGCGATGGCCGACAAGAAGGCCAGTGTTGCCCACGGGTTCGTGGCGACGCTTGCCAAGACCTCACCGAGCAGTGTCAGCGTCCCGGCCCCTTCGGTGACGTCGAGACCGCGTAGCGGCACCCAGAAGAAGACGAGAAAGAGTGGGACGGCGCCGAGAATCCCGACGGCGCTGAGGAGTGCCCGGCCCCGCGGGGTCCGGCGTTGGAGCCGATCCCCAAGATGCCCAAACAGAATCGAGAACAGCGCGCCGACCGTGAAGATCGCGGCGAACAACCCGCCGACTTTGGTCCCGGTTGCGTCCGTGTAGCCCTCGGCAATCACCTTCTCCTGGTAGAGCAGCGGAATCCAGATGAGCGAGCCGTACGCAACCTGCGCGGTGAGCCCCTGAAGGATGAGCCACAGGTTCGTTCGCCGATGCAACAACACCGGAATCTGGGCACGGTCGATCCGGTAGTCGTACTCACCGCCGGCCGCGTACAACGCGGCGAGTTCGGGTTCGCGAAAGCCCCGCGGGGCTTCATACGTCGTCAGATAGAGGACGGCGAAGACGAAACCGGCGACCGCGATGACAACAAGTGGAATCCGGAAGTTCTCGGCTCCGAGTTGGGAGGCGAGGAGCCCGCCGACGAGTGTGCCGATCCCTTGGGAGATACCCCAGAAGCTCATGGCGAGACCGCGTCGTTTCGGGCCCACGAAGTCGGAGATGACCGAGAAGCCGACGGATGCGATTGAGCCGAGGCCGATCGCAACGACGATCTGCCACGCGAGCAGTGTCCAGAAGCTGGTGGCTGTTGCCGACAGAAGCGATCCGCCGGCCCAGATGATCGTCCCCCAGAACAACAGCGGCTTGCGGGTCCTGGAATCACCCGCATATCCCCAGCCGACCGCGGTCACCGCCGTGACCAGGATCGTCACGCCGGTCATGGCGCCGATGGCGCCGGTGGAAGTATCGAGGGTGTCTGAGACGGAGAGCGCCATGGACGGGATCATCGCGAGAGCCGCGTTGTCGAGCGACGCAAGCACCACGAACACGACGATCGTGTACGCGACGTGGAAGGGATTGCCCCACCAGGTGGAGCGGACACGCTGCATGGCTGCCATTGTGCCCGCTCCCCGGTGGTGGGTGTCAGCTGGTGCTCGGATCGTTTCCTGTTGGCCCCGAATCACTCGCCGGAGGTGGCGGAGGAGCGGGCGTGTCACTCGCCGGTGGGAGGGTTACCGGAGCCGGTGCCGGCGTCGGATCTGCACCCTTTCCGAATGGCGCCCAAGCCGCCATGACCAGCCCGAGCAGGATCCCGACCAGGGGCAGGATCCACATCAAGACGCTGCTCAGCGGAATCACCCCGTAGAGGAAGAGGCTGACAGCGAGGAAGAGTCCGAAGAAGAACCCGGTGATGCTCCCGAGAACTGGATGGCCCTTCATCACGACACCCCTTTCTTCACGCCTGCGGCAAGCACGCCGGCACCCATGACGACGGTGCCGGCTGCTGCGACAAGGGCCGCTGGGCCGGGATCGCCGTCGAGCTGCACTGAAACGGCGACTTCACAATCGACGTCACCCTGCTGGTGCCATGCGGTCAGCTGAAGTTCGCCGGCTCCCGCCGGTACCCAACTCGGGACGGAATAGGTATAGCTCCCGCTTGCCTCGACCTCGATCGTTTCGCCTCCCCAACTCACGACCTGCCAGGAGTTGAACGGAGTCTTCAGCAACACGCCACCCTCAAACGGGACCGGGCTGTCGGGCGGCTGGGCACCGGGCTCGAGCATGCCCGCGTAGTTCACCGTCTCTTCTTTCGGCACGAGGAACACTTCGGAGATCGGACGCTCGGCGACGAGCGTCTTGTCGGTGGCCTTGGATGGGAACTCGGCGAATCCCGTGCACTCGCCGCGTGTCACCTCGGCCACTGCCGGGGCTGCGAGGAGCACCACCAGCATCATCCCGAGCATCATCACGGACAGGCCGATTGCCGTGTCCCTTCGAAAGCGTCTCGACATGCTTCCCCTCTCGATTGGCGTTGATACGAGGACAACTCTACGGAACGCGGCTCCCACGGGGCGGTAATCTCGATGCCCATGACCGTTTCGGACCAAGCGGCGTGGCAACCGGACGCCGATACGATAGAGCGTGCGAATCTGACCGCAGCCATTCGTGAGCAGGGGCTGTCCTCCTACGCGGAGCTTCACGAGTGGTCGATCGCTGATCGTGGCGCTTTCTGGGACATGGTGCTGTGCCGCCTGGGGATTGTGCTCGCCGAGTCACCGGATCGAATCATCGCCGGCCCGTCCCATGATCCGCAGTGGCTTCCCGGTGCACGGCTCAACATCGTTGACTCGTGTTTCACCGCGCCGGGCGACGAGACCGCCGTCGTATTCCGAACTGGGGGGGTCAACCACGCGATGTCGTACTCGGAGCTGCGCGGCCTCGTCGACGAGTTCGCCAACGGTCTCTCGCTGCGCGGCATCGGAGCGCGGGATGGCGTCGCGATCGCCATGCCGATGACGCTCGAGGCCGTTGTTGCGTATCTGGGAACGGTCGCCGTCGGCGCCAGGGTGGTCTCGATCGCCGACTCATTCGCTCCACATGAGATTGCCACGCGACTGGGCATGACCGATCCGTCGCTTGTGGTCACTCAGGATCGCTTTACTCGTGCTGGTCGCGAGCACGCGATGTTCGAGAAAGTCGTCAAAGCAGGAGCTCCACGATGTGTGGTTGTCGATACCGGCGCCGGCTTGCCAATCCGCGAAAGTGATGTCGCATGGAACGACTTCCTCATCGACACGGGACCGTTTGATCCGGTTCCGTGCGCTCCGGATGGGCACGTCAACATACTCTTCTCGTCGGGAACCACAGGCGAACCGAAGGCCATTCCGTGGACCCACCTCACCGCAATCAAGTCGGCGATGGACGGCCACTTTCATCACGACATCCACCGAGACGACGTCGTAGCGTGGCCGACGAACCTGGGGTGGATGCTGGGGCCTTGGCTCATCTTCGCGACGCTGATCAACGACGCCACCATGGCCTTGTACAACGATGCCCCGACCGGCCGCGGATTCATCGACTTCGTGCGGGACGCGGGCGTCACGGTGCTCGGCTTCGTCCCGTCGGTCGTCGCTTCATGGCGCGCAAACCGGGTCCTCGAGGACGCCGATTGGGCCGACGTTCGGGTGATGTCCTCGTCAGGTGAGGCGTCCGTGCCGGACGACTACGCCTGGTTGATGGACGTCGCCGGAGGTGTCCCGGTGATCGAGTACTGCGGTGGGACCGAGATCGGCGGCGGCTACATCGCAGGCACCGTACTGCACGATGCCGTCCCGGCGACCTTTACGACGCCGGCGCTCGGGCTCGATGTGCGAATCCTCGACGAGGACGGGCACCCGGCAGACAACGGTGAGATGTACATCGTGCCTCCCTCATTTGGCCTCTCGCAGGAACTGCTCGGACGCGACCACGACGAGGTCTACTACGCCAGCGTCCCGGAATCGGACGTCCTGTTGCGACGACACGGCGACCACATGGAGCGACTCCCCAACGGCTACTACCGAGCACTCGGCCGAACCGACGACACCATGAACCTGGGCGGAGTCAAGGTCTCATCCGCTGAACTCGAGCGCGTCGTGGGTGTGATCGACGGGATATCCGAGGTGGCTGCCGTCGGTGTCCGGCCGCCGGGTGGCGGGCCGAGCCGGCTTGTCATCTACGCAGTGCCGAAGCCGGGCGTGGAACCCGATCCAGGTGTTTGGCGGGGGCTGATGCAGCAGGCGATCCGCTCCGAACTGAATCCGTTGTTCAAGATCGATGACGTGATCCTCGTTGACGCCCTTCCGCGAACGGCCTCGGCAAAGATCATGCGGCGCGAGCTGCGGGCGAGGCACGAATGAAGCCGGTAGTCGTCCTGCAGAACGAGGCAGACGCGCCGGCCGCGTATCTGGGAGACGCACTCGATCGGAGAGGCATCGAATGGACCGCCGTGCGTCTCGACGCGGGTGAGGTCCCGCCCGACCCGGAGAGCGTGTCAGGCGTGGCGGCCCTCGGAGGGGCGATGGGTGCGTACGACGAGAGTACCTACCCCTTCCTCGTCGACGAGAAGAGGTTCCTCGCCGCATGTACGAAGATCGGGATTCCGGTGCTCGGGATCTGTCTCGGGTGCCAACTGCTAGCTGACGCACTCGGGGGTCGGGCGTACCTTGCGGACTCGGCGGAGGTCGTTTTCGCCCCGGTGGAACCGACATCCGATGGTATCGGTGACCCGATGGTCGCTGCGCTTGCCGGCCGGCGCGTGATCCGGTTCCATCAGGACACGTTCGATCTCCCACCCGGCGCCACGCTGCTGGCCACGGGCGGCGGATTCAACCACGCCTTCCGACGAGGGACGGCGGTGGGAATCCAGCCGCACCCGGAGGTCACAGCGGCACTCCTGGGGGAGTGGCTCGCGGATGGAGACGCCCGTCAGCTGGCGATCGACAGCGGGACAGACCCCGATCTGTTGGTCGAAGCGTTCGCCGCCGCCGAGGCTGAGGTCATGGAGACGGCGGCGGCCGTCTTCGACGCCTGGATCGATGAGATCGCGTAGATCGCGTACCCAGGGTTCTCCACCCCGCATACGGCGCCGTCAGCCCGCGGAACGGCGGAGTCCGCGTACCCTGGGTTCTCCACCTCGTATGCGGCGCCGTCAGCCCGCGGAATGCGTGTGAGGCGGTCGGGAACGAGATCCATTCTGCGGGCCCACAACGCCGAATAGGACGTCTACAACCCTGGGTACGCGGCTTCCTTCTCCCCGCCATTCTGAGCTATTTGGGGGGCCGTTCCTACACTGCGGGAGTCGATATCAGGAGGTAGGGGTGCCGGGTCGGGCATACGAAGCGTTGCGTGAGCGTATGGCCGACGTGTCCGGTGTTGTCATGCTCATCGGCGCGGCCGAGACCGGCAAGACGACGCTTGCGAAACTCCTGATCCTTGATGCCCTCGACGCAGGCCTCTCCGTTGCCTATGTCGATGGGGATGTCGCCTCAACGTTCGCCGGCCCACCCGCCTGTGTCGGCCTCAAGTACATCGAGTCGCCGGCAGACCTCAATCCGGACATACCTCCCGCCGAGATGCGTTTCGTGGGCTCCACGTCGCCCCAGGGTGTCGTCCTTCCACACGTTGTTGCGGTGGCCTCTCTGGTCGAGGCGGCTCGTGCCCGATCCGAACTCGTGATCGTGGACACGAGCGGCGTGGTCGGCGGCGTCGTCGGCCAGACCCTCAAGTACCACCTGTGGGAGTTGACCCAGCCAAGCCTCGGTGTCGCCCTTCAGCGGGGCGAGGAACTCGAACCGATCATCGGCATGCTCCGACGTTTCCTCTCGGCGAAGATCACAACGGCCGAACCCCCGAACGACGCGGCACCCCCGTCGCCGACCGAGCGTCAGGATCGTCAGTCCGCTGCCTTTCGAGAGTCTCTTGCCGCGCCGCTACAGCGCTGGCGGGTCCAGACGACGGTGTTCGCTCCGACCCTTCCCGAGGAGTTCGATCTCGATCGCCTGGACGGGATGCTGGTTGGTGTGCAAGACGATCAGGGCCATTGCCTCGGCCTCGGCGTCGTGGAATCGACCGGCGGCGTACTGCGCGTCGCGACCCATCTCGGCGAAGACATGCGAGGTCTCAGGTTGGGATCCCTTCGCGTTGATCTCGAGACGTTCGCCACACAGCGCGTGCGGCTCCGTCAGCTGATCTTCGGGATCTAGACCGGTCTTGCGGATGGCAAGAACCTGGATCCTGCGATCATCGCCGGTGATCACACGGAGATGGCCCAAGGAACCTTCACAAGCGTTCCCCGCACTTCCCCGAACGAGGGTTGACTGCTCCGGCACCTTGGGCCATCTATAGCCGACCCTACGGTTTCCGCAAACCCGCTTCAAGCCCCCTGATGGGCGATGCAGAGGAGGATTCCGCGCTCTGGCAACTCGCTCTTGGGCCCTATTGGTGCCAGATGAGTTTCGGCGAGAGACTTCTCCACAAATCCACAGGTATCCACAGGCGCTTGTGCACAACCCCGTATGGACAAGTTTCTGAGCGGCATGTTTCGCGTTCCCGCTAGCGCCGTGTTATCCCGTCGTACAGATCGATGAGCCGGTTCGCCGTGGCGGTCCAGGAGAACCGCGTGGCGTACTCGACGGCTCCCTTCGAGAGGTTGCTCCGGAAATCCAGATGGTCAAGGATCGCGGTGGTCGCTGCTGCGAAGGAGCGAGGGTTGTGGTCGTTGATGAGCAACCCGGACACCGAAGAACCGATCACGTAGGGCAGACCGCCGACCCGGCTCGCAACCACGGGGAGCCCAGAAGCCTGTGCCTCTGCCGCTACGAGGCCAAACGATTCGGAACGAGACGGCATCACAAGAAGATCTGCTGCTCGGTAGTAGTGAACGAGCCGATCGTGGGGTTCCGGGGGCACGAAGGTGACGCGATCGGCGACACCGATGGAGCGGGCCTGCTCCCGGAGCCGATCGATCTCACGGGCCCCGTCCGATCCGCTCGGGCCCCCGACAATCATGAGTCTGGTCGGGCCCGAACCAACCGCAACCTCGTCCGGGAGGTACAACAGCATGTCGACCGCCACATCGAGCCCCTTATGGGCCTGGATCCGACCGACGAACAACACGAGGGGTTCGTCACCGACGCCGATCTGAGTCCGTGCGTCGTCGCGAGCGCCCGGTGTGAAGAGGTTGTGGTCGATTCCCGGTTCGGACACACAGAGTCGTTCGGGACTTGCCCGATAGTGATCGATCAAGTCGTCGAACTCATAAGGGGTGGACGCGATAACACAATCGGAGAGAGCGATCACTCCTTCCTCGGCTCGGAGACGTGTTGAACTCGACCGGCTCTCGTCTTCCCGTCGTGCTGCGTCCTTCACCCTGCCAAGGGTGTGGAACGAGTTTGCAAGGGGCAGGCCGTGTGCCTCCTTGACGAGCACGCCCGCCCATCCGGATAACCAGTAGTGGGAGTGGACGAGGTCGAATGCACGGCCGCGGATCGCAGCGACTACTCCCTCTCCGAACTCGGCCACATGGGGGACGAGGTCCCCGATCGGAAGGGGCTGTGGCGGTCCGGCGTCCACATGGACGACGCGATACCGCTCGCGGACTTCCACCGATGGGGGTTGATCGGGATGTGTCCTACGCGTGAACACGACCGCATCGATTCCTCGATCCGCCATCGTGCACGCAAGTTCATGGACGTACACGTTCATTCCGCCCGCATCGCCGACCCCTGGCTGCAGCAGCGGGGACGTGTGCATCGCCAGGTATGCGACGCGTTCGATCATGCGAACCTTCCCTCAATGACCGACAAGGGGCGCTCGACGGCGCCAAGGTGGTACTTGTACCGCTCATCACCCTTCAGGAAGTCGAATCGAGTGAGGCCGTCCGAGATCGACCGCTGGATCATGGCTGCGAGCAGCACCACGCCCGGGGCAGCCTCGGCGAGAGCGGGTTCGTAGGCAGAGTTGTAGAGGTAGTAGCCCTGCTGGTCGGCGAAGCCGAACGCCGCCGCCAAAGGCCGCCCGTCGACACTCAAGAGATCGATGGTGGCTCCCACCTCCGTGAGGAGAGCAAGGAAGAACGCTTCCGCTCGTGCCGTCATGAACGTGGCTTTGGAACCGGGCGCTGCACGATGCATCGCCAGGAAGGCGGCGAATGCCGCCGAGTCGGAGCGGCGCTCGTAGACGGGTTCGCCCGCAAGATCGACGAATCTCCGTTGTTTCCTGCGCACCTCGTGGCGGTGCTTCTTCGAGAGGGAAGCAAGCCAGGCACCCGGCTCGGTCGGCAGGTCGAGGACCAGCGTTGCTGCATGCGCGCGAATGGCAACCGTCGTCGCTGCCTGATCGAGTGCGGTCAGAAACTGCGTTCGGCCCTCGATCGGAACGCTGTCGAATGAGAAATCGAACCCGCTGAAGCGCTCGCGGAGGAGCGCAACACTTGGCTCGATCGACGACCCGAGCGGCGCGTGGTAGTCGGTGACGTTCGCCTCACCCTGGAAACGGATCGTCCCGTCATCGATCCAGATCGGCAAGGCACCATCGGCCGAGCGCACGATCAGCGTCTCGGCAGTGGGTTCGGCAAATTGCGACTCCCATGCCTGCAAGAACGGGGCGTGAGGGAACGGGCCGGTGAACGGCGCCACGGCGTGGAGCGTTCGGGTGGTTGAGTCCCATGAGGAAGCGATCTCGGCGCCCACCGTTCAGCTCCTGGTGAGTTCGCCGACTGGAACGCCGCCACCGAGCACCGGAGGCGCCGCTTCGTCGGCAAGGCCCGACCGCATCGCGTCGAGGAGGAGCCCGAGATCGTCGGCGACCGCGATGATGGCGGCGACGGCGGCATCACTCCCGCCCGCTTCCGCCTTGGCGGCGATGCCGATCCCATGACGGCCGATCCCGATCTGCCCTTGGGCACCCACCTTGACTGGCCCGCCCCACCAGCGCGCGAGTTTGCCGTCCGCCCGTTCGTTGTCGGCGACGAGCGAGGGGAATCGCGATATCGCGTCTGTGGCTCGTGCGTAGCGAGGGTTCGAACTCAGCTGAGTGAATGCGGTGGCGAGTCCGCGTACCGATCCCCGCATCGTGGGTGCGCCACACCCATCGACCCCCACAGGTTCAGGTCTGAAGCCGGTCGCCTCCGTGACGACTTCGACGATCTGCTGCTGGAGAGGGTGATCCGGGTCGAGGTATGAATCGATCGGCCAACCTTGAGCGACGCAGGCTGCCAGCATCGCCGCGTGTTTGCCCGAGCAATTGTGGAAGATGCGTTTGACCGAACGGACCCCCCGACGGATCTGGAGGTCCCGTGCGCCCTGCGACAGAGGCCAGACCGCCGGGCACTGGAGGGCGTGCTCGTCGAGGCCGGCATCACGCAACATCATGCGGACGATGGCGATGTGGGTTGGCCACCCGCTGTGGCTTGCACACGCGACAGCGACATGCTCCGGGGGAAGATCGACACCGGCGTCGAGGGCGACCGTGGCTTGGAGCGGCTTGACGGCGGAGCGGTAGAAGAGCGGCCGATCAGCGTCTCCGGATCGATAGAGCTCAGCACCTGTCACATCGGTGGCGAAGACGGTGACGTTGTGGATCGACTCCGTGAGTCCGGTCCGGACGGTCAGGAACCGCAAAGCGGCTACTGCTCGTCGAGCAGGTCGGCCGCGTCGGCGAGTCCTTCGCGATAGCGGATTGTGATCTCCGCGCTGATGCGATCGTGGACGTCGTAGACGGCGCGTCGCTGGGTCGAAACCTCGCGCTCCGCGTCCGTGAGTGCAGCCTGGATCTCCTCGAGGTCGTGGTCTTCGAGACTCGGGAGATGGGCAAGGAATTCGTCGCCGAGCGCCCGGTCGATCGCCCGATTCCCTGCGCCACTGAGATCCGGAAGGTTCAGGGGGAGGTCGCGCGGAATCGTGTTGCGGCTTGGTCCGTCGATCCCGTCGGCGAGAATCTGTGGCAGCGCCTCGATCAGGCTCCGTGTTTCTTTACCGGACCGGCGGCGCAGCTCGAACGAAAGAAGGTCCATTCGTCCATGGAGCATGCGGCGATAGAACGACAATTCGGTATCGAGATCGTCGAGGACGGCTCTGCGTTCCCTGAGTTCGTCAATCGGCAGCAAACCGAGATCCTGTACGTACGCCGGATCGGTTACCAGGTCGATGCGTCTCCTGCGCGGTTCCACGTGTACGGCTCCCCGTGTGTGCTTCGCGTCAGGGACAGTAGTGGCGCACGGTCGGGTACGGATTGATCGCGACGTTGCTGGGTCGGATCTCGAAGTGCAGATGTGGCGACGTATATCGAGCGTTGCCGCTGTTCCCGAGGTAGCCGACGACCGTTCCCGCCGAAACGTATTGGCCTGACGAAATGTTCGACGGGTGGCTCTCGAGGTGTGTGTAGTAGTAGGTGGTGCCGTCACCGGAGTACAGATGCGTGGAGAGACCGCCGAGGCTGTTCGACGAGAACTTCACTCGCCCGTCGACGACGGCGATCAGCGGCGTGTTGCGACTGTTGAACATGTCAACACCTTTGTGACGGCGGCCGCCGGATCGCGGGAACCCCCACGAGTCGATGAACGAAGCGCCCCCTTGGACCGGGCAGTAGAACCCCGGTGTTGCGGCCGGCGGGAGACCAGCTGCGGTTCCCGGCTTGGAATTGGCGGCGGCGACATCCTGGGCTTTCTTGAGGGCGACGGCAGCCTGCAGTTCGCGCCGCTCTTTCGCGAGATTGTCGATCGCTCGCTGCTCGGCAGCGGAGGCACTGTTGTAGGTGTCCTTGGCCTCCTGGGAGAGCGCGTTGGCTCGATCGACCAGCGCTGCCGCCTTCGCCTCGAGGATTTCAACCTCGGCCTTGCTGTCGATCAAGTCCAGCTTCAGCCGGTCCATCTCTCTCGAGACCGCTTGGAGACGGTCGAGATCGGCAATATCACGATTCGCGGCTCGGTCCATGAGTTGCTGGGAGGTCAGGAGGTCCTGGATCGATCCCGCCTCGAACGCGGCCGACACCAGCCCGCGTCCTCCTGAGGTATACGCCTCGAGGACGAGCTCTTGGGCGGTCTCCCGGAGTCCGTCTACGTCGTCTTCGTAGCTAGAGATCTTGCTTTCGAGCAGGCCGATCGTGTAGATGAGGTTGTCGAGTTGACTCGTGACCTGGTCGAGTTCGAGCAGCGCAGCTTCGAGGTCGTCCTGCGCCGCCTGCCATTTCGTGTAGGCGGCGGACGTTGCGTCCTGGGCGCGCTCCACCTGATCCTCTGCCCGGTTGACGTCCCCTTCTGTTTGAGCGGACGCGCCGATCGGTACGAGTGCCAGAAGCACGACGATGAGGAGGAAAATCAAGGCGCGATGAACACGCTGCGTTGACATAGGAACATCAGGCTAGTGCTTGATTCGGGGAACGAACAGTCCCTCGATCACCCCAGCGCAACGAGTGCGAGCCAGAAGAGTGGAGCAGCAAGCCACAAACCGTCGAGCGGACTGAGCTGTCCTGGCAGCCGAACGGTGTGCACGATCGACCCGGTGCGGACCATCGAGCCGAGGACACGACCGGCGATCAGTCCAGACGCCACAGCAACGGCAGCCACGAGACTAGTTGCCAGGTCGATGTCGTCGGTCAGGACTCCCGCGAGGAGGCCGGCAATCAGAGCTCCGACGAGTATTCCGACGTTCGGATCGATCGTCTGCCCGCCGTACGCGCCGGTCACGAGGGCCGCGATGATCGCCAACCCCACGATGAAGAGGAACGACAGAGCGATCGCGGTTGACATCATGCGAAGCATCACGAGTGCCCCGGCCCCTGCAGCAGCGATCATCGCGACTGATCCCGTCATTCCAATCGATTCAACACTTCTCCACCGCGATGCGAAGATCGGCCAGAAGATCGCAATCGCGATCGCTGCGGCGAAACCGCCGGCGAACCCTTCGTATCCCCAGGCGTACGTTGCGGCTGCTGCGATCGGAGGAGCAAACAGCGTTGCGTAGAGGTTGATGGAACCGGTCCGCGTCGCGTCGGTGTCGGACAGATCCCAGAGCCACGCCAGTGCGGCACCGACGGTGATCACGACGAACCATTCGAGGGGTACCCACGCCGAGACGAGCAGCGCGGCGAGGACGATGACTGACAGGATGCTCTCCGCAGGATCGACGGTCAAAGAACGTTGGGTGCGGGGCGCTGCATAGGTGCCGCCGGACACCGGCGGAATGATCGCCATCTCGTCGTCGGCGCCCACCATGGCGTCCCGGGCGACCGGGTTTCCATTGACCCACACGCCTGCGGATCTCAGCCCGTTGGCGAACGCAGGGCCGTACGTTTCGGAGGCGCGGTCGAGAATCTCCTCAACCGTGCCGTCATCGACGACGATCTCGTCGGTTCCGGCGATCTCTCTGAATCGTGCGAACAAGCGAAGTGTTGGCATCGGCGGACAGGCTAGTCGTGTGTGGGGAACGGCCGAGGACCACGGGGCCCGATTGGGTCACGGCGCCTCGTTGAGAGTGCCGAGTGCTGCGGTGGTGTGTGCTGCGTCGAGGGTCGCCAATGACACAAGCGGACTCCGATCCGCGCCGATCGATCCGGACGCGCGAATTCCCACGCCGCCCCTCGTGAGACCTTCGAACTCGATCCTGTAGGTCTGTGGGCTGTCGTCGACCAGGAGACCGGCCGCCTCGGGCCGGTCGGAATGGGCATGGAGCGTTGCTGCGAGGAGATTCAATACGCCGTACCGGAGCTCGTCTTTGGTGCGATCGATCTGGGTGACGACCGGAAGCTGATCGACAAGAACCGTGAACGGCACGCCGGGACGGACACACGACCGAATCATTGAGGAGAGGTCGTCGGGATCAACGGGTGCCGAACGGAGATCGATCCACACGCCGGCGGGCCGGAGCGCCTCCGTGCCGGCAGCAGCGATCGCGTCCATCGCCTGGTCGTCCGCTGCGCCGATCGGAACCGCCACCATTGAGAGCACACCGTGATGAATGCCGTTCCCCGCGGCAACGGCGTCGAAGACTCCATCGACCGGGTCCGAGCTTGGGTGGGGGAGCACGACACCTTCGATCCGGGCTGCGGGGTCCAGCAGCGTGTGGACTGCCGCCGCAATCGAAGCACCCACGGCGATGTCACCATCGAACACCGTAACGATCGGGACCGACGGCGCGCCGGACCTCAGGGTCCTCACGAGGACACCCGCGAGTTCCTGGAGGAGCGAAGCCGGTACCACCAGCCGGCCGACCATCCATCCGTTCTCCGTGGCTGCAAGCCGCAGATACGCGTCGACCGCCTGCTCCACGGTTGGCGGTGACGGGCGGAGCAACGCGGCGTCGTCGATCAGGCCGGCGAGGAGGGAGCGACGCGCGTCGGGAATCAACAATGCCATTCGAATGGGCCCCCACTCGGGTCGATGTCGGTTGTCCGCAATGCCACGGCCGTTCATCGTACGCGGATTCTCGTTGTTCTACGTCGGCGCGATCCCGGCCATAATCGGCCCTGCATGTTCCGACCCCGTGGGGAGGTTCTGATGAAGGGCGCGTTCCACGCAAACCGACAAGGCGACGACGACCTAGGCGTTGGGCTTGTCGAGGTCGGACCACGCGACGGTCTCCAGAACGAAGAGGCTGTGCTCGACACCGAGACCAAGGTGGAGCTGATCAAACGCCTCGTCGATGCGGGATCGCGTCGGGTCGAGGTCGCCTCATTCGTCCATCCCGCGAGGGTTCCTCAGATGGCCGACGCCGAGGTTGTTGTCGCCGAACTTGGTCCAAGGCCAGCTGCGGTCTCGTACATCGGCCTCGTTCTGAATCGGCACGGGCTCGATCGAGCGCTGGCGACAGCGGTGAATGAAGTCAACTTTGTCGTCGGAGCGTCGGATGGTTTCAATCGAGCCAACGCCGGTGTGTCTCCCGACACGACCATGAGCGAGATCGAGGCGATGGTTCCCGACGTCGATGGCCGCACTTCGACAGTCACGGTCTCTGTCGCCTTCGGCTGCCCGTACGACGGGCCTGTGCCCGTCGACGATGTAGTTCGACTCGCCGGTCGGGCGGCGGCCGCGGGTGCCCATGAGATCGCCCTCGGTGACACCATCGGTGTTGCCGTCCCGGCACAAGTTGAGGCGATGATTTCTGCGATCCGTTCCGTCACCGACGTCCCGTTGCGGTGCCACTTCCACGACACGCGCAACACGGCGGTTGCGAACGTGGTGGCCGCATATGCAGCAGGAGTCCGAACGTTTGACGCGTCCGTCGGCGGAACCGGCGGATGCCCGTTCGCGCCGAACGCGACCGGCAACGTCGCCACCGAGGATTTGCTGTACCTCTTTCGGCGAATGGATGTCGAGACCGGGATGGACCCGATGAAGACGATCGAGACCACCCTGTGGCTGGAGCAGAGACTGGACCGCAAGCTCCCCGCCGCGGTCACCCGCGCGGGCTGGTGGCCGGAATAGGGCAAAGAGCAAAGAGCAAAGAGCAAAGAGCAAAGCGTGGGGAAGGCTTCGTGTCTCGTGTCTCGTGTCTCGTGTCTCGGGTCTCCTCCCGGCCCCTCGCTACTCTTTCGGGTGTATGTCCCTCCCTATCTCCTTTCTTTCTGATTTCGGCCGGACCGATGAGTTCGTCGGCGTCGTCCACGGGGTGATCGCTCGGATCTCACCCGAGGTTCGGGTCATCGACGTAGGACACGATTTTGATGCCGGCGACGTGCAGGGAGCCGCGTTCGCCCTGATGAGGTCGATCCAGTACCTACCGGAAGGGGTGGCGCTTGCCGTCGTCGACCCTGGAGTCGGCACGGAGCGGCGTGCCATTGCTGCTCGCACCCCGTGGGGATTCTTCGTTGGGCCGGACAACGGATTGCTCGCCCCTGCGGTTGCAATCGTTGGCGGTGCCGATCTGATCGTTTCGATCGAGGATCCCCGATTCCGTCTCCCGGCCGAAGGTGAGACTTTCCACGGGCGCGACGTCTTCGGCCCGGCTGCTGCGGTGCTCGCGTCTGGGCAAGCGACGATCGAGGATCTTGGTCCGGTTGTCGACCCCGGCACCGTTGCCCCGATGATGGTGCCTCTCGTCGAACCTGACGGACTCGGAGGCGTGCTCGGCGAGGTCCTGTGGATCGACCACTTCGGCAACGCGCAAACCAACGTGAGCCCGGCAGATCTCGGATCGCTCGGGATCCAACCCGGCGTTGACGTGTCGGTGGTGATAGCAGGAATCGATCACGCGATTCCGTGGTGCACAGCGTATGGGGATGTCGCCGCGGGCGATGGACTGATACACGTTGACTCGTACGGCCAGATTGCGATCGCGGTCCGGGGCGGCCGCGCCGATGAGGAGTATCCGCTATCGGTTCGAACGGCGGTGGGATTCCGGCCGTCGGGGACCATCCGAATTCCCATCACGCCGATCGAGAGCCACGAATCCTGATTGTTAGGGCGTAAGACCGGTCGCCACGAGCTTCGCCACGAACGCACCGACGATGAGGACCAGAAGGCCTATGACGACGATCGCGGTGAACGGGCGCATCTGGTGACGATACCTTCGCTCCCTCGCGAGCGTATCGGGGGCCGGGGACTCGGGGTGACCCCCGGGATTCGGAAGCCGGTACCCTTGCTCCGATGAGGAAGCACATCCCCGACGCCACCGTTGCCCGGCTTCCGGTGTACCTCCGCTGCTTGGCGATGCGCGCCGGCACCGGCACATGCTCATCGGAGGATCTCGCCCGAACCGCGGGGGTGAACGCCGCACAGGTGCGCAAGGATCTGTCATTCCTCGGTGCGCAGGGTGTGCGGGGAGTGGGCTACGACGTTGACGCACTGAAACAAGAGATCCGCACAGCACTCGGGCTCACGCACGAATTCCGAGTCGTGATCGTCGGGGCCGGCAACCTTGGCCGGGCGCTCGCGAACTACCGCGGCTTCCGCGAGTGGGGTTTCTCTATTGCCGCAATCCTCGACGTGGATGCCCGTCGGATCGGCAGCACGATCAGCGGCACGACGGTTGAGCCGATGTCCGAGCTCGAGGACCTCGTCTCTGCACGGGGCATCGAGATCGGGATCATCGCCACTCCATCGGACCAGGCACAGATCGTGGGGGATCGGTTGGCCGCGGCAGGCATTCGCTCCATCCTCAACTTCGCCCCGACGGTGATCAATGTCACAGCGTCCGAAGTCCGCGTTGTTGATCTGTCAACCGAACTGCAGATCCTGGCGTATCACTTGCAGGAACGGTCAGAAGCCTGAATGGCCTTCAGCAGAGGGTGGATCTTCTCAGATCTCTCCCGCAACCCGGAATCTCCGGCGTGGGCGCCACGCGCTGTCTATTCCGCTGGGGTGTCTCGTTCGTATCGATCAAGGGCCATCACGAACATCACAAACAGGATGAATGATCCGAGTGCAAGTGCGATCGCCGGCACTCGAATCTGGAACGCGTCCAAGCCTTCGAGGTTCGACGGGCGGATACCTCGAGGTGCGTACACAACGAACAGGATGCCGCTCAGCGTGAGCCAGCCAAACACGGCCGTCGCGGTTACCAAGAACGCCAGGTGCCTTCCGATGTTGGTCGAGAGGATCAGCCAACCTGCCCCGATGAATACGAAGATCGATCCGACAACCAGGAAGATCCCACGCATCATCTGTGAGAAATCGGTGACCTCACCGGCGTCATCCCGCCGGTTGAAGATCGCTCCTACGATGTCTTGCACCGCCTCGCGCACAAACGGAATCATGGCGAGCAAGAGGGCGATCATGGCGATCAGGCCGAGGATCTCGAGTGTGCCGAGCCCACGCTCAGAGCGGGTCGTACGGCGGATTGCTCTCGCTGTCCGATCCATCACATGGTCCTCTCGTAGAGCGTGATGAGTTCGATGTCGGCCTCGCTGAGCGACGCGCCGAATCCGGGCATTCGGCCGGTGCCCAACCCATTCACGCCATATGGCTCGGAGGCATTGGTGCCGGCGATGATGAAGTCCACCTGGTCTTCGATTGACGGGAACTGTGCGATCGAGCGGCCGTCGGTGATCGCCGGTCCCCACGCGCCCCGACCCGCCCCGATCTCAAACGTGGGGCCGGCGCTGTATCCACCGGTGTGGCAGCGTGCGCAGTAGCCATTGAACAGCCCGACGGCCCGTTCGGCATCGCTGGAGCTGACCGTGCGACCGGCCTGGTCGCTCATCGCAGAGGCGACATCGTCGAAGTCGACAAGCCAGAGTTGTGCGCGTGCAGATTCCTCGAGGAAGTCCAACCCGGAATCGAGGTCGGCCAGGAAGTCGTCCTGCTTTTCGGCGGTGACTCTGATCAAGAGGAGGTCGGCTTCGATCGCGCTCAGCACGGTCTGCGCTTCGTCGAGATCGGGTACCGGTCGGTCATCGGCGGTGTTCGTGTATGCGTTGGCCGGGTCGAAAGCCACGTCGTACACCGCTTGTTCGACTTGAACG